>Ga0182030_10004619_pt1 | contig 29375 bp, 27 predicted proteins | sample 812S3MmetaG_FD_121299 | JGI IMG/M metagenome (GOLD analysis project Ga0182030, IMG submission 121299) | Permafrost microbial communities from Stordalen Mire, Sweden - 812S3M metaG (Illumina Assembly) | ecosystem: Environmental > Terrestrial > Soil > Wetlands > Permafrost | place: Sweden...
CGCTCCAGGGGATTCTCCAGGGCGCCGTGGCCGCCACCGGCTACTACGTGGGATTTGACGGCATCGCGGCGCTCGCCAACGAGACCAAAGATCCGAAGCGCAATGTGCCGCGCGTGCTCATCGGTACCGTATTGCTCGTCGGGGCGGCAATCACCGCAAGCTGCTTCGTGCAATACCCGCTGCTCGTCAATCACGCCGACGAACTTGCTGCCGGCGCCTCGCCGGTCGCCATTTTCGCGCATGCCATCGGCTGGGATTGGCTCGCGATCACGGTCGATGTGCTGCTCGTGCCTGCGACGCTCGCCGCGACCGTGACGGTCTACAACATCGGAGCGCGGATTATCGCGACCACCGCCGCGGATGGGTTGCTGCCCGCGGGTCTTGCGCGAATTCATGCCCGGTGGCGCACGCCCGTCATCGGCGTCGCGGCGCTCGCGGTGGTTGCAACCACCCTCACCGTTCTGCTTCAGGTGATCCTCGAGAAACCCCCTTTGCTCACCTCCGTCTACTTGGCAAATCTGACGACGTATTACTGGCTCGCACCGTATTTTTTAGTGTGCGTCGGAATTCTGCGCATTCTTCGTCGAGAGAGGGCCCGCGAACCGGTGACCGCCGGCGCCGCCTGGGTGTCAATGGCGGCGATCGTCTACGTGACCATCGAGATGTTTCGAAGCCCGGTCGATGCGGGCACGAAGTACTTGCCGTATCTCGCGGTCGTCTCGATCGCCGCCGCGGCGCTCGTGTTTCTCTTGACCCGCCATGATGCGATAGCGTTGGACGGCCAGGTTGAGGTAGTGTGATAAACGCTAACGCGAACACATTTTGCCCCTGTCTGTGCGCTGGCGAACAGACGATCGCGCCGATCGTTTGGACAATGTAAACCTGCGGCGTCAGGTCCGCGTGCGGCATCGTCCGCGTGCAGGGGAAAGCCGGAGCGCTAACGACGATACGTCATCGTACGCCCGTCCAACATCGCACGGTGAAGTTCGACCAGTGGAATGCTGCAGGGAAGGCACATGGCAGACAATGTCCCAGTGATTCAATTCGGCTCGGCCAGCTCGTCGGCGGTCCACGAGAGGCTCTCGATATCGCGGGATCCCCCGCGCCCCAGTGTCGAAGGAAAACAGGGGCTCCCGGGAACGATCGCAGCGCTCCCCGTGCCGCAGCGTCTTCTGCTCCTCATGGAGCACAGCCTCGATTTCGTCGAACTACTTGGTGCCGAGGGTCTCATCGAAGGAGTCTCGGCGGCCATCGAGCCGCTCGGCGGCTACGATCCGAAGGACCTGATCGGTCGCAAATACCAGGACTTCATTCACCCGGACGACCGCGCGCGCGCCGCCAATGCCTTCTCGCGAACGATTCGCGGAACCCGCCCCGAGACCGTCACGCTTCGGTATCGTCGCAAAGACGGGTCCTGGAGGTCCGTGCAAGCCAGTACCCGCAATTTTCTGAAGGATCCCGCCGTCCGCGCAGTTGTCGTCTTGACTCGCGATGTAACCGATCAGTTCAATGCCGAAGCGGCGCTGGTGCAGTCCAATGCGGAATTGGGGCGGCTCTCGAAGCAGTTGGTCGTCGCGAAGAAGGAGGAGAGAAGTTACCTCGCCGCGGAACTACATGATGACGTACAGAACATTCTGGTTGGCTTGCGCATGCACATGGAACCTTCGCGGCGTACGCCGACGGCCTATTTGCCGAGGGACTTGGTCAACTCTTGGATCGAGCTCGTGCAAGAAGCGATCGACCACCTTCACGAATTGACGCTCGCATTGCGAGCTCCCCTCATCGACGAGCGGGGGTTGCCCACGACCCTGCGCCGCTATATCGATCGCTTGTCGCTGGCCAATGATCAAAATATCGTCTTCGAAACGGATGCTGATGTCGGCTCCATCGCGCCCGATGTTGCAATCGCCTGCCTTCGCATCGTCCAGGAAGCACTGGCCAATGCCGTCAAACATTCGGGAGCGAAAAATTTGCGGGTCTGTTTGAAGAGAGTCGATCACGACCTGACGGTGTCCATCCATGACGACGGCGTCGGTTTTGACGTGCAGTTGGCCCGGGCTCGTGGAATGGATGCCGGAAGCGTCGGGCTCCTCACCATGCGTGAGCGCGCCGGTCTGGCGGGCGGCCAACTCAAGATTGATTCTTCTCCGGGGCGCGGTACCTGCGTGTGTGCTTCTTTCTCGGCAGAACACGGAGCGAGACAGCCTGAAGCGGCTGCGAACTAATCGGGACGTGCGTTCGACATCGATGGTTTCGTTCCCAGGAAACTCCCAGCAGACTGCCGAATATGTGGCAACCGCAATGTGCGCGGTCGTTGATTGTGTTAGAAATGGTCGCTATGCCGCCTGCAGCCCCTTGCATTTTCGATGAGAATGAACCGATAGGCGCGCACCGCGCGACATTCCATGTGCTCGCGGTGGGGGCATGTAGGGTGGTGCAACCGCTGCTGGACCGTATTGTAAATGCAGGGCCTCAGATGGAATTGCATACCTGCCTGCCGGATGGGGCGGGGGTGTGTGCACCGCACGGAAATGTCCTCGATTTGATTTTCGTCGATGCAGATTCTCCGCACTACCCCGCCGCACAGCTATGTCAGGCCTTCAAGCATGATTACGAGACGCGTTCCGTGCCGCTCATCGTCGTCAGCTGCAGCGCAAAAGCCTGTGAAGAGGCGCTGGCACTAGGAGCCGATGATTTTGTCACCCGAGAGACGCCACCCGCGCTGCTATTGAGGCGCATCGAGGCGCTGGTCCATGTCAGGCGGGCTCGGCAAATCCTGCGCCTCGAGGACGAAGGTGTGCGCGAGCCGCAATTTCCACCGCTGGAGTGGAGAGATCGCGTTCCACCGGAAGACCCGCTGTCTCGCGATCACTTCGATTGCGAGTCGGTGGTGTGCACGTCCGCGGTGGTGCTCTTTGCTGATCTTCGTGGATACACCAAAATGTGCGAATGCGTGCCGGCGGGACAGGTGGCACTTCTCTTGAGGGAGTACTTCTCCCTGATCACGCGGATTACGCTAGAGCATCAGGGTGCCGTGTTTAACACCGCCGGAGACTGCTTGATGGCCGGGTTCGACTTGTCGCATGTGCCATCCAGCGCCGCGTATCGCGCTTTGCGCGCAGCGCAGATGATGATGAGTCGCTTTGCATCACTTGCCGAAGGTTGGCTGACGCGCTTTCATGTGACTGTCGGCCTGGGCGTGGGACTCAATATGGGGGAGGTTGCGACTGCGCCCATGGGGTTTCCTCTATTCACGCACCACACGCTGATTGGGGATACCGTCAATGTGGCCGCCCGATTGTGTCAGCGCGCCCGCGCCGGAGAGATCGTGCTCTCCGCTTCGTTCAAGCAGTCCCTCGGGGATAAAGCAACCGCATTCTCGATCGCGGCGCTCTCACAGGTGATCGTGCGCGGACGAACAGAGCCAGTCGATATCTTCTGCCTGCCGCTTGAGCGTCGAGGCGCCCCCCTGGACCTAGAGTCGATTGCCCTCGCCGAACTGGAGCGTCGTCGTTTGGATCATAAGTCGCCGCACGATCTCTACATCGCCGGCTAGGCTCCCGGCCGGTGGAATTGCAATACAAACAGCGGCATGCACGTGAGATGCCCCTGCGCGCGTAGACCATGAGACTGTCGGGCGTGCCCTGCCGCACAGACGACATCCGATTCGCGGCGCAGGCTCGCTTTCCGATGGACATAGAAGGAGAGCGTGAGTGAAGAAATCAGATACACAGTTGCAGCAGGACGTACTCGATGAACTGCAATGGGAACCGTCGATCAATGCTGCCGGGATCGGCGTGGAGGTCAAGGATGGCATCGTCACGTTGGCCGGGCATGTGAACACGTATGCCGAGAAGTGGGACGCGGAGCGTGCCACGCAGCGCGTTGCCGGCGTCAAGGCGCTGGCGGTGGAGATTGATGTCAAATTGGAAGGAATGAACAATCGCACCGATGCGGACATCGCTCGGTCGGCTGAGAACGTACTTCAGTGGACCACATACCTTACAAAAGACGCGATCAAGATAAAGGTCGAGAAAGGTTGGGTGACCTTGACGGGCGAAGTCGAATGGCAATATCAGCGGGCGGCCGCGGCGGCAGCCGTCCGCTATTTGATGGGCGTCACCGGCGTGAGCGACCAAATTACCATCAAGAGCAAGGTATCGGCTCCGGTGATCAAATCGGACATCGAGGCTGCTTTGAAGCGACGGGCCCAGCAAGATGCACACGAGATCTCAGTCAGCGTACACGGGACCGATGTCACGTTGACGGGCAAGGTCCACAACTGGTCCGAGCGCGAGGTGGCGCGCAATACCGTCTGGGGAACCCCTGGCGTGCGCAGCGTGGTCGACAACACCACAATGAGCTATTGAGGCGAAACAGGCGAAAGAGGGGTCCGGTCATGCCGGACCCTTCGTGCAACTAAATTATGGACAAGAAATCAACTGTTGCGATTGCCGGAGAAACAGTGACCATCCGGCCTATTCGCTTGACCGATGCCGCGATGGAGTCGGAATTCATTCATCGACTGTCGTCGCGTACCAAGCATTTCCGCTTCCTTGCAGGCGTGCGCGAATTGCCGGCCGAGGAATTGGCGCGACTTTGTGAGGTCGATACGAAACATTCCATGGCGTTCGTAGCGACCGTGCGCCAGAACGGGCGAGAAGTGGAGATAGGAGTGGGCCGCTACGCACCCAATTCTCACTTCGACGTGCGAGAGGTTGCGGTCACCGTTGCAGACCAATGGCAGAACAAGGGATTGGGTGCCTCACTGATGAATGCCCTAATGCAAACCGCGAGGACGCAAGGGATCAAGCAGCTGTACTCCGTCAATCTCTCCGACGATACGGCCATGTCGGCGCTTGCCAAGGAGTTGGGTATGAGTTCGACGCGCGATCCCAGCGATGCGCATCAAACGATCCATTCGCTTACGTTGTAGGATGAACCGCCTGCGGACTGCACTTGAAATTCACGCTCTCCAGGAGTCCGACGATGTCGAGCGCCTTGCGCACGCAAAATTGATAGTCGTGCCCAGAACTCCATAAAGAACGTGTTCGACCGTCCCGGGTGTAATCGACCCGGCAGCGCTGCGAACCGCCGGGTCGGTAAATGCCGATCCGCCGGTCTCCGCTACCCGGAAGCCGGCAGGTGAATTGCTCCTGCGCAAGGGCGCTAGGACCGTCAAAGCGCGGTTGCGCCTGCGCGATCGAGGTCGAGGACACCAAGACCGCCGTCGAGGACACCAAGACCGCCATAAAAGCGAACAGCGCGGCGCATGCAGACGTCGTTGCATAGACTGACGACGGACGCCAACGCTCACACATCCCCTCTCCGAGGAAATTTCTCTTCGCCGCCGGTGGCCCCGGGCTTGGGCGGCTCCTTGACCTCCCGCTCACGCTGCTCTTCACGCTTCGGCCGCTCATCTTCGCCACCCCCATAAGGTGGGTCGTTGGGCTTATCAGGCTTACTCGGTACGTCCGGCATCGGCTCGACCCCCATTCAACGTTTGTACTCCAAACGCTACGGATAAAGCGAACCGATTCCTGTCGTCAACGAGAGCGCAATTATCGTGGGATGAGTCCTAGGCGCTAAACCGATGCAACTGCCGCGCGAGCGGCCCGGATGCGCAGGATGCGGCATCGGCCGACAGGCGCTCGAGGCGTTCACCGACGGCATGCGCGCCTGCGGAAGCCTTAACATCAGTGTGCTTGCGTTTGATCGGTCGGCATTTCGAGCAGAAAAGCAAAAAGTCGTGGCACCTCGCTACCTCGCTACAAGGAGATGATCATGGTTCACGCGCGCTCTTTTCGATTCGGCGGCTTCGCGGCGGCGCTGCTCGCAGCCGCCTGCTCGACGCAGAAGCAACCCGCGGAAAGCATGATCTCGGACATCGAGGCCGCCGTTAACTCCGCCTCGGCAGACGCAGCGAAGTACGTGCCCGACCAACTCTCGGACGTGCAGAGCAAGCTCGGAGGATTAAAAGCGAACTACGACAAGGAGGACTACAAGGCCGTTCTCAACGATGCGCCACCCGTCCTCAGCGAGGCGCAGGGACTCGAGGGCGCCGCGACGGCGAAAAAGGATCTCATCACGCGCGGCTTCAACGATCAGTGGACCACGCTTGCGAGCACCGTACCCGGCAATGCAAGCTCAATCCAGAGCCGCATCGATTTCCTCAGCAAGAGCGAGAACAAGAAACTGGCCTCGGGCGTCGACCTGTCCGAAGCTCGTTCGAGCTTGAGCGAGGCCGAAGCCCGCTGGACCACCGCCCAAGATGCGTATAAACGCGGCGACCCTGAACAGGCGGTTACGGTCGCCAAGACGGTCCAAACGAAGCTTGCGGCACTCGCGGCATCAATGAAGCTCAACTTGAATCAGCCGGCCGCTGTGACCGACACCTCGTCCTGATTTGATCAAACGCCCCCGCGCAGTGTATACCGCGCCTCACTATGTAAGGCGCCGTACAAACTAGATGCCGATGTGGTCCAATAGTCCGTCCGAATCACCAATAACACCGGACTTTCATGTACATCGGCGGCGGCGTAATCGGATTTTCTTCTGATCGGTGCCTCGATCTTTTCGCGATGCGTAGGTACTGATTTCCCGCATCGGGCTTGAACAAAACTTCATTGGAGATTGACTATGCAGATGAAATCACTCACGGCCGCGGCGAGTCTGGCGATCCTCGGCCTTTTGGCGAGCGGGGCGAGCTTTGCACATACCAAGGCGGAGATCGACCGGAGCGCCGATCGGGCTCTGAAGCAATTCTATACCCTTAATCCGACGAACCGGGACCTGATTGGCAAGGCGGCCGGCGTATTGATCTTTGGCCATGTCACCAAAGGCGGCGTTGGCGTGGGAGGTGAGTTTGGCGAGGGAGTGCTGCGCGTCCAGGGGCAAAGCGTTAGTTACTATAGCGTCGCGTCGGCCTCAGTTGGCCTCACACTGGGCCTAGCCAAACATCGAGAGATCATTCTATTCATGACACCAGGCGCCTTGGATCACTTTACCCAGAGTGAAGGATGGTCTGCCGGCGGGGATTCCGCTATCGCGGTTGTGTCGCAGGGTGCGGGTGGGCAATACGACGCCACCACGATGGGTAAGCCAATCCTAGGCTTTGTCTTTGGCGAGAAGGGGTTGATCGGAGATTTATCGCTCGAGGGGACGAAAGTCACGAAGATCAAGACAGGGAATTGATCACGGGCCGCCGAGGCACCGTCTGGTGTCTCGGCGCTCTCGAGAGCCCGGCGCGCCGGGCAGCTGATATCGCCGCCAAGCGAAGCGGTTGAACGTGGCAAAGCTCTGCATGTTTGGGGGCGCGGGAGGTCACGGCTCTTCAGTGAAGGTGCGTCCATAATTGCTCAATAAAATCTGAATCCCGGCGTATCCCACGAACTCCGGCTGCCCATCGCCGAATCCATTGATGCTGCGACCGGCCATGAACAGCGCGATGATGCCGCGGCGCAGTTTGTAGCGGCCGCCGAGATCCAGCGTCGTGGAGCGGGCGCCGCCGTCATACGCCCGATCATCGTAAATTTCCGCATCGAGCTCGAGTCGTTCGGTGACCGAGCGGCCGGCGACGAGCCCGAGGATGCGCTCCTTGGGACCATGTCCCGCAACGTAGTAGCCCGCCTCAAAATCGAGATCGAGGGGGCCGATCTTCCTGGTAACCTCCAGCGGAAAAAGATAGCGAGGGCCAGCCACCGCAATTCCTTTCTGCCGCGCGAGCGGTGATGCAGCCGTCTCGACCTGGGGAAAAATCGACATCTGCCACCCGTTTTCGCCCTGATCCAGAAACCGCCATTTGGCACCCGGGTATCCATTGCCCCAGCCGCTCTCGAGCGGCTGGCCCGCGCCGGTCTGCAGGACGTAGGGGACCTCGTAGGTGAGCTGAATGCGATCACCCACGCCAAAATTCAGGTCGATTTGGGGAACCTGGTACGAAGACCCGCCGCGAGCGATGGTTTGCATCGACCCCAGATTGATTTCCCAATTGGCATTCCCGGGAGTGCCTGGATCGTTGGTCAGAAACGGCGGGCCCGCCTGAGTTCGAGCGCTCTTGGGATCGAGCACGAACAGGGCCATCGTGCACATTATGATCAGGGTCCTTGTCGACATCATGTTTTATCGTCATCGATGCCACGTGACCGGCCAGCAGCCTCGGCGGCTTAAACGACGATTTTCTACCGACCAGGCTCCTCTAGTTGCCGACGACCAGTACTTTGAAAGTGCCCTCGAGAACGCTCGGGTGCGGATGGGGTTGATCTGCCGTCGGCGCCGGGGACGCGCCGAATTGAGCGGCAACCAAGTAGAGGCGATGGGTCTTGGCATCCAGCGCCATCGTACGAGCGCCTTTCTGCGTCGCCACATTGGCCATCACCGTGTAGTGGTCCGGATCGTCCTCGTGAATCACGGTCAGTGTGCCGTCTGCGCCGTTCGAGCTGAATATCAACCCTCGTTTGGCGTCAAACGCGGCAGCATCGGGACCTTTGCCGATCGTTACCTCGGCGACATGCTTTCCGGAGACCGCGTCGGTCACGACGAGCACGCCATTTCCGCAGACGGAGAACAGCCGTTTGTGCTCGACATCGACCGCCAGACCGGTAGGTTCCTCGCAATTCTGGAGCGGCCAGGCCGCGATCAATTTGCTCGTGGATGAATCGATCTCGCCGATTTGCGACTTATCTTCGATATTGAAGAAGATTCGGCCCGCGCCATCGGCCGCGGCAAACTCGGGCTTCCCGCCGGCCGGTATCTGGGCAACGACCGTGGCCTTGAGCGGATCGATCACGCTGATGTCTTGACTGCGGCCATTAAAGGTATAGAGGTGCCGGCTCGCCTCATCGTAGAGGATGGCGTCGGGATTGTGCCCGCCAACCGCAATTGTGGCCGTGGATTTGAGAGATTTGAGGTCGAATACCGTCACCGTGTCGGCTCGACCGTTACTGGTGAATCCCTTTCCTAGAGTCGCCACGAGCGCAATGCCGTGCACCCCCTGCGTGTCGGGAATTGTCGTGATGAGCGAGCCGTCGCGCGTGTTCACGACCAGAACACGATCGGAGCGAGAGATGAACAGGCGCTCCGTCGGCGAATCCATGGTCAGGTAATCCCAGCCCCCGCTCCCGCCCAGGGTGAACTGCTTTTGGACCGCGTAGTCGCCGGACACCGCACCTTGGGCGAGACTCGAGACCCAGAGCAAGGCCAGGAAGCTGAAGCGCATATAAATATCTCCAGAACGTCTATTGAGACCTTGTGAATCCGCGCATGGGCGCAGTGATTGCGTAGTCTAGCCAGCGCCGGCTTGACCAGCACCTCAGAAAGCATTACCAATTGACAACTTGATCTGCGGCGGCCAGGTAGTCTAATGGCGCCAATGGCTCGGGAGGTGTTTTGCGGATCTTGCTGGTGGAAGATGATACCGAAACCGCCGATTACGTCCGGAGGGGCCTGGACGAAGCAGGACACAACGTGGCGACCTCCGCCGACGGACGCGAGGGCTTGTTTCGCGCTGCCGGCGAGGACTGGGACCTCCTGATCGTCGATCGCATGCTGCCGGGTCTGGACGGAATCGCGCTCGTGCGCACGTTGCGCAGTAGCGGAATCGAGTGTCCGGTGCTTTTCCTCACGACCCTGGGCGGAATCGATGACCGGGTTGCCGGACTAAACGCAGGCGCCGACGATTATCTCATCAAGCCCTTCGCATTCTGCGAATTGGCGGCCCGGGTGACCGCTCTCGGCCGGCGGGCGCACCGTGTTGCACCCGAGACCAAGTTAAAGGTAGCCGATATCGAGATGGATTTGCTCGCGCGCACGGTCAAACGTGGCCGGCAGACGATCGACTTGCAGCCGCGCGAGTTTCGGTTGCTCGAATATCTGATGCGCCATGCCGAACAGGTGGTCACCCGTACGATGCTCCTCGAGCAAGTCTGGGATCTGCACTTCGATCCGCATACCAACGTGGTGGAGAGTCACATCAGCCGGTTGCGCGGCAAGATCGACTGCGGGCTGGGTTCCTTGATTCACACCGTACGTGGCGCCGGCTATAGCCTTCGTGCGACTCCCTAGAGTCTTTCGGACCTCTAGTTTTCGACTCACCGTGCTCTATGGTGGACTCACGAGCATCGGTTATCCGCTGCTGTTCGGCGTCGTGTACTGGTCCACGACTCACCTCATGGAGCTGCAGATCGATGCGAGTGTCGCGGGAGAAATCGCCGAGATCCAATCTGCGGTCCCCAGCGGAGACATTCCGCAGTTGGGTGAGGTGGTGGCCGCGCTCATTGGGCGTTCCCCGGATTTTTTCTATCTGCTTCAGAATTCGAAGGGCCAAGCTCTGGCGGGCAACCTGCCTGCCACGGAGCCGGTGAAAGGCATCCGTCAATGGCCCGGCTCGACTCGACACCGCCGTAATCCTTTTAGCGGCATCCGCGGTCGAGGCACCGATCTCAGGGAAGGGGCTTATCTCTTCGTCGGGTTAAGCACGGTACAACTACACGAAATGGAAGAGCTGGTGGTCCGCGCCTTTCTATGGGGCCTTGTTCTCGCGATTGTTCTGTCGCTCGCCGGCGGCGCTGCCCTGAGCCTTTCCTTTTTGCGGCGAATCGAGGCAGTGAGTCAAACAAGCCGCGATATCATCCGCGGCGACTTGCAGCGCCGGATTCCGGAACGCGGCACCGGCGATGAGTTCGATCATCTCGCCGCGAGCCTCAATGCAATGCTGGATCGCATTCAAGCCCTGATGGAAGGACTGCGACAGGTATCCAACGACATTGCGCATGACTTGCGCACCCCGCTAACGCGGCTGCGGCAGCGGCTCGAGCTGGCACAGCGCGCCGACCCGGCGAGGTTGGGCGGCGACACCATCATCGAACAGACGCTGCGCGATATCGATTCGATTCTCGAAACCTTTGGAGCATTACTGCGCATTGCACAAATCGAAAGCGGAGCCCGCAAGGCCGGCTTCGCCGTCGTGGATCTCTCCGGGTTGCTGCGCGATGTGGTTGAGATTTATCAATCCTCGATCGATGATAAACATCAAACCATCGACATCCGTATCGAGCCGGCGCTCGGCGTCATGGGTGACCGTGAATTGCTGACGCAGCTCTTTGCCAACCTGCTGGACAACGCGGTTCGGCATTCGCCCCGGTACTCAGCCATCGAACTTCGCGCGTATCGGCGCAGCGATAGGGTCGCTGTAATAATTGGAGACAATGGTCCCGGCATCCCGGCCGAGTTCCGCGAGAAGGTATTGGAGCGCTTCTTTCGTCTCGAGGGCAGCCGCAGTACGCCCGGCAGTGGATTGGGCCTCAGCCTTTCCGAGGCCATCGCCCGGCTGCACGAAACGGAGCTCGAACTTTCGGATAATGGCCCCGGCCTGTCGGTCGATGTATCGCTGCGGTGCGAGTAGGAGGATACGACGGAGTGGGGCTGGCGGGCGCGGGGCGATTCGTCTTGCCTTTAGCCTCTGATATATTATACTTTGCCACGCAAAGGAGCCTCGTTTGTGGAGGCTGACGCCGCGAGGGGTCGTTGTAAGGCGGCGCATCACGCGGCCCTATCCAATCGTGTCTTTTGATTCCCCCTGGTGTCGGGAGTATGGATGGCCGCACAAGCCGAACGCTCGTTGCATTCCTCGGCCCGCACGTATTCCCTGGAGGGAACGCTCAGAGCTCTCTATGGATTCATCGCGCTGGCCGCTGTTGTGGTTGGAGTCCTGGGGTTGCTCCGCGGTTCTTGGCCGAGGCGAGTGCTCGAGTCGTGGATCAACATCCACGCGCTATTCGGATTGCTGCTTTGCGGCTTGGTGCTTGCGCGCTGCCGGTGGTGCGTCAAGCACTCCCCCCGGATGCCGCCCGCCGACATCAACGAGTTAACCCGCCACCTCTCGCGCATTGTCTATCTGTTTCTCTATGTCGTCATAGGCGTCAGGGAAGTCATCGGCGTCGTCAACGCCCTTTGGCACGGCGGCAGCGTCGATTTCAATCTGTTCGACGAACGTTCTCGCAATGGACCCGATTACGACGGGTTTGACCTTCGAGATGATCTCCAGCTGTTTATTGGCTCAGTTATCGTTGCGCTTGTCTTCGTTCGTGCCCTGACGTGCAGGTTATGGCTGTGCTCCATGGAGCTCGCGGCACATGCGGAAACGGCGCCGGAAGTCGATCCAGGCCGTGCGGCAAAATTCCCCGCGACCGAGCACTTGATCAAGGGTCATCGCATCAAGTAGGTGACCTCGGGCGTCGCCAGGGACTCATCCATGTCGACAGTATTCGGCGAAGCACACCTCGATCGGACAATACAAATGTATTACTACCAGATCGAGAGCGACACAGGTCAAGTGTTGGCACGTTCTGATCCAATCTTTGCCAGCGAGGCCGAGGCAGAAGCGGAGCTGATCGCGGTACTGCAAGGCTTGGCGCAATAAAACTGTAATACAAATAAATGATTCGGCGTTCGTGAGCTTCGGTCTCGGAGCGATCTCGGCAACATGGCTTATCACGGACCGTGCCCCGACAAGGGTGACAAGCCGCACCACTACACCTTCACGGTCTATGCCATCGACGTTGCGCAGCTACCGGTCGATGACGGCGCGAGCGGTGCGATGGTGGTCGAGACCGCGCAGGACCACTTGCTGGGAAAGGGAACGCTGGTGGTGTCTCAATCCCGCTGAGAGCGGAACCGCGATAACCGCTACCAATTGATCAGGGTGCCCTTTATGCACCAGGGAGGCGACCCCGCGTCCTGAGATTGCCCCGTGCGCCTGCTTCTCGAGGTCCTACACGACCCTATGGGCTGTGCCCGACGGCATCTAGCGCACCGCGCCCGCACCGTTGCGCCGCCGATTACCTGATGCTCGGCAAATGAAATCCGTTGCTACTGCTGCCTGCTTCGATCCTGGGATTCCAGGAACACCTGAGATCGCGTGGCGGGAGAGCTTGGGGCGGCACGAAGTCTGGGCTCCCCGCCCTGGTCCCTTACTCGTCGTAAGCCCACATCCGGACGATGAAGTGTTCGGCGCCGGTGGATTGATGCGCATGTGGCGGGCGTGGGGGTATCCGGTCACGCTGTTGAGCGTCACCGATGGGGAGGCCGCCTATCCTGAGTGGGCGGGCCTTGGAGCTCGCCGGCAGTCAGAGCTTCGACGGGCTCTTGGCGTACTCAGCGGGGAGCCCATTTCAACGCTCCGCTTAGGACTCCCCGATGGCAGACTGGCGGCAAATCGCTCGGCGCTCGAAGAGGCTCTCGCGCCCCTCTGCGAGGATCATCCGACCGTCATCGCACCCTATGAACGCGACGGCCACCCGGATCACGAAGCCGTCGGCCAAGCCTGCCTTCAGGTCGCGCACGAGCTCGAGCTACCCATTGTGCGGTACCCCATCTGGGCCTGGCACCATCGGCATCCTTCCGATTTTGAGGGCGCTCGATTCGGGCGCTTCGCCTTCGATGCCGCCACCCGGGCGGCAAAGGAACGAGCCATGGGCTGCTTTATTTCACAGCTGGCGCCAGGCCCACGACGTATCCCGATCGTGCCGGCGCATGTCGTTGATTATTTTCGGCGCGATTGCGAGGCGTTCGTACTGTGAACACGAGAAACGCCGTCTCAGGAGCCGCCTTCGAGGCGAAATACCGTCGCTCGAGCGATCCTTGGCAGTTTGCGGCATCCCCGTACGAGCAGCATCGCTACGCCACCATCCTGCGATCGCTCCCTCGCGCGCATTACACCCGGGCGTTTGAGCCCGGATGCTCGGTGGGCGTGCTCACTGCGGCGCTCGCTGAGCGCTGCGACACGCTGCTCGCTTGCGACGTTGCACCGAGCGCCGTGCGTCTGGCCCGCCAGCGCTGCGCCGGATTTCCGAATGTGCGCATCCAACGAGCGGAGTTGGGGAAGTGGATGCCCGAAGGACCCTTTGATCTCATCGTCTTCAGCGAAATGGGTTATTACTTCGCCGGCCCGGCTTTGAAAGAAATCACTCAAGCGCTGGCGAACCGCCTGGCAGCGAGCGGCGATCTCGTCGCTGTGCACTGGCGGGGCGATAGCGAGGATCACGTGCTTCACGGCGACGAAGTGCATGCCGTCTTGAGAGAGGCGTTATCCAAACCCTGCGGGTGGCTCAAAGAGGAACGCTATCGTGAGTTTCGGCTGGATGTGTGGCGACGCTTATGAAAGCGCCGCCACGTCCCGTCTGGTCCGTGGGCATCGTGATTCCAGCGCAAAACGAGCAGGACACGATCGAGCCTTGTATAGAAAGCATTCTCGAGAGTTGTCGCTATTCGCGGCTCGAGGACCTGCGGATCGTGGTCGTCGCCGACAGCTGCAAGGATCTGACGGCGATACGCGCGCAACGCCTACTCGGCCGTGACGGCGAGTTGCTCGAATGCGAAGTCGGAAGCGCAGGAGCCGCGCGACGCCTGGGTGTCGAGGCCATCCTTCAGTTCTTCAAGAGCCGTGAGGCAGGTCGGATTTGGCTCGCCAATACCGATGCCGATTCCACGGTACCGCGCGATTGGCTGGCGCAGCAGCTAAGGCTCGCCGATACCGGCGTGGCGGGCATCGCCGGCATCGTGCGCCTTGCGGAAGACGGGGCAGCGGCCGCTCATGATCTATATCGCAGGACTTATCTAACTCAGCCCGACGGGACACATTCGCATGTTCATGGCGCGAACTTGGCGATGCGCGCTGATGCCTACCTCGATGCCGGAGGGTGGTCCCATCTGGCTCTCGCGGAGGATCACTGCCTGTGGCGTCGGCTCAAACAGCGCGGGTGGCGCGTTTGCTCGCCCGTGAACAGCGTTGTGACCACCAGTGCGAGGCTCGAGGGTCGCGCGCCGGGCGGATTCGCCGATACGTTGCGAACGAACATCGAGATGGCCTGTGCCCTTACTTAAGGATCATCTCACGGCGCTTCGGGTCTCGGGCGAACTCGCGCTGCCGCTGCCCGGACAGGGCGCGACGCCGCTACGGCATGAGGTGCTCGCCAACTGGGGGAAAAAAGATCTATCGCTCGCTCGCGTTGCCGAAGCGCATACCGATGCCGTCGCGATCCTGGCGGAAGCCGGATGCCCCCCTCGGTCCGATATGCTTTACGGCGTATGGGCTTCCGATGGTCCCGCGAGCCGTTTGATCGCGAAACGGCGAAGCGATGATACGTGGCGACTCGAAGGCACCAAGCAGTTCTGTAGCGGCGCGACGTTTCTGGACGCAGCCCTGGTCACCGCCCACGACGAGACCGGCGTACTTCTGTTTGATCTGTCCCTCTCTGATCCAGATATCCGGGTGCAGCCCTCTCAGTGGAAGAACGCCGCGTTGGCCGACACCGCGACGGTGCCGGTTGAATTTTCCGGGGTCGAGGTCGCATCCGCGAAAATGCTCGGCCGCACCGACTGGTATTTGAGGCGCCCAGGCTTTTGGCACGGCGCCGTAGGACCAGCCGCGTGCTGGGCGGGGGGCGCGCTCTCCCTCATCGATGCGGCAGGTACGCTTCGCCGAAAGGATCCTCACTCGCGTGCGCAACTGGGGGCGTTGCAGGCCTTGGGCTGGGGACTTCACGCCATACTCGAGCAGGCGGGTCGGGAAATCGATGCGGATCCGGATGATTTACGGGGGAGGGCCCGGGTGCGGGCCCTTGAAGTGCGCCATTTGATAGAACGCGCCTGCACGGAGGTGCTCGACCGCTTTGGGCGTGCCACCGGTCCGCAGCTACTTGCGCACGATGAGCAGGTTGCGCGGCAATACGGCGCCCTCGCGCTCTACATCCGGCAATGTCACGCTGAACGCGATCTGGAAACCATACCAGCGGCCGACTGACCCCGACACCTAACAGGCTCGGTACTCGCCTATTTGCGTTCGCCGGCCTCATACCACATGGCGTTCAGCACTCCATCATTGGCAACCGATACGAAGCCGCACAAAAGAGCAAACGATACGAAGCATCGATGCGAACTCGAAAAGAAGCACGCCCACAGCAGGGCTAACAGGCCGACTTTCGCGAGCAGTCACCACCCGAGGTCGCGAGCAAGACGGGCACGCCGGTTTTTATGATGTGATGTAGTCGACAGCCGCCAACGAGGGGCGGCGTGGGCGTTTTCGGAGCGAGCACGCTACGTGGAGGCTGACATTCAGTACTTTCCCCCAAATCCTATGAGCTCTTCGTATTGAATTGCTAGAATGAGACTCCATCCACCGGTTAGGCCGCGGCGGGTGGGCTAAAATCATGCTTGGTCGCGGAGGCTCGATATCATGACAGATGACTGGAAGTTGGCGCGACCCAATTGGGGGGCGGCACTCATGTTCGTGCTGACGGGGGCCCTCGCGCTGAGCGTCGTGCCCTGGTATGGCCTTAGCCACGGCTACCACGCCGGCGCCTGGATCTGGTTCGCGGTGCTGTTGAGCGTCACCGAATTATCGATAACCTGCGGCTACCATCGCCTTTTTGCCCATGCCACCTATGAAGCGCATCCGGCGCTCAAGGTGCTTTATCTTCTCTTTGGCGCAATGGCCCTACAGAATAGCGCGCTTCTGTGGAGCGCAGGTCACCGCACGCACCACCGCCATATCGACGATCCCCAATTGGATCCGTATTGCGCGCGACGCGGCTTCTGGTTCTCGCATATCGGCTGGATGCTGCGCAATTACCCGAGCGGCGAGCCCGACCTCAGCACCGTGCGCGAGCTGCAGCGGGATCCGCTGGTGATGTGGCAACATCGGCATTATCTGCCGTTGGCGCTGACCATGAACTTTGGCGTCCCGCTGGCGATTGGCTGGGCGAGCGGCGACATTCTCGGTGTCTTTTTGCTCGGCGGCATTTTAAGGCTCGTTGTCAGCCACCATTTGACGTTCTGCATCAATTCGTTGGCGCACATCGTCGGCATTCAGACCTATACCGATGAGAATACCGCGCGAGACAATGCGGTCGTGGCGGTGCTGACCTTCGGCGAGGGCTATCATAATTTCCATCACATGTTCGCGCACGATTACCGCAATGGCGTGCGCTGGTGGCAATGGGATCCGTCCAAGTGGTTCATCTACTCGATGCGCTGGGTGGGGCTGACCCGGGGATTGAAGCGCGTGCCTTGGTTCAAGATCCAGCGTGCCAAGCTCGACAACCAATTCAGGCGCGCCGAGCGCCGGTTGGCCCGGGAGCCCGGCGGTGCGCAAATCGAGTTATTGCGAAAGCGGTTCAAGGAAGAGTACGAAGCCTTTCGTGAGGCCGTGGTCACGTGGGCGGATCTGCGCGAAAAGCTCTTGGGGGCCCGGCGCGCGATGATCGAGCGCTGGGAGCGCCCGCTCGTGCAGTCTCGGATCAAGCAACTCGAGTACGGGCTCCGGTTACAAACTCGCCGAGTCCGGGCCCTGAGCGCGCAACTCGGGTAATCGGCGTCAACCTCGCCGCCACGCGGCCCCCGCCCCGAGCTAATGATGCGTCGAGGGGGACTAGTGAAAGGTGACCTCCATAATCAACAAGTCGGGCGATACGCTGCCGTTCAGTTGCGCGCAGGCGTTCGATCTGGCGGCGGACATCGAGCGCTATCCCGAATTCTTGAAAGGCTGGGTTTCAGCGCGGATTTTGAGGCGCGAGGGGAATATCTGCCATGTGGAGCAAGTCGTCGGCCTCGGCCCCCTGCGATGGCAGTTCACGTCCACGGCCGTCCTTAAGCGTCCGCAGCGGATCGAGGTCACCTCGACGGAGGCGCCATTTCGACTGTTCAGTCTGTGTTGGCTGATCGCGGCGGTGCCGGGGGGTTGCCGGATCAGCGTGACCGCGAGCGTTGAGCTGAAGTCGGCGGTCGTGCAGCGCATCGTGAATCAATTCCTGCCGGCGGCCGTCGATGATGTCATTACTGCCTTCGAGGCGCGTGCGCAGTGTGTCTATGCACGTCCGGGCGCGGCGGAGCGGGGCTAGTTCACGCCTCAGCCGATGCCGGTGAGGGGGATGGCGGTGATGAGGCTCACGCAGCCGAGCGCGTGCATGGCGAGCGTGAGCTCGATGCTCTTTCGCAACCGCGGGCGCTGCGTCTGCTCCGTCGATATGCCCCGAGCCGCGTGCATACCGAGGCCGGCAAGGGCAAGCGCCGGCAGCGCGTACCACCAGGAGAGCGCACCGTGCACGATGGCCGCCGCGGAGGCCGCGAGGGCGATCGCGACCAGGCCACAATAGATCCAGCGCGCGCCGCTCACTCCCCAGCGCACGACCAGCGTGCGCTTGCGCGCGCGGCGGTCTGCCTCTATGTCTGGAACCTCATTGATGACCAGGATCGCCGCCGCCCACGCGCTCACCGGCAAGCATAGCAGCACCGCGCTGAGATCGACGAACCCTGTTTGGAGCCACACGCTCCCTAGCATCGGCAGCGCGCCGAAGGCGATGGCCACCGAGATTTCTCCGAAACCTCGCGCGGATAATTGCACACCCGGCAACGAATAAAGAAGCCCAAGCCCGAGTCCCACGCACCCGAGCCAGATTACGCCAAGGCCGCGCAGCACCGCGAGCAGGGCGCCCAGCAGCAGCGCCGAGCCGGCGAGCCCGAGCGCGAGTCGAAGCATCTGCGCCCGCGATAGAAGACCTGATTGAATGAAGCGCGACCCGCCCGTGTACGGATAGATTCGATCGAAGTTACCGGGATCCGCCCCGGTCACATCATCGCCCACGTCGTTGTAGACGTTAGCCGCCGCATGGGCGAGCAGCATGACCGCAAGAGCTAGTCCGAAGGTCAAGCCGTTAAAGCGGTGAAGGGCCACTCCCGCCCAGACAGTGCCGGTCACGACCGGAGTTACCGCCGCGATCAAGAAGGGCGGGCGTGTGGCGAGAAACCCCCGGCGTACCGCGGCCATCACGCCCGGCCCGGCGAGTGCCGGCGAGGGACCGTCGATTGGCCGGTCGGCGCGGATTGACGAATGGCTCATCGGAGCATCTTCAGCGGCGGCTCAGGAAGGATCATGGCGCGGCGCGCGGTGTGTTGTCACGCCCGAATTGATAGCGAACCGTGATTCCGAACAAGTCAACGTTGTCCCGGAAGGGCTGAATTCCGAGCGCGAGCAGGTTCGGGACGGTCGCAGGCCCCACTCCGTTGAGCGCCCAATCGCTGGAATTGTAGGTCTCGCGGGTATAGCGAAAATGGATCTGCATGGCGGATGTCCACCGGTACGCAAGGTCGAACCGGGTGGAATCGAGCTTGGTCCAGTTCTGCGGAAACGCCTGCGGCGGGCCGCCTGCCGTTGTATCGGTGTTGTCGTACGAGGGAGCCAGCAGATAGTCCAACGACAAGGTCCAGCGTTCCTGTGGCACCCAGCGGGCTCCCACGCCCATATTCCAGAATCGCTCGGTGTCTGCGGCGAGCCAGGGCGTCGTCTCGATTCCCGCATAGCCGCTTTGCAGATCGAACAGCCGCTCGTACCCGCCGTCGATATAAGCGCTTAAGGTATCGCGCGGCGTCCACGTGAGGCTGGTCGAGCCGCGTGCCTCGTGCATGCTTTGTAGACCGAGCGGCGAGGAGCGATAGTCATCCTTGGCGACGGAGCCCTCGACGGACCAGCTCAAGGTCGACGTTGCAGTCCAGGCACCGCTAAGCGAGTAGAACACCCGGTCCCTGGGCGCATAGTCATATGCGCGAATCAGCGGATTCTCTTCGGGCGGCAGAGCGGCGCTGTCGAAGGAAGATGCTTTGCGCAGGCCGTCGCCGCCTTTGAGCGTAAAACTCAACGAAGGGACGGGCGTCAGAGTGGCGCGGCCCCAACTCTCCGCATTCTGGGTCCATGTGACCACCTGTCCCGGCCCGTAATGGATGTCATCGAGCTTGCCGCCGACCCCGACCTTCAGCCAGCGCAGCAGCGCATAATCCGCGCCGCCATCGAGCCGGACGCGATCCTCGCTGTAGCGGGGCGTGAGCGCCGTGCCACCGGAAAATGTGTCGGTCACGATGTAAGGGATGGCGAGGGGCGGGGTTTTGTCGTCATGTCCGTCATAGGTCGCGTTACCGCGGACGCTCAGTTTCGGCAGGGGCCGGGACGCCAATCCAAGTGCATAGTGGGACAGATGCACGTCTCCGTCGAGCGAGGTCGGCATCGGCACCGATGAGCCCGGCAGCGTGCTCACCGGCAGGAAGGCGGTATTCTGCTTCAAGGTGCCGAACGAAGCGGTTGAAGTCAACGTTGTGTGCCACGGTAGCTGCACGTTGCCCGTGGCGTTGAACTGCTGCAGCGTATTGCCGGGCGGCGTCGAGAGCTGTCCTTGCGTCGAGCCCGGCACGATCGGCAAATAGGGATTGGCGAAAGTTATCGAATCATAATCATCATCGAACCATGATCCGTTGTAGCTCAGGCGAAAGCTCGCCTTGCGGCCGGACCACGCCGCTCCCGCTTCCAAGGAGTTCGTGACGTAGTCGAATGGCTGCGGGAGCTGCACGGCTTCCGTCAGAAAACTCGCGCTGGTGAGGCCGGTGCCGTTGTGCTCTTGGCGACGGAATTCGCCGAACACCGTCCAGCTGGGACTTGCGAAGTAGCGGGCAAGCAAAGCGACGGTACGACGATCCGATTCGATGTTGACGGGGGTGAGACTTGTGCCGAGCCCGCTCATCGCGGCTGTGCCGCCAGCCGATACCCATCCCGCCGGCAGGCCCAAGCTCGAGCCGCTCGCCTTGAACGGGGTCGCGCCCGTATCGTAGAGCTCGTTCGGCTGGCCATCGTAGCTCACGCGCAGATCGTAGCGTCCCTCGCGGCCGCCCTCGACGTAGCCATCGCGAGAGGCGAGTCCCAGGCGCTCGAGCTCATAGTTCGCATAGGTTCCATCCTCGCTGCGATATTGTCCGGACGCGGCGGCATCCGCATACGCACCGCCATGATCGATGCCTGTATAACGTCCAAAGGTCGCGTTCGCACCGCTTGCACCGAGCACGCCGCCCTCCACTTCGCCCGAATAGCCTTGCACGAAGGGACACTGGGTGCATTTCCAGTCGCTGGTGTCCACGCTTGCACCTGGATCGTCGGCCGACGCGGTCGCGGCAGCGAAGGCAGCACCGATCGCCAAAAGACGCCTTATGCGACGGTATCGAAGTGTGGTTTGCATATTGCGCGCCTACCGCATGAACGCCCGGCCCGACGGATGGTTCGAGCCGTGTATCTGCGAGTGACAATTCGTGCAGCCGCCGGCGAGCAGGAACGCGCTCGGGGCGCCGGCCGGCAATCCCTGCGGCGTACTGACGACCGACGGATGGCCTGCGCCTTCGTGACAGGTCTGGCAGAGCAACGGTGGCCGCATCTTCAGGAGCGCCGGCTGCGCCGAGCCGTGCGGATCGTGACAGTTGCTGCAGTCCTCGGCGACGGGCTGGTGTTCCCACAAAAACGGCCCGCGAAACTCGGCATGACAGCTGGTACAAGTCTCGTTGACCGTGTTCTTCACGAGTTGCGCGGGCGCGGTCGAGCCGTGCGGCGAATGGCAGGACGTGCAGGCCATCTTGCCTTCGCGCAGCGGATGGCGCGAAATCTTGTTGAGGTCCGCGAGCTGTGCCTGATGGCAGCTGCCGCAGACTTCGATCTGAGTCGCCGCCGTCCGCACCGGATCTTTGGCCGGGTGCAGCTGATGGCAACTCGCACACGCGACATCGTTTGCGGCGTGTGCACTCGACGCCCAGTCGTGCGCCGCGTTCGACTGATGACAGGCCAGACATTGCGCGTTTTGTTTGGGCGCGGATGCAAGTGCCTTGGGACCGAAGTCGACCATGCCCGCCAGCGGACCGCCTCCCGCCTCCACATGCGCGCCCCCCGGTCCGTGACAGGCCTCGCATTGCAGGCCGCCGTGGCCGAAAGGCCCGCGCGGATCATTGGGCCGCGCGTGCTTGGTGTGAAAGATGCTCGTGACGCCCGGATCGCTGTGACAGCTCAAGCACGTGTCGGCGCCCTGCGGGCTGTAGGCCGATGCAGGCGGCGCGCTCGCGGGCGGCGAGCTCTGGGGCGACGCCGCCCGCGCCTCATCCGCAGCGAATGACGGCGCGATTGCCGTCATTAGCAGCGCCACAGCGGCGGTCGCGAAGCTGCCACCCACCCGCCTCACTCCGCGGTGGGAGGCGGCAGGTGGTGCGCGACCTGCAGGTCTTCGATTCCGCCCGGACCATGACACACGCTGCAGCTCTCCAGGCTCGCCGCGCCGCCCGGAATCGTGCGCCCTTCCGCATCCTTCTTGACGGTAGTCGAGCCGCCGTTTTGCGCAATGTGCGCCGCGGTGGCGGCCCAGTTGTAGGTCGAATGGCAGGCCGAGCAAACCGCCATGTTGGCGGAGGTGGCAACGGGGTTGGGCACCGGCGGCTGCGGGGCGTTCGCGGCGAGTCCGGTCGTGAAGGTCGTCGCCTGGACCGTACCGTCGCTCACCGGGTAGTAACTGGCGTTGGTGGTGGTGTTCTCATGGCAGGTGTCGCAGCGATTGATCGGGCTCGGATACACCACGTTGCCGAAGTTGTTGATCGAGCCGCCAAAGCCGTAGATGACCAAGGGGTTGCCTGCAGCGGTGCGATCGGCCCCGTCATGTATCGCGTGGATCATGTACTTGAAGTCGATCGACTCCTCCCACAGCCCGTCGATTCCTGGAGTCATCGCCGTGATGAGCCCGCCCCGCTCGCTCACGTCGGTCGATGCCGGATTGTGGCAAGCGACGCATGCCTGTGTGTCGTTGTTGCGGTTAGTGCCGTGCAGCGCGAGCAAATTGTGGCAGACATCGCACTTGGCTATGTCGACCACCGTGCGCCGCGCCACCGGTGCGCCGCCGGCGACGTTGCCGTAGCCGACCGCGGTCGTGACCGGGATCGCCTCGGCCCCCGGGCCCGTCGAACCCCATCCGCTGAGGACGACGCCCGGGTGGCCCTCGATGACCACACCGACATTGGCGATGGCAGGGCACGCCGTGCCGCTTCCCGGCGGGCAGGCGACGGCAGGAAGCGCCGGGGGCGTCGGCAATGGCGTGGGGGAGACCATGGTAAACGCGCCAGTCGCATCCGGGCCCGTCAATCCCGGGGCAGGCGTGGCGGTGCCGCAGCCGGAGAGCGGGTTCAAGGAGATCGGCTGGCCCCACTGGGAGGCGCTCGTGCCGCTGCCCCAGTTGGTGTAGTCGCTCGTGTCCCAGGCGATGTCGATCGCGAGCCGCGCGGTAGCTTCCCCGCTCGCGGTATTCTTGCACACGGGCGCGGCGCTGGCCGGGTTGGTGCCGGCGAATGGCGCGGACGTGAGAATGTTGTACGGCTTATTGTCGTTGGTCGGATCGACGACCGAGAACTTCACCACCGGATAGATGTTGCCTGCCGTGGTCTTGAAGGTCACGCTGTTGACGACGTACTGGAACTTCGCCGCTTCGGCAACCGTGGGAATGGCATGAACGGCGCGGACCTGCAGCGAGCCGTTGCTCGTGGTGAGGCCCGAGTCCGGGCCGTGGCAGGTCGTGCACTGCGAGTCATTGGCGACGATGCCCTGCATGCCCGCCGCGGCGTCGTGATTCAGACCGGTCGCAAAGTTGACGTTGTCGTGGCAGGCGCCGCAGGCCTCCGCCGTCGGCACCGTGTAATAGTTCGCCGCCTGCGTCGCCGCCGGGATGTTCTGCGCGTGGCAGGTCGTGCAGTTGCGCGTGTCCTGTGGATAGAGCAGGGTATTGAAGTTGCTCAGCGATTCGCCGTAACCGACGATCCAGTAACCCCTGCCGAGCGTCGGCGTGGTGCTCGCGCCGGACGGGGTCTGGATGCTCGGCAGCGTGTTGCCGGTGTGGATCTTGTGCACCATCTGCTTGAAGTCCAGCGTGTTGGCGCTATACGGATCGGTGTTTTGCGGAGTGTGGCACACGACGCAGGCTTGCACCTCGACCATGAGCCCGCCGTGCTCGCTCAGATTCGAATGGCAGTTGTCGCAGGTAGAGAGCTCGACGATCTCACGGCTATAGATGCCGGTCGTCGCGCCGGTCGAGGGCTGGAACGTGTAGCTGCCATTATTCGCCGCCGCAAGGCCGTCGATGAAAAACGCGATGCGATGGGTCAATGTTGCGTTGTAGACGACGCCGGCAACTTTCGTGATGTCTGTCTGGAAAGTGTACTGGTACGTGCCGTCGCCATTGTCGACCAACTTGCCGCTCGCAGCGTTCTCGGCGCCGGTCTGCACCGTAGGCTTCGTGTCGCAGGCCGCTACGCCGCTCGGACACCCCGATGGGGTCGTCGTGTGATAGAGATACGAATTCCACTGGCTCGATGTCCCATTCTGGCCTGGAACGAGCTGTGCAATCATGAAGTTCAAGTCGGCCGCCGGCAGCCCCTTGAGCGGCACCCCATTCTCATCCGCGAGTTTGAACTGCACCACCGGCGGCCCGCTGATCGCAACGCTCGTCACCGTGCCGGTAATGGCGGTAGCCGTGGTGACAGGGAGCGCGGCGACGCCCCCGCTGGGTCCGCTCGGACCCGTGGGGCCGGTCGGCCCCGTCGTCCCTGCCGGACCAGCCGGGCCGGTGCTGCCGCTGCAAGCCACGAGCACGGCGCAAAACAGCAGGACGAGCGCGGCAGCGGATGCCCGCAACGGATGCATTTCGCGGGACTGATGATCGGACGCCATTTCCCTTCTCCCTTCCATTCGTCAAGCACGGTTCAAACGTTGCGGATAAACAATTGCCCGGCGCTCGACGCGACCGACCGGCATCAAGCTAACTCGCGGAGCGCATAAGATCTGTACGGAACCGCACAGAGAACCGTTCTATGGAACGAGTACCATCTCCTCGCTCATGAATACGCCGCAACCAGAGAAGCAGGGGATAGCAGCATGGCTCTGGCGTCGACCGCAGCGCTGGTTCTTGCTCGGCATACCGGTCGGAGGGCTGATCGCATTCATCCTGGGCATTGCCTTCACCGGCGGATTCATCGGCAGCCTGAAGATGGCCGAAACCGATAAGTTCTGCACCTCTTGTCACGAGATGCAGCAGCCGTTTCAGGAACTCACGAGCAGCCCGCACTATTCCAATGAGTTCGGCATTCAGGCGAGCTGCGGTAACTGTCACGTTCCCCCGGCATTCATTCCAGGCTTGATCCGGCACATTCAAGCCACCGGCGAGGTGTGGGGCCACCTCACCGGCAAGCTGAGCACACCCGCCAAATACGAAGCTCACCGGCTCGAGCTCGCGCAAAAGATCTGGGACGAGCTCAAGGCCAACGATTCGGCCGAGTGTCGTAGCTGTCACACAGCCAGTGCAATGGCCTACGCGAAGCAGCCAGCGATGGCCGCTGACGCGCACTCCTCGCTGGCGACGAGCGGGATGACCTGCATCGACTGCCACAGAGGGGTCGCGCACACGCTCCCGCCGGGCAGCTGAGGGTCAAATCAATGTCGATCGGTAAAATTGCGCGGATTCTGGTCGCTATCGCCGCGCCCTCGGCGCGTATCAGCAACGCAGTGCGGCGCGCGGACGCGCTCGCGCATGCGACGGGTGCGAGCATCGAGCTGCTCAATGCCATCCCGTCGGCCATGTCCCTGGGGCCCGCGCATGCTCAGTCGGAGCAATTCGTCCGTTTCGAGGCCGAGCAAAACCGCCGATCGCTCGAACGGACGGCGAACCATCTGCGGCGCGAAGAGATCATCGTCGAGACGACGGTCCAAACCGGCTACCCAGCCCACGAAGCCATTCTGCGCCGGGCGCGGCTCACCAAGGCGGACCTGGTCATCATCGAGGCGCGCAAGCACCGCATATTCGCCCGCTTGCTGCTCACCCAGACGGATTTCGAACTCATCCGGCATTGCCCGGTTCCGCTGCTCATCGTCAAAGGCAGGAGCGCATGGCGGCGCCCGCGGATTCTCGCGGCCCTCGATCCCTTTCACGCCAACGACAAGCCGAGCAAGCTCGACGATGACGTCGTCGAGGCGGCGCGCACGGTTGCCGCTCTGGTACACGGCTCGGTGCATGCTGCACACGTCTACCGCCCGTATCCCGGAAAGGTGGTGGCCGTGCCGGCGGGCGCGGCGGTGCTCGCTGCGGATCCGGTGCAGGAGAGAGCGTACGAGGCGGGGATCCGCCGACGATTTTTCGAGGCTGTCGACGGCTACGGCATCGCCAGGCCCAAGGCGCACTTGGTTTGCGGCGATCCCCCGACCGAGATCGCGGCACTGGCGCGCTCGTTACGCGCGGGCCTCGTGGTCATGGGAGCGGTGTCGCGCACGGGTTTGAAGCGGATCTTCATCGGCAACACCGCCGAGCATGTGCTCGACGGCTTGCACTGCGACGTGCTCGTCGTCAAACCTTGAATGCGCCGGTGTAGCGGCGGACGATCCGCGCGATCTCCTTCACTTTGAAATTGAAGAGGCGCCTCGGCCAGAACAGCTCGCGCTTGTCGCATACCGTCGAGATGCTGAAGCGCGAGATCTCGCCGAGGAGCGCGGGATCCACCGCCGCGGCACTACCTTCCGCAATGTGCTCATCGAGCCGCGCGCGCAGCGCCCGTGCATCGGCAATCGCACGCGCCACGACACCCCCGCGGCGCTTCGATAGCCGCCCATGGAGAATCTTGAGCTCGTTCAAGCGCTCGGCCGCATCATACGTGGCATCGACCAGCTCGCGGCGGGTCATCCACTTGGTCTCGTAGTTGAGAATGCGCTCCCAGGTCGGCTGGATGAGCAGCTGGCGGTGCTCTTCCAATGTACGCGCGTACAAGCGATAGCCGAATCGCTCCGGATTCTCGAAACCCCGGCTGCCGGGATCCAGGAAGGGGCCCTGCGGTGAGATGAAGCAGGAGAGCCGCTTGTCACCCAGTTGAAACAAATGGCCGCAATAGTCCACGGTTTCGCGCACCGACTGAGTGGTTTGCGCCGGCAAGCCGATCATGAAGAAAATATCGACGCGTGAACACCGCAGGCGCATCGCCTCCCGGATCAGTGCCTCCATATCCTCGGTGGTATAGCCGGACTCGCCCTCCACGGCATCGCGCACTTCCTGACTGTGGCTCTCTGGGCTGAATTCCATGCTCCAGTGGCGCACCGAGCGGTCGATGTCCTGCAGGAAGGAGGCGGGCGGCAGGGCGAAGAACTCGAACACGATCTCGTTCGGCAGATTTGCCGCGCGCAGGCGCTCCAGGACCCGGGTGGCGTGTTCCGCGCCCGCCATGAGCAGATCGCCCACCAAGAGTATCGGCGCACGCGTAAGGCGGGAGATCGCTTGCATGTTGGCGACCAGGCTTTCGGGACCGCGGAACACGGGCTTTTGACGCTTGGTGAGATGAGTGCACGCAGTCTGCGAGCTGCCGCAGGCGACGCATTCGAAGGCGCAACCCTTGACAGTGAACACCGTCGTGATCGGGTTGCTCCACCAGCCGTTGAAGGGCAGGGTGCTCTCGAGGTCTCGGTAACGCATCACCATCTCGACCATCAGATCGGGTCGCAAATCGACATAGTCGAGGCTCATCGGCACGAACGAGAGGGGATTGACGTGGATGCCGGCGGCGTCCTTCCAGGTGAGGTTCGGGATCTTGTCGCGCGGGGAGCCGTCTTGGAGCGCCAGGAGCAGCTGATGCAGCGGCGGCTCCGTGCTGTCACCTCGCAGCACGAAATCCACTTGGCTGTAGCCGATCAGTTCACGATGGTAGTAGCTCGACGACAAGCCGCCCAGGATGACCGGCACCTGCGGATGCAGCTCCTTGACGATTCTCGCCACCTCCAGCGCGCCGTGGGCGTGAGGCAACCAATGCAGGTCGATGCCCACCGCCTTGGGTCTTTGGCGCGCGAGAAATCGCGGAACATCGAAGCGGCGGCTATTCATCATGCGCAGCGCGAGATTGACGACTCGCACTTTCAGGCCGCGATCGTGCAGAAAGCTCGCGATCGTCAAAAATCCCAGCGGGTACATCTCGAACACGGTCGAGGAGGGCACCATGTCGCTCACCGGGCCGTAAAGGATCGCCTTCTCACGAAAATCATAAACGCTCGGCGCATGCAGCAGCAGCAGATCTACGTCCGAACGCGAGGATGCAAGCACGATCCGGTGAGTCTAACGCAGCTACTGCACGCGGACTCGAATCAACTCCTCGCCATCGGGATCGACGACATGGACGGCGCAGGCAAGACAGGGATCGAAGCTGTGAATCGTGCGCAGTATTTCGAGCGGCTGTTTCGGATCCTGCACGCTCTGACCTTTGAGCGCTGCCTCGTATGGGCCCTCGATGCCGGCGGCATCACGCGGACCCGCATTCCAGGTGCTCGGCACCACCGCCTGGTAGTTGCTGATCCGGCCGTCGTCGATCACGATCCAGTGGCCGAGCGCCCCCCGCGGTGCCTCCATGAATCCGACACCTTGTGCGTGGCTCGGCCAAGTCGAAGGTTCCCAAAGCGCGTCATTGACGGTGCGCACATCGCCGGATTTGATGTTGGTCATGAGGGCGTCGTACCACTGCGGCATGGCGTCCGCGAAGATCTTGCACTCGAGCGTGCGCGCCGCGGTCCGCCCCATGGTGGAAAACATGGCCTCCAGCGGCAGGTCGAGCTGCGTCAGCGCTTTATGAGCGAGCTCCTGCGTAGGCTCGTGCCCGCTCGCATATAGCATGAGGACACGTGCCAGGGGTCCGACCTCCATGGCGTGACCCTTCCAGCGCGGCGACTTGAGCCAGGAATAGCTCGCCGCGGTGTCCAGGTTCTGATAAGGCGGCTGGGGTCCGGAGTAGTTCAGCTGGGTCTCGCCCCGATACGGATGCAAGCCCGTATCTTTGCCGCCGCGGTAGTCGTACCAGGAATGCGCCACGAATTCCTGGATGTCAGTCTCGGCATTGAGGTCGATGTCTTCGTGGATGTGCGACAGGTCGCGACCCAAAATCGCGCCGCGCGGCACCATCAACTTCTTCGGGTCAGGGCTGCCGACTGCCGGGAAATCTCCGTAGGTCATGAAATTTCCGACGCCTTCGCCGGTCTTGAACCAGTCCTTGTAAAAAGAAGCGATCGCCAGCGTGTCAGGCACGTAGACCTGGTCGACGAATTCGCGCATCTGCCCGATGATCTGGCCCACTTGCTGCAGGCCGACGGTATTGACCGCCGTAGTGCCGGTGCCCGCGCCGCTGTGCACGCTGATCGCCGAGGGCGCTCCTCCGACCAGGAAATTCGGGTGCGGATTCTTGCCGCCGAAGATGGTCATCAGTTGCGTGACCTGGCGCTGCCATGCGAGCGCATCGAGATAATGCGCCACCGCCATGAGGTTGGCTTCCGGCGGCAACTTGTAGAGCGAGCTGCCCCAGTAGGCGTTCGCGAAAATGCCGAGCTGTCCCGATTCCACCAGTTTCTTGACGCGGCTTTGCACGTCCGCAAAATAGCCGGGCGAGGAGCGGGCGTAGTTCGAAATCGATTGCGCGAGCGTCGATGTCGCTTTCGGATCGGCCTTGAGCGCGGAAACCACATCCACCCAGTC
>Ga0182030_10004620_pt1 | contig 29369 bp, 18 predicted proteins | sample 812S3MmetaG_FD_121299 | JGI IMG/M metagenome (GOLD analysis project Ga0182030, IMG submission 121299) | Permafrost microbial communities from Stordalen Mire, Sweden - 812S3M metaG (Illumina Assembly) | ecosystem: Environmental > Terrestrial > Soil > Wetlands > Permafrost | place: Sweden...
AGATCGACCTTGCAACTGGGAATCAGAAAGCTGCGGTGGATCAGCTCGACAACGCGATAGGCAAGGCTGCTGGGAAAGTAAGGTCCATAGTAAGCCGCACCGTCTTTGAGCAAGCGGCGAGTTACAAAGACCTTTGGATAACGATCGCGCAGAGTTAGTTTCACATATGGATAACTCTTGTCGTCGCGCAGCAGGATGTTATAGCGTGGCTGACGCTGCTTGATGAGGTTGTTTTCAAGTGCCAGTGCTTCAGACTCGTTGCCCACCAGAATGTATTCGAGATCGACGGCCTCGCGCATCAGCGAACCGGTCTTGGCGTTGGCCTGCGCTGATTCCAGCAGATACGAGCGCACCCGCGAACGCAAGTTGATGGCCTTGCCCACATAGATGACTTCGCCCTCGGCGTTTTTATAGAGATAGACTCCGGGCTGGGTCGGCAGACTGCGAATTTTTTCGTAGAGGTCCATGGGCGAGGCCTGTATCTAGCATAGCGGGCCAGCCCGTTGAGCGGGGCGAAGTTTGCAGCTTACTCGGCGCGGGCTTCCCCGTCTACAATCAATAGAGATGGCTGATTCACTTTATCTGAGTTTGTGGTATCCAAATCTGCGCCTTGCAACGCTGGCCGAAAAGCTGACGGCAGTGCTGGGTGAGTTTGCCGCGCATGGCGGCGAGGCTCGTGTCTATTCGGCAACTGTGTGGCCGGTCAGTTGGAGTGAGTCGCCGGTTTTGCAGCGGGTTTGGGGACGCAGCGTGAGCGGGGATGCGTTGGGCGCTGAACCTGGGCTGGCTGTGGAAGAAGCCCTCGAATTGCTGCACGATGACTACGCGTACGAGTTTCAGATTGGCTGGACATTGTGGGTGTTGGAGCAGAGCGGCGTGGGGTTGGATCCACGCTGGACGCAGGAGCCGCGACTGGTGCGGGTTACTGGTTTTGGTCCGCTCTTCGATGATGGCAGCTATGAAGCCGATGGGCACATTCGCATCGATTTTGGCTCGGATGCGCCGTTTCTTGAAGAAGAGGTTGAACTGGATTCGGTTGCGGCTCGGCATGTGGAAGAGAATGTGCGACAGCTTGTCGAGTTGACGGCGGCGGTGGAAAAATCTTCAGGCGCAACGGCACGGCTGTTGTGGAGCGAGTTGGGCGAGAGTCTGGCACAGCGGTTAGCCGCAAGGCTCGGGGTGGCAAACTGAGGGTGCAATTCACCATTGTGCGGTTGCGGATGCTGGTGGTGTCGGCAGGTGTTCTGCTGCTGTTGGCGCTGGTAGCGTTGATGACCCTTAGCCGGTGGAAGAATCCTTTCAAGCATATTGATATTCCCCCGCAACTGGGCATCAACATTCAGGCAGAAGCAAATGGGTTTACTTATACGCAGTCGAGCGGTGGGCGCACGCTCTTCAAGATTCATGCCTCCAAAGTGATCCAGTTGAAGCAGGGCAACGCGCAACTGCACGATGTGAAAATCGAGTTATATGGTACGGACGGCAGTCGTGTGGATCGCATCGAGGGCAGCGATTTTGAATACGACCAGAAGAAGGGAACAGCGACGGCTGCCGGAGCGGTGGAGATTACGTTGATGCGGCCAGGCGTGGCTCCGGCCATTGCGCCCAAAGCGATCGCGGGACAGGCAACAGGCAGCAAGGCCAATCCGCTGGCTTCGGCTGCTCAGGCAGCGGAGCAAGGCGAGATTCATGTAAAGACCAGCGGGTTGACCTTCGACCAGAAGAGCGGCAGCGCAACCACAGCGCAAGCGTTGAATTTCTCGATGGCGCAGGGCACGGGCAGTGCCATTGGAGCGACTTATAACTCGGCAGTTGGGACATTGGTGCTTGATCGCGCGGTGGAGTTACAAACGCAACGAGGCGCGCAGCCGGTGAATCTGCACGCGATGCATGCGGAGTTCGTGCGCGACGATCAGATCTGTCGATTGCGCGCAGCGACGACGGAGTTTCAAGGTGGAACGGCTAGTGCTGGCGACGCGACGGTCTACTTTCGCAACGATGGAACGGCCAAACGGCTTGATGCAGTGAACGGATTCACGATGACAACTGTAGCCGGTAGCCATCTTGAAGCGCCCAAGGGAACGCTGGACTTCAATGAGAAAAATCAGCCACGACGCGGTCACCTGGAAGGCGGAGTCAGTATGGACTCGGCAAGTGATTCGGCTAGTCGCCACCGGCAGTTGCATGGAAGCTCGCCCACGGCTGAGTTGGAATTTGATGCGAAGGGAGAGTTGCGCAAGACTCATCTGGAGCGGGGCGTGGAACTGCACAGCGAAGAGGTGAGGGATACCAAAGGCGGACCGTTGCGCAACAGTCGTACCTGGCGTTCGCCGGTGGCCGATGTCGAGTTCCGCACATCAACCGAGAGCAAGATGGAACCGCAGACGATTCACGGCACAGGCGGCGTGGTGGTGACAGGCGAGAGCCAGCTTGGCAAGGGCGCGGTTCAACCCTCGCGCATGGCGGCAGACGATTTGACCGGCACATTTGGGCCGGGATCGCAACTGACCACAATGATGGGCGTGGGCCACACCAGCATCGACGAGACCAACGCGAAAGGCATTCGACAAACATCGAGCGGCGACCGGCTGGAAGCGCACTTTGTAGCTGCGACGGCGACAAACTCGGCAAAGTCCAGTGGTGGAACAGAGAACACTTCGCAGATTCAGTCGGCATCTATAGAAGGCAATGTAGTTCTGGTGCAGATTCCCACGCCCAAGCAGGGTGCGGCTGCTGCTACGCCGATGAGGGCGACGGCTGGGCGGGCCGACTATGCGGGTGTTGGCGAGTGGCTGCATCTTACGCTGAACCCTCGCGTCGAGGACGGCGGCAAATCGCTTACGGCAGACAAGATTGATGTTTCGCAAGCCACGGGCGATGCCTTTGCGCATGGCAATGTGAAGGCGAGTTTCCTCGCGGCCAATGCAGGCAAAACCGCCAACCCAACCAGCCCGCAGGAGCCTGCGCACGTGATTGCAGCCGAGGCGGAGATGCGTCATGCTACGGGCGAGGCAACGTTCAGAGGGCAGGCGCGGCTGTGGCAACAGGCCAACTCGATTGCCGCGCCGACGATTGTGCTCGACCGTGCGAATCACACGCTGGTGGCGCATAGTACCGACGCAGCAGAGCCAGTGCGCGTGGTGCTGTTGAGCGCATCCGATGCCACACATACAAAGGACGCAGGCAAAAAATCGACGGTTCCATCGGTGATTCGCGTGCGCGGCGGCGACCTGAAGTACTCTGACCTGGATCGCAAGGCGTTGATGCGTGCGGGTTCTCTGGGCGCAGTGATTGCCGAGACCGATACTGCGACTACGTCTTCCGATCAAGTTGAGTTGCTGTTGAAGCCAGCGGACGATCACGCCGAGAAGAACAATGCGGCATCGCCAGTTGGCGGCGAGGTGGATCGCCTCACGGCCAAAGGCCACGTTGTAGTGAGTTCGCAGGATCGTCGCGGAACTGGAGAGCAGTTGGTCTACACCAGCCAGACCGAGGAATACGTGATGACCGGAACTGCAACCGCACAGCCCCGCATCACCGATCCAACGCGAGGAACTGTAACCGGCGAGGCTCTGATCTTCCATGGACGCGATGAGAGCGTTAGTATCGAAGGCGGGAAGCGCAAGACGACGACAGAAACTACGGCGCCTAAGCGGTGATGCAATACGAAATGGAATTGGGATTGGACGTCTCTCCCACGCAAGTGAGGGCACATCGTACGAACATAAGCTCAGAATGATAGATTGGTTCTTTAGCGGTTCACGGGATTCAACACTCGATGGAAACACTGATCGCCGAAGGAATCGGCAAATCATACAAAGGACGGCAGGTGGTGCGCGGAGTTGATCTGCGCATCTCACGCGGTGAAGTGGTTGGCCTGCTGGGACCGAACGGCGCGGGTAAAACCACCAGCTTCTACATGATCGTGGGTCTGGTTGAGCCGGAGATGGGCCGCATCCTGGTTGACGAAACCGAGATTACGCACGTACCGATGTATCTGCGCGCGCGTAACTTTGGCATCAGTTATCTGCCTCAGGAGCCGTCGGTCTTTCGCAAGCTCACTGTGGAAGAGAACATTCTGGCAGTGCTTGAAGCGCAACCGTTGGGCAATCGCGAGCGGCGCGTGCGCACGGAGCGGCTCATCAGCCAGCTCAACCTTGGCCACATCCGCACTACACGCGGCTATGCGCTCTCTGGCGGTGAACGGCGACGGGTTGAGATTGCCCGCTCGCTCTGCATTCAGCCCAACTTCATACTGCTCGACGAGCCGTTCAGCGGCATTGATCCCATTGCCGTGCTGGAGTTGCAAAAGATCATCTTTGAACTGAAGGCCAGCGGCATCGGCATCCTCATTACCGACCATAATGTGCGCGAGACCTTGAGCGTAACCGATCGAGCTTATATCATCGCCGAAGGCAAGATTTTTTTTGCTGGCACGCCCCGTGAGCTGGGCAACAACGTGGATGTGCGGCGACTGTATCTGGGCGAGGGTTTTTCAATGAGTTGAAAACAGTTTTCATTGTGACATTCGGTTGGGCAGGCGAGAAAATTTCATTCTGTCAATTCCTGATTGGGCCGTGGCCAAGCGTCGCATTCCACACAGAGATTCCCAGATTGAGTGTTGCCCGATATGGAACGATCCGTTTTCTTTGCAAGATTTAATCCTTTGGCGTGTTTCTCATCCGAATAAACTTGCGTTGAGTCCAATCAGGAAAAGGTTCTGCTTTATGGCGCTTTTGCAACCAAAATTGAGTTTGAAGGTCGCGCAACGCCAGATCCTTACTCCGGGCTTGATGCAGATGGTGAGTGTGCTTGCGCTGAACAAGCTCGAGCTGAAGGAGATGATCGATGCCGAAATGGTTGAGAATCCCGTCCTGGAAGAGATTGATGAAACCGTTCCGATGCTGGATGAAGTTGCCCAGCGCCAGGAACGCGACGAGCGCCTGGGGCGCCTGGAACAGGCCGAGCATGGAGCCGAAGAGCCTGCGGCTGCGCCCAAAGATTCTTTCGAAGAGATTGATTTTGGATCGTACTTCCAGGACTATCTGGACCCCGGCTACCGCACCCAGCCGGAGTATGAGGAGAATGAAAAACCCTCGTTCGAGAACTTTCTCTCTCAGCCTACAACTTTGTCCGATCATCTGGCGTGGCAACTGGGAGCTTTGAAGCTAGATCTGCAACTTTTTCTGGCTGCCGAGTTCATCATCGGCAATCTGGATGGAGATGGTTATCTCTCTGGCAGCGAAGAAGAGTTGTCTGTTGCGTTCAATCCGCGCTTGGTTCACGATGAGATGGAAAACCGGGAAGAGGCGCACGCAGCGACTGTTGAACTGCTGCGACGCGGCATTGACCTGGTGCAACATCTCGATCCGGTCGGCATCGGCGCCCGGGATTTGCGCGAATGCCTTACGATTCAGATTGCCGCGCAGCAGCAAGAGTTTTTTGAACTGTATGCAAGGCAGTCTGCCGCGTCGGCAGCATCGGAGGCGGAGTCGAATGAGGATCCGCATCGCAGCTTCAAAGCCGAGGCTGAAGCGAGACTGGAAGAACGTCGTCGCAGCATGGAAGTAGCGGCGCAGATTGTTGACCGGCACTTGCCTTTGTTGCAAAAGCGCGATGTGAAAGATCTGGCGCGTGCGGCGCAGGTTACGCAAGAAGAAGCGCATGCCGGCATTGAATTCATCCGCACCCTCGATCCGCGGCCCGGTCGCCAGTATAACCGCGAACAGACGCGCCTGATTGAGCCGGACGTGGTCTTCATCAAGCGCGGCACTGAGTGGGTTGTCTCAATGAACGAAGAAGACCTGCCCAGCCTTCGTCTCAGCCAGCGTTATCGCCGCATGTTGACTGCCGAAAACACCGACAAAGAGGTCAAGGACTACGTCAAGGAGCGATTCCGTTCAGCCATGCAGTTGATGCGCAACATTGCGCAGCGCAAGAGCACGATTCTGCGCACCTGCGAAGTGATCGTGCGTCGCCAGCAGGATTTTCTCGATCTTGGCATCGAGGCTCTGCGACCGATGATGATCAAAGAAGTGGCTGAAGAGATCGGCGTTCACCCGTCTACGGTAAGCCGCGCTGTGGCCAACAAATATGCGCACACGCCGCAGGGTGTCATCGAGTTGCGCTTCTTCTTTTCTGAAGGTTCCAACGGGCCTGAGGGAGCCGATACGCCGCTGCTGGTGCTCAAGCGCAAGGTTCGCAAACTCATTGAAGACGAGAACCCGCGCAAGCCGCTTACAGACGATCAATTGGCTGCTATGCTGCAAGCGCAAGGGATTCAGTTGACCCGACGTACCGTGGCCAAATACCGCGAAGATATGAATATCCCCAGCACCCACCAACGTCGCCGCCGCGATAGCTAGCCCGTTTTGAGCAATCCTCTGAAAGTCGCGCAAAGACTGATATAGTTAATGAGGAAATCAGTTCGACAGCTTGCGTGGTCTACCTCTTCTGCAAATCTTCAGCAAAATGGAAACGGTGAGAGCTGAAGAGGCTGATAATAAAGAGGATAGAGCGTGTATGCGCGAATTGACTGAATCCACACCTCGGAGTGGCAATGCAGGCTATCTTAGCGCTCGAAGACGGGCGCATCTTCCGTGGCCTCGGCTATGGGCACCCAGGCGAATGCCAGGGTGAAGTTGTTTTTAATACATCACTTACCGGTTACCAGGAGATCGCCACCGACCCCTCCTATGCCGGTCAAATCGTCGTTCTCACCAATCCCCAAATCGGCAATTACGGAACCTGTCACGCAGACAATGAGTCGGCCAAGCCCTATATCGAGGGTCTGATCGTCCGCGAGTTCTCGCCCATCAGTTCCAACTGGCGTTCCGAGCAGGTCACCGACGAGTACATGGAGCGATATTCCGTCCCAGTCCTCGCCGAAATCGACACCCGCGCTCTGGTTCGCCACCTGCGCACTCACGGCGTGATGCGGGGCGTTATTTCGACGATTGAGAGCAACACCGACGTTCTGGTGGCCAAGGCGCGAAGCCTGCGCAAAATGGATGGGACCGATCTGGCTCGCGTCGTCTCGACTAAGTCGATCTATACATTCGACTCTGCCGATAGCCGCAACCAAACAGGCGACCCTTTGCTGGAGGTCGGTCTCGATAAAAACGCGGAGGCAAGAAAGAGTCTGCATGTCGTCGCCTATGATTTCGGCATCAAGCTCAACATTTTGCGAATGTTGGTTCGCGAGGGCTGCCGCGTCACCGTGGTTCCGGCAGAGACCAAAGCCGAAGATGTTCTCGAACTCAAGCCAGACGGAGTTTTTCTCTCGAACGGTCCCGGTGACCCTGAGCCTGTCGATTATGCCGTACGTGCCATTCGCAAATTCCTGGGCCGCGTGCCGGTCTTTGGAATTTGTCTGGGCCATCAGCTCACAGGACTCGCGCTCGGCGGCAAAACTTACAAGCTCAAGTTCGGCCACCACGGCGGCAATCATCCAGTCAAAAACAATCTCACCGGCAAGGTCGAAATCACTGCGCACAACCACAACTTCGCCGTTGATCCTGACTCGATCAACCTGAGTGAAGTCGAGTTGACCCACGTGGACCTGAACGACAACACGCTCGAAGGCCTGCGCCACAAAACGCTGCCACTCTTCAGCGTCCAGTACCACCCTGAAGCCGCCCCCGGCCCCCACGACTCCAACTACCTCTTCCGCGACTTCCGCAACCTCATGGAGGAGTGGAAGGGATGAAAATTTCAGCAGTACCGAGGAGCATATTCGCAACCGCAGCGGGGCTCAGGCTCCGCTGTTTTTTGAGACAAGAGCTTTGAAAGGGCACGACTTCAGTCGTGCCGCAAGCACAAGAGTCGGGAGACGGTGAAGGGTACGGGCTTTAGCCCGTACATCAACAAGACCCACAAACTCGGGGCTTTAGCCCCTGAGGGAACACGATGCGTCCCGGGCGAGAAACAATACGAAGCAATGAATTTGCCTACTTCGTCTCAACACAGACGGTGGGCCGCAAACCTTTCTTTCGCCACGAGCGCTGGGCTAAGTTAATGCTTTCCACCATTGAGCATTACGATGGCACTGGCTACCAACTACACGCCTATGTCATCATGCCCGACCATTTGCATTTGCTCATCACACCATTGGAAACGATAGAAAAATCAGCACAACTCATCAAAGGCGGTTTCTCCTTCCGCGCCAAACGAGAACTGGAATGGAATGGAGATATTTGGCAATCAGGCTTCACAGACCATCGCATCCGGGACGAAGAGGATTGGCAGTATCATTTGGCGTATATCCAAAACAACCCGGTAAATGCACATCTGGTCAATGATGTTGCCCTCTATGAGTTTATGGGCTTTCCCAACAAAGAATTCCCTCAGGGGCTAAAGCCCACTGATTTGGTTGACGGTGATGTACGGGCTGAAGCCCGTACCCTTCATTCGGAAGCCCGCACACTTCAATCCCAGCAACACAAAGTTTGAGTAAGGACTACAGAGAAATATGCCACGCAGAAATGACATTCAGAAGATTTTGGTGATCGGCTCCGGGCCGATTGTGATTGGTCAATCCGCCGAGTTCGATTACTCCGGCACACAGGCCTGCAAGGCTCTCAAGCAAGAAGGTTATGAAGTGGTGTTGGTGAACTCCAACCCAGCCACCATCATGACCGATCCCGACCTTGCCGACCGCACTTATATTGAGCCACTCACTCGCGAGTACGTCGAAGAGATTATTCGTATCGAGTCAGAGATGCTGACGGCTAAATCTGGCTTAGGCAAGTTTGCTCTGCTGCCCACTGTTGGCGGGCAAACGGCACTCAACTTAGCCGTTGATCTGGCCGATGCGGGCATTCTCGACAAGTACAACGTCGAGTTGATCGGCGCCAAACTCGAAGCCATCAAGAAGGCCGAAGATCGTTTGCTCTTCAAAGACGCTATGATCCGCATTGGCCTTGATGTTTCAAAATCGGCGCTCGTCAATAATCTCCGCGATGGTCTCGATTTCGCCAGTAAAATGGGCTTTCCTGTGCTCATTCGCCCCAGCTTCACACTCGGTGGATCAGGCGGCGGCATTGCCTACAACCGCGAAGAGTTGATGGAGATTCTGGCTCGCGGCCTCGATCTTTCGCCGGTACACGAATGCCTCATTGAAGAGAGCGTGCTCGGCTGGAAAGAATATGAACTCGAGGTGATGCGCGATCTTGCCGACAACGTCATCATCATCTGCTCGATTGAAAATTTTGATCCGATGGGAGTGCATACAGGCGACTCCATCACCGTTGCTCCCGCGCAAACACTTACAGATCGCGAGTATCAAAAAATGCGCGACGCGGCCATCGCCGTAATGCGCGAAATCGGTGTTGAAACCGGCGGCTCAAACGTGCAGTTTGCTGTGAACCCTGTTGATGGTCGCATGACGGTCATCGAGATGAACCCACGTGTCTCGCGCTCTTCGGCTTTGGCTTCAAAGGCAACGGGATTTCCGATTGCCAAGATTGCTGCCAAGTTAGCTGTGGGTTATACGCTAGACGAAATCCCCAATGACATTACGCGTAAAACCCCGGCATGTTTTGAGCCGACAATTGATTATGTCGTCGTCAAAATTCCTAAGTGGCAATTCGAAAAATTTCCCGGCTCCGATGACACACTTGGTCCGCAGATGAAATCCGTGGGCGAAGTGATGGCGATGGGTCGCACCTTCAAAGAAGCACTGATGAAGGCATGGCGCGCACTTGAAACAGGCAAGAAGACAGGTGCAGAGATATTGGAGCCGCGCCGACTTACACAACGATTGGTAACTCCGCAGCCAGAGCGACTTAGTTATATCCGTTATGCCTTTGAGCGTGGACTGAGTGTGCGTGAAGTAGCGCGACTTACTGGAATGGACCCCTGGTTCCTGCATCAATTGCGCGAAGTTGTTGTGGCGCAGAGTGCTATCTCCGAGACCAGGCCAGATACGATTTCAACCGAGCAATTACGCCAGCTCAAACGCTTTGGACTAAGTGATGAGCGCATTGCTACCGAGTGGAAGTTAGAGGGCCATGCGGGCATTCAACAGGTGAGGGAACTGCGTGAAGGGAAGGGAATCAAGCCGGTCTTCAAGTTAGTGGATACCTGCGCTGCCGAGTTTGAGTCAATGACTCCGTACTTATACTCGACTTATGATGAAGAGGATGAAGCGCCTCCGACTGACAAGCATAAGATCATCATTCTTGGTTCCGGTCCGAATCGTATTGGTCAAGGCATTGAGTTCGATTACTGCTGTTGCCATGCGGCTTTCGCACTCAAGGACGACGGGTACGAGACCATCATGGTCAATTGCAATCCAGAGACTGTCTCCACCGATTACGACACCAGCGACCGCCTCTACTTTGAGCCATTGGTGCTTGAAGATGTGCTTGCGGTCTATAACCACGAAGCACAGTCTGGCGCAAAAATCGGCATGATCGTGCAGTTCGGTGGGCAGACGCCGCTGAACCTTGCGCAACGTCTGCGCGCCGCTGGAGTGCCCATCATTGGTACTTCGCCAGAGTCGATTGACTTGGCCGAGGATCGCAAACGTTTCGGCAAGTTACTGGATGAGTTACAGATTCCACAGCCTGCCGGTGGCACTGCTACTAGCGTAGATGAAGCTCTGGCGATTGGAGAGCGCATCGGTTATCCCGTGTTAGTGCGCCCCAGTTATGTGTTAGGTGGGCGTGCCATGGTTATTTGTTATGATGGTGAGGCCGTGACGCGCTATATGCGCGAAGCAGTTGAATACTCGCAGGAACGGCCCGTGCTGGTGGATCACTTTCTTGAGAGCGCGATTGAAGTGGACGTTGACGCGCTTTGCGATTCAGAAGATGTGATGATTGCGGGCATCATGCAACATATCGAAGAAGCAGGCATTCACTCCGGCGACTCATCGTGTGTGTTGCCTGCAGTGAGCATTCGTGAGAGTACTCTCGATGTACTCCGCACTTATACGCGCAAGTTAGCGTTGGCTCTCAAAGTGGTGGGTCTGGTTAACTTGCAGTTTGCCATTCAACGCGATGCTGAGGGCATGGATCACGTCTATGTGATTGAAGTAAATCCGCGTGCTTCGCGCACTGTGCCTTATGTTTCAAAGGCAACAGGAATTCCATTGGCCAAGATTGCGGCTCGATTGATGAGTGGTCGCAAGCTGCGCGAGTTATTGCCGAAGCAACTTGCCAGTGGCAAGGACCTCGAGGTTGGCAGCTTCTACTATGTAAAGTCACCAGTATTTCCGTGGTCGAAATTTGCTGGCGTCGATACAGTTCTTGGCCCCGAGATGCGCTCTACCGGTGAAGTGATGGGAGTAGCCGCGACCTTTGGCGAAGCCTTTGCAAAGGCGCAGTTATCGGCAGGACAGATTCTTCCCACTGGCGGTACGGTCTTTGTCAGCGTCAACGATCCCGATAAGATTGCGGCAGTTGAATTGGTTCGCCGCTATGTTCATCTTGGGTTCAAGATTGTTGCCACTGAGGGAACGGCGAACGTATTGGAGAAGGCGGGACTCAGCGTTGAGCGCGTCTTCAAAGTCAAGGAGGGACGCCCCAATGTTGTCGATCTAATCAAGGGCGATCGCATTCAACTTATCATCAACACACCGCGTGGGCAAGATACGTTCTTCGATGAGAAAGCCATCCGCCGTGCAGCCGTGCTCGCGCGCATTCCGACGATTACGACCATTGCCGCGGCCCAGGCAGCAGTTGAAGGCATAGCCGCAATGCAACAGCGGCAGACCACGGTCTACGCATTACAACATTTGCACGCAGCGATCAATGCCTGAAGCAATGCAATGACACTACGCCGCATGAGCGCGATTCGCTCTTGCGGCGGTTTTCCATCTGGCGGCTGTGCATCTACAATATAGTTATGCTGATCGAAGGCATTTTTGCCGCAGTCCCCACGCCGTTTTACGCGGATGAACGCATTTACTATCGCAAACTTGAAGCCAATATGGCTCGCTACTCTCGCACTCTGCTGGCAGGGATGCTGGTTCTAGGGTCTACAGGCGAAGCAGTGATGCTCGATGACGCCGAGTCGCGTGAGATATTGCGCGTGGCCGCAGAAGCAACTGCGCCTGAGAAGGTGCTCATTGCTGGAACAGGACGCGAGAGCGTCAAGGCCACTGTCGAGTTATGCGAAGCGGCGGCAAATTTCAGCTATGATGCTGTTCTTGTGCGCGTGCCAACTTATTACGCCAGCCATATAACTGCATCAACTGTTATGCATTACTTCCGCAGCGTTGCAGATCGTTCTCCCTTGCCTATTCTGCTCTATAACATTCCGCAATGTGTTCCTTATAATATATCAATTGAAGTTATAGCCGAGTTAGCACAGCATCCCAACATTATAGGTCTTAAAGATTCAAGCGGTGACGTAGAGCGCATTCGAGCTGCCGTTGAAGCTACGCGCACTGCACCCCAGCGTTCGGTAACTGTCACTCCTATCTTTGAAGCGGTCACTGCACGCATGCTTGCGCCGAAATCAGAGAATTCCGGTTCATTTGTCTCTGCGGATTCGTTGTCTAGCGGTGTCGCTGTAGCTTCAGCACCCCCAGCAGCAGCGATCAGAACGCGTACAAAGGAAGTTGGCTTTCAAGTATTGAGTGGCGCGGCTGGAAGGTTGCTGGAGTCACTTGAAGCTGGTGCTGCGGGTGCGATTCTGGGCACTGCTTCGTTTATTCCCCAAGCCTGCCAGGAGATTTATCTGGCATGGAAAGACCATGACCTGAAGCTGGCTGGTGAAAAACAGCAGAGCATGATTGAAGCTGACAAACGCATTGTGGGTGAATTTGGCATCAGCGGTATCAAGTATGGGTGTGACTTCAATGGATATTATGGAGGTCGTGCTCGTTCTCCACTGTTTTCGTTGACAGCCGAAGAGAAGGCGGAAGTTGAGTTATTGTTAACCAAACTTCGTAACTGATCATAACTCATAATCGCCCTAAACTTAGAATGCTTCTCTGTTGGAGTTGACAATTTCTAATAGGGAGGCATTCAATTCACCGAAAATTACCCATATTTTAACTAACTATCCGATTGATATTAACGTGGCGCACACCTATGCTGCCTATACTTACATCTAATCTCCAGAATCTTTGTCGATTTGGAGGTCAGGAGCATAGTAGTTATGGCAACCCCAAATCAGTCCGTAAGTCAATTCAAAGTTAGACAAATGAAGCTGGAAGATATAGATCCAGTTATTAAGTTACAACTGCGTGCGTTTCCAGGGCAGCCTCCGTGGAAGCATGAACAGTTAGTACGTCATCTTGAGGTCTTCCCTGAAGGGCAGTTAGTTGTTTCTGGCGCGGATGGCAAGATACTGGGTTCTGCCAGTTCGCTGCTGATTGACTGGGACGATTATGCCGAGTCTGCCAACTGGTCGTCTATCACTGGCGACGGCACATTTGAAACACATAACTCCTTGGGGAAGACATTGTATGGCGCGGACATGGGTGTGGACCCAGAGGCGCGACAACTTGGTATCGGCACACTGTTCTACGAGGCGCGCAAGGAACTGATTCGAGAAGAAGGACTCAAGCGTCTGCTGACTGGAGGTCGCATTCCCGGCTATTCGGCTGTGGCAGACAAGATGACGGCCAAAGAGTATGTGGCCGAAGTGGTCGATGGAAAACGCAGAGATCCCGCGCTGACATTTCAACTTGAAAACGGTCTCGTGGTACTCGATGTAGTTCCGGGATATATGAACGATGCGGAGTCGCATGGATTTGCAACGGTGCTAGAATGGTTGAACCCGGAGTACACCTCGTCCGTTAGTTTGCAGGCCAGCCTTCAGCATGCAGCGTTGGAGCAGGCCTCAGCCGAGGCAATGCGCGGCACGCCGCGTCCTCGTCGGGTGCGCATCGCAGCAGTGCAATACCTATTGAGGCCCATTGCCAGCTTTGCAGATTTTGCCAGTCAGGTTGAATTCTTTGTACGCAGCGCCAAGGATTACAAGGCACACTTTCTGCTCTTTCCTGAGTTTTTTACTATGCAGTTGTTGAGCTACATCAATGAACCGGCTCCGGCGATGGCCGTGCGTCGGTTGGCGCGACTTGCTCCTGATTACGAGGCGCTGTTCATGCGGCTGGCACAGGAGACGGGCATCTATATCATAGGCGGAACCCATCCCGTGATTCAGCGCGGCAAGGTCTTCAACGCGGCGCACTTGTTCACTCCCAATGGCCAGGTCTTTCGTCAGAAAAAAGTACATTTGACGCCGACTGAGAGCGGCCCCTATCAACTTAGTCGCGGGCACGGACTCTATCTCTATCACACAGATTTTGGCAACATTGCGATTCTGATCTGCTACGACGTTGAGTTTCCTGAAGTGGCTCGCGTCATGGCAGAGGCAGGCGCGGAGATACTCTTCGTTCCTTCATGCACGGATGGTCGCGAAGGCTTCTGCCGTGTTCGTTACTGTTCGCAAGCACGTGCGATTGAAAACCAGATTTATGTAGCAGTCACTGGCACAGTGGGCAATTTGCCATTGGTGCCGTATATGGCCGCCAACTACGGTCAGGCCGCGATTCTTACGCCATCGGATTACTTCTTTGCGCGGGATGGAATTGCAGCCGAGGGAACGATCAATCAGGAGCAGATGATCTTTGCCGATGTTGATCTTGATCTGTTGGATGAGCAACGCGTCAACGGAAGCGTGATTCCGTTGCAGGATCTTATCAAGGATGCTTACGACAGCGTGGTCCACTTCTCCGATTACAAAGGGCAGAAGCCTACTGGAAGTGGCGTGGAAGATAACGCGGAGAAGATGGACGGTTCCAGTGCCAGTGGTCGGGGCCATGAAAATAAAGTTGGGAACATCAGCGCAAGAACAGAGCGAGAGGCTGTTCCTGCGGGCTGATATAACTGCTGTAAATTATATATAGCACCGAATAAATTTCTAAACTCAAATGCGGAAGGGAATTTTCACTGAAGAAAATTCCCTTCCGCATTTGTTCAACCAACTATGCCAAAGCATGATGGTGTTCGTTGATCTTCTCTTCATTGGCAGTTAGATAACGATCAACCGCAGCAGCAGCCTTGCGGCCTTCAGAGATGGCCCAAACCACTAGCGATTGCCCACGCCGCATATCTCCCGCAGCAAAGATATTTTCGACGGAGGTTTGATATTCTGCGTTCGCAGCCACGTTGCCGCGATTGTCCAGAGCCACACCCAGTTGCTCAAGCATGCCTGAACGCACAGGACCTAAAAAGCCCATTGCAAGAAGAACCAGATCCACATCGAGCGTGAACTCGGAACCTTCGATCGGTGTGAAGGTTGGTGGCGGACCAACGCGCACGGCGTGCAACTGTTTGAGGTTGCCGTTCTCATCGCCCGTGAATTTGATGCTGTTGATGCTCCAGTCGCGAATGCCGCCTTCTTCATGCGCGCTTTCAGTACGCAATTGAAGCGGCCACTGAGGCCACGGAGTTGAAGCCGCACGCGTCTCAGGAGGCTTGGGCATGATCTCAAACTGGTGAATGCTCTTCGCCTTCTGACGAATGCTTGTGCCTAAACAATCTGCACCAGTGTCGCCGCCGCCGATGATAACCACGCGCTTGCCCTCAGCCAGAATCGCCAATGATGGATCGACAGTATCACCCTCGCAGCGACGATTCTGCTGCGGAAGAAATTCCATTGCGTAGTAAATGCCCTTGAGTTCGCGGCCAGGAATCTTCAGGTCGCGTGGATGCTCGGCACCGCCAGCCAACAGAATCGCATCGTAGTGCTCGGTGAGCGCATCGACCGGTACGTTCACTCCAATATGCGCATTGACAATAAACGTTACGCCTTCAGCGCGCATCTGTTCAATGCGACGATCAATGACGTGTTTCTCCAACTTGAAGTTGGGAATGCCATAGCGCATCAGGCCGCCAATGCGGTCGTTCTTTTCATAGACCGTAACCGAATGACCGGCGCGACGCAACTGCTGTGCAGCGGCCAAGCCCGCAGGCCCACTACCGACAACAGCAACGCGCTTGCCAGTGTTCTGCTCAGGCGGCTCGGGATGAATCCAACCCTCTTCCCAGCCACGTTCCACAATCGAACGCTCAATGAGCTTGATGGAAACGGCTGGCTGATCGATACCCAGCACGCAAGCAGCCTCGCATGGAGCGGGGCAGATGCGGCCAGTAAACTCCGGGAAGTTATTGGTGGAGTGCAGGCGACGAATCGCTGCCTCCCAACGCCCGGTGTAAGCAAGGTCATTCCAATCGGGAATCAGATTGTTAACAGGACAGCCGGTGTGACAGAAGGGCACGCCGCAATCCATGCAGCGTGCGCTTTGCTCGCGCTGCTTTGCCTCAGGGAACGGCTCGTAAATCTCCAGCCAGTCCTGCACACGATCCTCGACCTTGCGGAGGGTTGGCTGTTCACGCTCAATTTCAAGAAACCCAGTGATCTTACCCATGTTGCACCTCTGCTGCCGCCACCAGAGGCGACGATTTTGTAGGAGCGGAATAAACCGTTTCAACTCGCGCAATGCCCAGCACGCGCTTGTACTCTTGCGGAAAGACTTTGATAAATCGCGGCTGCGCATCGGCCCAGTGTTCCAGAATCCACGCAGCGCGCGGACTGCCCGTCAAGTCGCGATGACGCTCAAGCAGGCCACGCACTTCAGCAACATCGGCGTCTGTTGCCAGCGGCTCCAGATCGACACTGGTGTGGTTGCAGCGTCGCGCGGTAAAGTCGCCGCGATCATCATAGACAAATGCGCGTCCGCCGCTCATGCCCGCTGCAAAGTTGCGTCCTGCCTTGCCGATCACAACCACTGTGCCGTTGGTCATGTACTCGCAGCCGTGGTCGCCCACGCCTTCGACGACTGCCGTTGCGCCGGAGTTGCGAACTGCGAAGCGCTCGCCTGCAATGCCGTTGAGGAAGACCTCGCCACTGGTTGCACCGTAGAGAACCACGTTGCCAACCAGGATGCTTTCTTCCGGCAGGAAGCTGGAAGTCTTGGGCGGGTATGCGATGATGCGACCGCCAGAGAGTCCCTTACCCATGTAGTCGTTTGAGTCGCCTTCAAGCTCAAGCGTGACGCCAGAAGGAACGAATGCGCCGAAGCTCTGGCCCGCCGAGCCGTTGAACTTGAAGTGGATGGTTTCGTCCGGTAACCCGGCTGACCCATAGCGACGAGCAATCTGGCCGCCCAGCATTGCGCCCACAGTGCGATGCACATTGCGAATGGCAAAGCTGGCTTTGACGGGCGTCTTCGATTCAAGTGCATGTTTGGCCTTTTCAATCAGTTGATGATCGAGCGCTGCGTCGAGTCCATGATCCTGTGCCTGCATCTTGCGCCGCGCCACGCGCGAGGGCAGCGTGGGTGCGTAGAGGATCGACGAAAGGTCAATGCCCTTGGCCTTCCAGTGCAGATCGGCGACGGTTGCGTCGATCTTTTCAACGTGGCCAACCATCTCGTCAACCGTGCGGAAGCCAAGTTTTGCCATGTGTTGGCGCACCTGCTCGGCAATGAAGAAGAAGAAGTTGACGACGTTTTCCGGTGTTCCCTTGAAGCGCGCGCGCAACACAGGATCTTGCGTCGCAATGCCCACAGAGCAGGTATTCAAATGGCATTTGCGCATCATGATGCAGCCCATCGTGACCAGCGGCGCAGTGGCAAAGCCAAACTCTTCAGCGCCCAGCAGTGCTGCAATCACTACATCGCGACCAGTTTGCAATTTGCCGTCGGTCTGCACCTTGATGCGACTGCGCAGATCGTTGAGCAGCAGCACTTGCTGTGTTTCAGCCAGTCCCAACTCCCACGGCAAACCCGCGTGCTTGATGGAACTGAGCGGTGAAGCGCCCGTGCCACCGTTGTCGCCGGAGATGAGCACTACGTCGGCGTGCGCCTTGGATACGCCCGCAGCGACTGTGCCCACGCCTACTTCAGAGACCAGCTTGACGGCGATGCGCGCCTGCGGATTGACGTTCTTCAAGTCGTAGATCAGTTGCGCCAAATCTTCAATCGAGTAGATGTCGTGGTGCGGCGGCGGCGAAATCAAACCGACGCCGGGGATGGAGTGACGCGTCCTTGCGATGACCTCATCGACCTTGTGCCCAGGCAACTGTCCGCCTTCACCGGGCTTTGCTCCTTGCGCCATCTTGATCTGAATTTCGTCTGCGTTGACCAGATAATTTGTGGTCACACCAAAGCGGCCGCTGGCCACCTGCTTGACCGCGCTGCGACGCAAATCGCCATTGGGATCGCGGGTAAAACGCTCTTCGTCCTCGCCGCCTTCGCCGGTGTTGGACATTCCCCCCAGCCGGTTCATCGCAATCGCCAAGGTTTCGTGCGCCTCTTTGCTGATGGAGCCGTAGCTCATCGCGCCGGTCGTAAATCGCTTCACGATCTGCTTGGCAGGTTCGACCTCATCAATCGAAATTGGCTTCTCGGCATACTGAAGTTGCAGCAAACCGCGCAGCGTACAGAGGTTCCGATTCTGATCGTCAATCAGATCAGTGAACTCCTGGAAAGTGGCGGGATTGTTCTGCCGCACAGCGTGTTGCAGCTTGCTGATCGTCAATGGATTCAGCAAGTGATACTCGCCATCCACGCGGAACTGATATTGACCGCCAACAACCAACTCGGTCTCGGATTCTGTGAGCGGCTCAAAGGCATATTGGTGCTTCAGCAATGCTTCTTTCGCAAGCACATCCAGACCTACGCCTTCAATGCGCGAGGCAGTGCCAGAGAAGTATGCCTCAATCAGTGATTGATTCAAACCAACTGCCTCAAAGACCTGGGCGCCGCGATAGCTTTGCAGCGTGCTGATGCCCATCTTCGAGAAGGTCTTCAGCAAGCCTTTGTTGATAGCCTTGATAAAGTTCTTTTCTGCGTAATTGCCGGTTACGTTGTGTGGCAACAGGCCGCGATCTTTGAGATTGTGCAGCGTCTCAAAGGCCAGATACGGATTGATCGCACTGGCACCATAACCGATGAGCAGCGCAAAGTGCATCACCTCGCGCGGCTCGCCGCTTTCGATGATGAGCGCAACCTGCGTGCGGGTCTTCTCGCGCACCAGACGATTGTGCACGGCAGCCATTGCCAGCAGGCTTGGTATCGGCGCATAGGTAGCATCCACGCCGCGATCAGAGAGAATCAACAGTGTGTAGCCAGATTGCACTGAGTGCGCGGCTCGTGCGCTCAGATCGTCGAGCGCCTGCTTCAATCCCTTCTCACCATCGGCTGCGCGGAAGAGCGTTGGCAGTGTCGCAGCCAACAGATCGCCAGACGAGACCCGGCGCAACTTCTCCAGATCATGATTGGTCAAAAGTGGATGCGGCAACTTGAGTGTGTGACAGTTATCCGGCGCTTCATCCAGAATGTTGCGCTCAGTGCCGATGTAGCTGATCAGCGACATCACCATCTCTTCGCGAATTGGATCAATCGGCGGATTGGTAACCTGCGCAAAGAGCTGCTTGAAGTAACTGAACAGCGATTGCGGACGATCGGAGAGGCAGGCCAGTGGCACATCGGTTCCCATCGAACCGATCGGCTCCTCACCCTTTGCGCCCATCGGTCCAAGTAGCACTTTCAGATCTTCTTCGCTGTAGCCAAAGGCGCGTTGACGGCGCAGAAGCGTCTCTGGATGCGATGCAATCACACGCGCCGGTTCAGGCAAATGGTCAAGCGTGACCTGTTGCTCCTTGAGCCACTCCGCGTAAGGCTGGCGCGCTGCCAACTGCTTTTTGATCTCGCGGTCAGAGATGATGCGTTGCTGCACGGTATCCACAAGGAACATACGGCCGGGCATCAAGCGGCCCTTCTTGCGCACATCCTCCGGTGGAACGTCGAGTACGCCAGCCTCAGAGGCCAGCACCACCAGATCGTCCTTGGTCACCACATAGCGACCGGGGCGCAGACCATTGCGATCAAGCGTTGCGCCAATCACGCGGCCATCGGTAAAGGCGATTGCCGCCGGACCGTCCCATGGCTCCATCAGTGATGCATGGTACTCGTAGAAGGCGCGCTTGTCCTCGTCCATATCCGGGTTGCCAGACCAGGCTTCAGGAATCAGCATTGCCATCACGTGCGGCAGCGACCGGCCCGATTGGAAGAGGAATTCAACGGCATTGTCCAGCGAAGCCGAGTCGCTTCCACCCGGCATGACGACCGGATAGAGATCGTCAATTTTGCCATCGAAGAGGTTGCTCTCCAGCACCGATTGGCGAGCATTCATCCAGCTCACGTTGCCGCGAATGGTATTGATTTCGCCGTTGTGCGAGACATAGCGGAAGGGATGAGCCAGCTTCCAACTGGGAAATGTGTTGGTTGAAAAGCGCTGGTGAACCAGACAGAGCGCGCTTGTAACCTGCGGATTGGCAAGCTCTGGATAGAACTTCTCAATCTGCGGAGCCAGCATCAGACCCTTGTATACAATGGTGCGGCAAGAGAGCGAGGGAATGTAGAAATCGTCTTTGCCCTCAATCTCTGAATCCAGAATCTCGTTTTCCGTGCGGCGACGCACACGATAGAGTAGGCGCTCAAAGGCATCTTCTTCCAGGCCCTCAGGACGACCTACAAAAAACTGTTCTACATATGGCTGCGATGCGCGCGCCTCACGGCCAACGGCATTGCCGTCAATCGGCGTGTCACGCCATCCCAGAACTGCAAGCCCCTCTTCTTTGGCGATGCGCTCAAAGACGCCTTCGCACTGCAAGCGGCTGTGCTTGTCCACCGGCAAAAATACCATCGCCACGCCATACACGCCCAGCGCGGGCAACTGAATCCCCAGCGTCTTGCATTCTGCAACAAAAAAGTTGTGAGGAATCTGTATCAGAATGCCAGCGCCGTCGCCCGTCTCCGGGTCACAACCTGCCGCGCCGCGATGCGTGAGGTTGATAAGAACCTCAAGACCCTTGCGGATAATATCGTGGCTCTTTTCTCCACGAATACTGGCAACAAGCCCCATGCCACAGGCATCGTGCTCATTACGTGGATGATAAAGCCCCTGCGGTTGTGGTGTAGCGCGATAACAATCTGATGTTTGCATGGCAACCTTCCCAAAGAACTATTTTTGTTTGCAAGCAGTGTGTTTTCTGCCGGAATACACAGCCACGGCGCGATTCCTTGAGAGGAAAACGCTCCGTTTGTCGTTTGATAGGCCGGATAAGGCTGGCCAGGTCGAGCCTGGAACTAATCTGAACTTTTAATATATCGAAAAATCTGCCGTTCTGCTCAAAAACCTTGCGAAGTGCCGAGCAAAGCTGGTTGGGATGTTGGCCATTTGGGCATTTGCGATCATCGAAAGCGTTACTGAATAGCGCATGTATGGTCGTGACTCGAAGTTCGGTTGACTTCAGACCGATTTTGATAGAAATGACTGAAATATGCTAGACTAGACCTAGTCAAATAACGGAGGATCGCGATGCAAACAGTGAATATATATGAAGCCAAGACGCAGCTCTCAAAGCTCGTCGATCTGGCCTCTAGCGGTACGGATGTGGTGATTGCTCGCGCTGGAAAGCCGATGGCGCGATTGACCAGCCTCAAGGACGAAAAGCCAATCATCAACTTCGGTGCGCTCAAGGGGAGAGGCTGGATCGCGGATGATTTCGACGCTCCATTACCCGACGATATTCTGGCCGGATTCGAAGGCCGATAATGCGGCTCCTGCTGGATACGCATATTTTTTGCTGGTCTTTCTATGAACCTGAAAAGCTTTCGTGTGCGGCAGTTGGAATTATGCAGGCGGCTGAAAAGGTCTTTATCTCTTCAGCCACTATCTGGGAAGTTGCAATCAAAGTACGTCTGGGAAAAATGAATGCAGCGCCACAAGAACTTTTTAATCAGATTGCTCTCAACAATTTTCTCGAGCTGCCCGTATTGTCCCGGCACGCGCTGCTCGTAGCCGAATTGCCGCTTCATCATACCGATCCATTTGACCGTATTCTCATTGCTCAGGCGATGAGTGAGCCTTTACATCTGCTCACATCGGATGTGCAACTCAAGCGATATAGCGAGCTAGTCATTCAGGTTTAGAGCATCCCATTGAAGCCGCAGCAAAACAAGAAGGACAGAGCGCAAAACCCGTGTCCTTGTTGTTTGCACATTTCCAGCGATTGCAATAGATCCGCTCGATTCTGAAGTGTTTTTACAGCACCTTCGCCAGCCACTTGCCGGTATGCGAGTGCAGATTGGCGGCAACTTCTTCAGGCGTACCCTCGACCACAATCTTTCCTCCGCCTTCGCCGCCTTCTGGACCAAGATCGATCACCCAATCGGCACTCTTGATCACATCCAGATTGTGTTCAATCACGATCAGCGACCCACCACCGTCAATCAACTTGCGAAAAGCTGTCAGCAACTTGGCCACATCGTCAAAGTGCAGCCCAGTGGTTGGTTCATCCAATATATAAAGCACTCGACTGGCCTGCGATGGTTTGGCATTGGCGTTGGCTGCGCGAACCTGAGCAAGATGTGCAGCCAGCTTGACGCGCTGCGCCTCGCCGCCAGAGAGCGTCGTTGCCGATTGCCCCAAACGCAGGTAGCCAAGCCCGATCTCATCCAGCACGGCAAGCTTTTCCAGCAGCCGATTCTGACCTGCAAAAAATCGCAGAGATTCCTTGACTGTCATTTGCAGCACGTCGTGAATGTTCTTGCCCTTGTACTCGACCTGCAAGACTTTCGCCTGATAGCGAGTGCCGTTGCAGTCCTCGCAAGGCAACTCGACGTCGGCCAGAAACTGCATCTCCACGGTCACTGTCCCATCGCCTTCGCAAGTATTGCAGCGGCCTCCCGGCACGTTGAATGAAAAATGACCGGGTGTGAGCGAGAGCCGCTTTGACTCCGGTTGCGCTGCATAGAGTTCGCGCACCAGATCAAAGCCTTTGATGTACGTAATCGGATTCGAGCGTGGCGTGCGGCCAATCGGCGTCTGGTCCACCAGCACCACATCATTCAGCCGCTCAACTCCTGTCAAAGAAGTAAAAACCCCGGACGGGTCCGCGCCATCGCTTTGCCCCAAGGCCCGCGCCACGGCACGATAAAGCACCTGATGCACCAGCGTGGATTTGCCTGACCCGGAGACGCCTGTGATCGCCACTAGCATCCCCATCGGTATCTCCACGTCCAGACCGTGCAGGTTGTTGACTCGTGCGCCACGCAGCACCAACCGCTCCTTGCCCAGAGTGCGCCGCCGCGTGGGAACAGGAATCGAAATCTGTCCTGAAAGATAGCGACCGGTCAGCGAATTGGGATTGGCTTCAATCTCGGCAAGAACGCCCTCCGCCAGCAACTTGCCACCCAACTCGCCTGCACCCGGCCCAAGATCAAGCAGATGATCGGCGGCGCGCAGCACATCTGCATCGTGTTCAACCACGAGAATGGTGTTGCCCAGATCGCGCAACTCTTCCAGGATATGAATCAGCCGCGCCGTATCCCGCGTGTGCAGCCCAATTGAAGGCTCATCGAGCACATACAGCGCTCCCACCAGTCGCGAACCCAGTGACGTTGCCAATTGAATTCTCTGCGCCTCGCCACCTGAAAGCGTCGATGCCAGCCGGTCAAGCGTCAGATACTCCAGGCCAACAGCATCCAGAAAACTCAACCTCTGACGAACCTCGTGCAAGATCGGCCCGGCAATCTCATCCTGCATCGGCGTCAGCGTCAACGAGCCAAAAAACTCTTTGGCCTGTGCAATCGTCAACGCAGATGCCTGACAGATATTCTTCCCGTTGATGCGTACGCTGCGAGCCTCGGCGCGCAGTCGCTGCCCGCGACAATCCGGGCATTCGGCATAACCCCGATACTTGCTCAGCATCACGCGCACGTGCAGCTTGTACTTCTTGCGCTCCATCTGCGCAAAGAAGCCAAAGACGCCCACAAAAGATCCTTTGCCGCGCAAGACAATCTCACGCACAGCATCGGTCAGATCGCGCCAGGGCACGTTCATCGGAATCTCGAGCGCATCGGCATTCTTGCGCAGATCAGTGAACCATGGCCGGTACTTTGGTCGTTCCCACGGGTCAATCGCACCGTCGGCAAGACTCAATCCTTTGTCCGGGATAATCAGATTCAGATCAAAGTCCACAGTATTGCCGAAGCCCTGGCAACGCGGGCAAGCTCCAAAAGGATTATTGAAGCTGAACAGGCGCGGCTCTGGTTCACGACCCGGTTTGTGGCAACTTTTGCATTCGTATGCGCCCGAGAAGCGATGCCGCTTTCGCTCAGCCGTCTCGTCGCCCGGAACCTCCTCGAAGATCACCTCGCCTGCCTCGCGGTAAGCAATCTCCGCTGCATCCACCATGCGCGAACGGATCTCATCGCTCACGACGATGCGATCCAAAAGAACAAAGACCGGCAGCGTAAAATCCAGATCGAGCAACGATTCCGGCGTCGAGAACTCCACAATCTTGCCTTGTTGATAAAGCCGGTTGAATCCACTTGCGCGCAGTTCGGTGAGTCGCGCCTTCAGCGTTTCAGTATGCGGTGAATCGCTGCTCTTCGTTACCGGTTTGCTGGCCGTCTTTGCAATGGATTTTGCAGGTCGGCCAACAGACTTGGCCGTTTTCGCTGCTGCATCTTCTGGCTGCGGCGTTGCCACCATCACCGGAAACAGCACCTGCAGCCGAGTTCCTTCGCCCAGCGCCAGCGTCGCCTCGGCTACCTCGTCCATTGAATCGCGCTTGACCAACCCGTCGCAGTAAACGCAATGCACCGTGCCGCAGCGGGCATAAAGCAGCCGCATATAGTCGTAGATTTCAGTTGCCGTGGCCACCGTCGAGCGCGGGTTGCGTGTCGAGTTTTTCTGCTTGATGGCGATGGCAGGAGCAAGCCCGTCAATCACATCCACATCTGGTTTTTCAATCCGCTCAAGAAACTGCCGCGCATAGGCTGAAAGCGATTCAACATACCGCCGCTGTCCCTCGGCATAGATCGTGTCGAAGGCCAGCGAAGACTTGCCCGAACCGGATACGCCACTGACCACCGTCAGCTTCCCATGGGGAATCTCGCAGCTGATGTTCTTCAGATTGTGAGTCCGCGCACCGCGGATAATGATGGCATCATTCAAAGGGAAGTCACCGGGAAAAAGTTGTCCAGCCACATCCATCACCCGACAGCAAGGCTCAGAACACAGAAGGCCATTCTTCATTATAGAGTGCGCCGAACCATAGGTTGTGTGAATCAAAAACGAGGTTGTGTGAATCAAAAACGCTTGTGATTTCGGCAGTCGTTTCACTGTATAGTATTGATCATTCACGGAATCCTTACCGAGTACGGTAAAAACTACATGGCTTTCTGGTTTTAAACTGCTTGTAGAAGCTATACCCAATGTATTGATTTGGAAGTGTTTATTTCATTCTATCGGTTTGGTTAACAAGATGCAGTTATCCATGTCGAGGAAGTTGCCACTTCCATCCATTGTGATTTTGCAGGCTGGATCGAGTGGTCGGGAAAGGAACAAAACAATGAGTATCTATCGGGTTGGAACGTTCGGACTGTCGGTAGCCTTGGCAGTGGCAGGCGCGACGGGGTGCGCAACCAAGAACTATGTAAAGAATCAAACTGCCCCGCTGATTGAACACACGGGCCAATTGGACACAAAGACTGCGGCAAACAACCGTCAGATTCACGACGTCGATGACCGTGCGCAATCTGGTATCAAGCAGGCGCAGGGTTCCGCCGATTCTGCTTACCAGAACGCGCAGAATGCAGCCAAGTCAGCAGGCGATGCAGAGTCAGCCGCAGATAACGTTGTGCATCGTGCCGATTCGCTGGAGAGCGTGGTCAAGGGACTGGATAACTACAAGCCTATGGCCGACGTTTCAGTTACATTTGGCTTTGACAAAGCGGTGCTGACCAAAGAGGATCACGACCAGTTAGATGCGTTTGCTGCGCAACTTACCGCAACCAAGGGGTACTTACTGGAAGTTACAGGCGGAACCGACTCGACTGGCCCCATTCAGTATAACTACGATCTAAGTCAGCGTCGCGCCGATGCTGTGGTGCAGTACCTTGCTTCAAAGTACGGAATCCCCGCGCACCGCTTCTATTTGATCGGCATTGGCAAGGATCAGGCAGTAGCTCCAAATACAACTGCCGAAGGTCGCAAGCAGAACCGCCGCGTCCAAGTGCAGTTACTCTCAAATATGGCTGATGGACAGACGCAGACGACGGCTACCATAACACCTCAGTAGTTAGATCGTCGAGTTATACAAGTTACTAACATCCAGTAATTGAACAGGCCGACTCGCAATGCGGGTCGGCCTGTTCAATTACTTAAGTTGTGCGCAATTACTTCTGTTGGCGAAGATGCTCCGCGCGCACATTCTTGGCAGTAAACAAACTCAGAAATGGAGCACCTTGAGCGGCTGCCTCAACCGCAGGTCGGCCATTGGCATCTTCGCGCTCCACAATGCAAACCACGGCGGCAACAATCATGCCTGCCTCGTGTGCGGCTTCAATCGCATGGATCGTCGAGGCTCCGGTTGTGCATACATCGTCCACAATCACAACGCGAGCGCCAGCCTGGTTGAAGCCCTCGATGCGTCGCCCCGTGCCGTGCGCCTTCTCCGCCTTGCGCACCAGAAAGCCATGCAGTAGAGGCGTTCCCGGCTTGTTCAGCTGGCGCCATGCGCTGGCCGTGGCCACATTCGACACGATGGGGTCAGCACCAAGCGTCAGTCCGCCGACGGCTTCGGCAACAATCTCGTGTGCTTCAAGCAGTTCGAGGATCGCATGTCCGGTGAGGCGTCCGCCTTCGGCGTGCAAGGTCGTCGTCCGGCAGTCTACATAATAGTCGCTGGTTCCGCCTGAGGAGAGCTTGAACTCGCCGAGGCGGAAGCTCAGGCGCGCGAGCAGTGAGAGCAATTGCTGGGCATGAGTTGGAGTAGTCATCACTGTTGATTGTAAAGCGCGCCAGAGAGGAGGGAGTAAATATCCTCCGGCAAAGCCGGGGGCTATACGATGTTGCCCCTCAAAGGGTCCTGGCCTCATGCCTTGCCAAGCGAAGCGTATCGCTCACCCCGCCTGAAATTCCGCACCTTAGGCGCAATGTTTATTAGCTCCACGCATTTCGGCGTGGGGAAAGCGTACACATCAGGAAAGGGCCAGAGTCCCGTCGGGACGGTGTATATGATGGTCCTGCATAAAATTAAGCGGCCAAGGCGCACAATGAAATGGTGAAGTGATCAGCCACAACAGCCAACCCCTACCCATTGCAAAGAGAAATCAAAAACAAGCAAATCATCAACATATAAACAATCCAGAAATCAAAGTTTCCTATCCACCAGAAAACAAACATCTCATAGAGAGACAGAAACAAACCCCCATTTCCGGCTGTGAAACTGTAGAGCACTATCTAACCACCAAATTATCAATCACTTGAAAAGAACCAACTCCACAGAAACTAAGAAACTGTGAACCTGTGAAACTGTGTAACTGTAAAAATTAAAAGGCCCAGTCCGAGCAATCCCAGACCGGGCCTGAAGTTTCTCTATTCCTCGCCTTATCCCCTAACCGATACCCCAGAGAATGACAACACTGCCAGTCCATTCACTGGTTCCCCAAAGCGTCGTGCCGGCTCAAAGACGCTCCACTGAAGCAGATTCTCCACCTGCGAGCGCGTCGCATCGTCCGTCGGTCCTGACACGATGCGATAGTCATACACACGACCGCTGCCGTTGACATAAGCCTCAATCACGATCGGGCCAGGAATATCCTCGATCTTGGTGCTATCCGCGTCCGAACCCGCCGCGTGATACAGAAGACGTGGTTCGCTAGCCATTCCAAGCGGCTCGTCGGTGCTGGCTCGCGCCGACTCCGGCTGGGCAAACATACTTACCAAGACTGCGACCGTGCCCAACAGCAACACCGCGCTGGCAAATCCTGCAGAGGCCTGAAACAGAAACGGTCCCACCGTGTTCTTCCAGGTTAGATTCCAGGCATCGAAATACCCTTGCCGTTTGCGCGCCAATTCATGGCTGATCGCTACACGAAGCCGCAGCGGCAGATCCTCTGGAGCCTGCACCGGACCCAACGCAGCCAGTAGAGACTGCGACCGCTTCAGAGTAGCCCACTCAGCACCACACTCCAGGCAGCGTTCCAGGTGGCCACCGATCTGCTGCATCTCTCGTCCGTTCAGCCGACCGTCAAGATACTCCGTAAATTTTGCCTGCATTCCATTGCAACCGTTCATCGCGCCTCCTCTCCCAGTGGCATTTCGAATCCTGCACACAAAGTAGATTGTCCATCAGCGGCTGGAGACATCAAAATTGCCTTCAAGTGGGCACGTCCACGCACGAGCCGCGACTTTACCGTCCCCAAATTCACTCCTTGCATCTCCGCCACTTCCTCGTACACAAAACCCTCAATATCGCGCAAGATCAGCGTGGTCCGATACGGCTCCGGCACCTTGCTCAACGCCACTTCCACGCGCTCCTTGTTCTCCTTGTGCATCGCCGTCTCATAGGGCGACTCACTCGGATCAACCAGCATCTCCCCCAATCGCAACGGCGTTCCAGATTCGGTCTCCGCCATCTCCTGATCGAGAGCAATTTCCTGCTGCCTGTGGCGTATCCACCAACGGCGCTGGTTTGATGCCTCATGCAGAGCAATACGATAAATCCAAGTGCGCAGCGATGACTCGCCATGAAAACTGCCTACGCATCGGAAGACCTTGACAAAGACTTCCTGAGTCAGATCGGCAGCATCGCCACGATCGCGTACAGTGCGCGCCAACAGCGAGAATATCGGCTGGTGGTAACGCCCAATCAGCCGTGCATATGCGTCCTCCGAGCCAGCTCGCAGTTCGGCAATCAGTGCCGTCTCTTCGGATTGCAGCGTCAATGCGCTGACTAGATTACCCATGGTGAGGTCCGCCTGCATTCAGAGTCCTCCCACATTACCGCATAAATGAACGCCTGTCATCACCAAATCGTGAATAGCAAACACCCAAAATCAATTGCGGCCACTCCCCGACGACTCGTACTCAGTTGTCGGGTAACCATCCTGCTAAAGAGTGTGCGGGGTACGAAACACCAGCTTCAAGCCAATTGTCCCGAACACTCTATTGTCTTAGACACCGCAAATGCCTAATGTGTTCCCGGTCACGGAAGTTTTCTCATCTACGCGACCAAAAGAGCAATTTCGCTAAGGATTTCAACAGAGCGAGAATGCCTCAGACATTGAAACTATGCAGAATCAGTCTGAAGTCCGCGCTCTGAGCGGTATTTTGACTCTCGAAGGCACTCCAGTTTGACGAATTGAGCCAAAGCGGAGACAATGAAGAAGTTGCATCCCACCAGATGTGGGCCTGTGGCGCAGCTGGGAGCGCGCTTCCATGGCATGGAAGAGGTCATCGGTTCGATCCCGATCAGGTCCACCAATTAAATCAAGCATTTAGATGCTCCCCTCCCAAACCGTTTGCCCGCATTTTGCCCGCAAATTG
>Ga0182030_10004621_pt1 | contig 29364 bp, 27 predicted proteins | sample 812S3MmetaG_FD_121299 | JGI IMG/M metagenome (GOLD analysis project Ga0182030, IMG submission 121299) | Permafrost microbial communities from Stordalen Mire, Sweden - 812S3M metaG (Illumina Assembly) | ecosystem: Environmental > Terrestrial > Soil > Wetlands > Permafrost | place: Sweden...
CTTGATCATCCGCACACCCTGATGGGCTTCCGTCCGGCGCATCCAACCCCTCCATCAAGGGAAAAATGCTACCGGACAGATCGTGCGCTACCTAAACCGGACATATCGTGTGCTACCGACAGGCTGTTGTCGTTGGGCTGTTGTCGTTGGGCTTGATCCTATAGTCAAATCACTATAAAAGACGCCTTGCATTGTTGCGGAGGTCTCCTTTGCAACGACTGGAACAACTCGAAGCGGCCTTCGCGTCCGTGGAATAGAGCGATGATTGGTCAAAAAGAGTGCGGCGGCGATAATCTCGTCAAGGCGCAGCTGGTGCGCAAAATCGCCAGCCTGATGCGCGAGCGCGGCTTGCGCCAGATCGAGGCGGCGGGCCTGTTCGGCGTCAAGCAGCCGGATGTCTCGAAGCTGCTGCGCGGCGACTTCCGCCAGTTCTCGCTGGAGCGTCTGCTGCGCTTTTTGGTGGCGCTGGGCCAGGACGTGGAAATCTCCGTTCGGCCGCATATCGGCGCCACGCCCAGCCTGCGCATCGACTGACGCTCCGGGTCGGTCGAGTTCAACGAGTTTCGTCGGAGGAATTAAAGCATGACAGTTACGGCGCGCGCAGAACAATTCGCGACTCCCGCCTTTGATCCGCTCAATGACAGCATCGACCGCGCGCGGCATGCGCTTCTGGCGCTCGGCAACAGCGACGGCCACTGGTGTTTCGAGCTCGAGGCCGACTGCACCATTCCGGCCGAATATGTGCTGATGCGCCACTACCGCGACGAACCCGTCGACGCCGCGCTCGAAGGCAAGATCGGCAATTATTTGCGCCGCGCGCAGGGCGCGCATGGCGGCTGGCCGCTGTTTCAGGACGGCGCCTTCAACATCAGCGCCAGCGTCAAGGCCTATTTCGCGCTCAAGATGATCGGCGATAGCGTCGACGCGCCGCACATGGCGCGCGCGCGCACGGCGATTTTGGCGCATGGCGGCGCCGCCCAGAGCAACGTCTTTACGCGCGCGCTATTGGCGTTGTATGGGGAAATTCCGTGGCGCGGCGTGCCGGTGATGCCGGTCGAGATCATGCTGCTGCCCAAGTGGTTTCCGTTCCATCTCGACAAGGTGTCCTATTGGGCGCGCACGGTTCTCGTGCCGCTGCTGGTGCTGATGGCGAAAAAGCCGCGCGCGAAAAATCGGCTGGGCGTGCATATCGGCGAGTTATTCGTCACGCCGCCCGAAGAGGTGCGCCAATGGCCCAAGGGCGAACACCAGACCTTCCCCTGGACGGCGATTTTCGGCGCCGTCGACAGGCTGCTGCGTCGTGCCGAGCCCTTCTTCCCCACATCGATGCGCGACGCCGCGATCGCCCGCGCCGAAAGCTGGACGACGGAACGGCTCAACGGCGTTGACGGCCTCGGCGCGATCTTCCCGGCCATGGTCAACAGTCTGCTGATGTACGACGTGCTCGGCGTTCCTCCCGGCGATGCGCGGGTAAGGGCCGCGCGAGAATCGATCGAGCGGCTGCTCGTCGTTCACGAGCACGAGGCCTATTGCCAGCCCTGCGTCTCGCCGGTCTGGGACACTGCGCTGGTCGTTCATGCGTTGCTGGAGGCAGGCGGGGATGAAGCGCGCTCGCGCGCGAAGCAGGCGCTCGACTGGCTGGCGCCGTTGCAAATTCTCGACGTGAAGGGCGACTGGGCGGCGGCGCGGCCCGATGTCGCGCCCGGCGGCTGGGCGTTCCAATACGCCAATCCCCATTATCCCGATGTCGACGACACCGCCGTCGTCGTCACCGCGATGGACCGTTTTTCGCGCGAGACCGGAGAGGCGCCATATGGCGAGCGCGTCGCGCGCGCGCGGGCATGGGTCGAAGGGCTGCAAAGCGAGAATGGCGGCTGGGGCGCCTTCGACGCCGACAATTGCCATTACCACCTCAACCACATTCCCTTCGCCGATCATGGCGCGCTGCTCGATCCGCCGACGGCGGATGTTTCGGCGCGCTGCGTCTCCATGCTGGCGCAGCTTGGCGACAAGCCGGAGTCGAGCGCGCGGCTGGCGCGCGGCGTCGATTATCTGCTCGCCGAACAGATGGGCGACGGCAGTTGGTTCGGGCGATGGGGCGCCAATTACATATACGGCGCCTGGTCGTCGCTCTGCGCGATGAACGCCGCCGGCCTGCCCCTTAGCCACGACGCCTTCCGCCGCGCCGTCGCCTGGCTCGTCTCGATCCAAAATCCGGACGGCGGCTGGGGCGAGGATCTTTCCAGCTACAAGCTGGATTATCGCGGCTACGAGCCCGCGCCTTCCACCGCCTCGCAGACCGCCTGGGCGGCGCTGGCGCTGATGGCGGCCGGCGAAATGGATGATCCGGCGCTCAAGCGCGGCGTCGCTTTTTTGCAGAAGACGCAAGGCGAGCACGGGTTGTGGGACGAGGCGCGCTACACCGCCACCGGCTTCCCGCGCGTCTTCTATCTGCGCTATCACGGCTATGGAAAATTCTTCCCGCTGTGGGCGCTGGCGCGCTACCGCAATCTGCTGCGCGCGAACGAGAAGCGTGTAAAAGTTGGGCTGTAGCAGGCTTTGGCCGTCGCGCTGTCCGGGGAGCGGAGCGGATTGTTGCGCGGGCGAGTCGTTTCGTCGATCGCGGGAAGAGCGGCGATGACCCGAGGCCCTGCCCGCCGCAACGACCAACCGCGCGGCGCCCTGCCGCCGATCCTCGTGGTGACCGGGCTGTCGCGCGAGGCCGCCTGCCTGAGCGGCGAAGGCCTGATCGCGCTGTGCAGCGGCGCCGATGTCGGCCTGTTGCGCGCCGCGCTGCTTGAGCGGGCCGACGCCGAGTTTTCGGCGGTGGTGAGCTTTGGCCTCGCCGGCGGGCTGGACCCCGCGCTGCGTCCCGGCGACGCGGTGGTTGGAACGACGGCGACGAGCGGCGGCGAGCGTTTCGACACACATCCGGCCCTGCGCAAGGTTTTGCTCGACGGCTTCTTCGGCGCCGGCGTCAGAGCGCTGGAAGGCGCGGTCGCGGGCGTCGACGCCCCCGTTCTCGCCGTCTCCGGCAAGGCCGCCTTGCGCGAGCAAAGCGGCGCCGTCGCTGTGGATATGGAGTCGCATCTCGCCGGCGCCTTCGCCCGGCGGCGCGGGCTGCCCTTGGCGATTGTGCGGGCGATCGGCGATCCCGCCGCACGCGCGCTGCCGCCGCTGGCGACCAAGGCGATCCGCCCCGACGGCGGCGTCGATGTCGCGGGCGTGCTGCGCGAACTGGCGCGCGAGCCGGCGCAAATCGGCGATCTCCTCCGCGCGGGGCTCGACGCCCGCGCGGCCTTCGCGACCTTAAGCCGCTGTGGAGGTCTGATCGGCCCGCTGCTTCGCCTCGTGCTCGCGGGTCTGTGACAGCGTCGCGACATTCTTGTCGAAGACATATTCGGCCGGGCGCTGTTTATCGAGCGAGATGTCCGGCGCCATCGGGCCGTCGGTGTCGACGCCGAACAGCGCGACTTTCAGCGCGCGCCACGGACGCCTGACGCTGTCTTCCACCGCCGTCGCCTCGAAGCCCGAATGCACCATGCAGTCGGCGCATTTTTCGTAATTGCCGACGCCATAGGCGTCCCAATCGGTCTCATCCATCAACTGCTTGAAGGTCGGGACATAGCCCTCGCCGAGCAGATAGCAGGGGCGCTGCCAGCCGAACACCGTGCGTAGCGGCATGCCCCAGGGCGTGCAGTGGTAGCTCACATTGCCGGCGAGAAAATCGATGAACAGGCCCGATTGCTGCAAGGCCCAGGACTTGCCGCCCCTCCCGCGCTTAAGAATGGCGCGGAACAATTCCTTGGTGCGGGCGCGGTTGAGGAAATGCGCCTGATCGGGCGCCCGCTCATAGGCGTAGCCCGGCGACACCGTCATGCCGTCGATGCCGATTCTCGTCAGTTCGTCGAGGAAGGCGGCGGCGCGAACGGGATCGGTGTTGGAGAAAAAGGTGCTGTTGGTGGTGACGCGGAAGCCCTTGGACTTCGCCAGTTTCACCGCCTCGATGGCGCGCTCGTAGACGCCTTCCTGGCTCACGGCGTGGTCGTGCATCTCCTTGTCGCCGTCGAGATGGATCGACCAGGTGAAATAGGGATTGGGCTTGAACTGGTCGATCTTCTTGGCCAGCAGCAGCGCGTTGGTGCAGACGATGGCGAATTTCTTGCGCGCGATGACGCCCGCGACGATCTCGGCGAGGTCCTTGTGCAGCAGCGGCTCGCCGCCGGCGATGACCACGACGGGCGCGCCGCACTCGTCCACCGAGGCGAGCGCGTCCACGACCGAGAGCCGCTTGTTGAGAATGTCGTCGGGATAGTCGATCTTGCCGCAGCCGGCGCAGGCGAGGTTGCAGCGAAACAGCGGCTCCATCATCAGCACGAGCGGATAGCGCTTGCGCCCCAAAAGCTGCTGGCGGACGAGATAGGCGCCGACCTTGGCGACATAGCGAAAGGGAATGGACAAGGCTAAGAATCCTAAAGCTTTGCCGGCAGCGCGGCGAGACGGTTCAAGGCCGCCAACTGCGAACCGTTCCCCTAACACGAAAGCTGCGGCGAGGAAAAGCCGCGAACGGCGGTTCGCGGGCCATGCGTGAGTTTCAGCTCTTGATCGGCGTGAAACGCCGTTCTCGTCAGGCGCGCGCGGCGTCGCTCAACGAGTTGAGAACCACCCGCAGCGCCTCCCAGTTTTTCAGTTCCTCATAGGCGTATCCGCATTCCAGCATGGCGTTTCTGGTCAATGCGCGCATCTTGCGCAAATTGCCTCGGGCCATCGTCGGAAACATGTGGTGCTCGATCTGACTGTTAAGTCCGCCGGTCAACCAGTCGAAGAATATCGAGCTTGGCGTGTTCCGGGTGGCTCGGGCCTGCCTGTCGTAGAAGCCGCCGGCCTGGCTCGCGTCGTAAACCTCCATCCCCGTGTGGTTGAGGACGAAGACCATTCCGAGCAGAAATCCACCCAACAGCTGCGTGACGACGAACCAGACCCATCCCGACCACGCCGGACCTGGCGTGAGGACTCCGGCGATCGCCAGCCCCAAAATCCAGTGAGTCGCGCACAGAGCCGCCTCCCCGAATTTTTTCTTGCGCGCCGCGGTGTCAATGCTCTGCCAACTCCAATTGAAGCGGGAAAGAGAGAGGAACGGCAAAAACAACGGAACCTGCAGGCGGGGCATCGCCACAGAGAGAAGCTTGCTCCAAGCCGACGTTCTGGCTTGCGAATTATATTCGACCAGAGACTTGTCCCATACGACCCAAGGCCCGGAGTCTATATCGCCGTCGATCGGCGTGAGGATTCCGCTGTCGCTTACGCGGCATCCATTGGGAAAGGCGTGGTGCAACTCGTGTTTTTCGACCCACCAGGTCGAACCAAACCCTTGGAAAAGAGCCACCGCCCCAAGCATGAAGCGCGGCTTCGCGTCGTTGCGCGGTCCCCAATGATTATGCGCCAGGTCGTGGCCGAGATATCCCGTTCGCGGATAGTGGATGGCGAGGACAATGGCGCCGACCGCCGCCGCGACGCCGCCCTGCGCCAACAGGGCGAAGGCGAGAACAGGGAGCGCGACCAGTTCGATGCAGCGAAACGCCTGCTCCCAGAGCGGGACGTCAAAATACCCGTTTGCTCGCGCCAGAGTCTTGAGAGTCGTCATGCGCTGCGCCAGCGCTCTTGCATCCGGATTGCGCACGCTGCAGAATCGGGAGGCCGGTTCTAAAATATCGCTCAATGTTTCCCCGCCGCGCCCGATTTGGCTTGTTTTTGTTTTGCCGCCGGAGTTCATTCAACCATGATCGGGCTGCTGTCAAACCTCCTTTCAAGAACAAGAAACTGGGCGACAAGACGATCTCATATAGCTTCTCGCAATCGCGAAGAATCCGTTATACTTTGTAAAACATTCACTTTAGGCTCTTGGGAGATTGTTTGTCCCGGAGTTTGTTAGCGCTCGCGAAAGTGACCCGAACCTCCGCTTTTAGCGCAAAATCGAAATCTCAAGCCGTCGCGACACGGGCTCCCTCGCGTCCTTGCGCTGGAGCGCCCACGCCCGCGCTTGCGCCCGGGGACTGCTTCGTCTATGCCGCATGGCTTCCATCGTTCAGCCCGCCGGAAGCGTCGTGACGAAAGCCGCAACACCTGTCGCAGTTATCATGGGGTCGCAGTCCGATTGGGCGACCATGCGTCACGCCGCGCAGACGCTCGACGCGCTCGGCGTCGGCTATCAGGCGCGGATCGTTTCGGCGCATCGCACCCCCGACCGGCTCATAGCCTTCGCCAAGAACGCCGAGAGCGAAGGGTTCGAGATCGTCATCGCCGGAGCCGGCGGCGCCGCGCATCTGCCGGGCATGACCGCCGCGATGACCGTGCTGCCGGTGCTCGGCGTGCCGATCAAATCCCACGCGCTGTCGGGCATGGATTCGCTGCTCTCCATCGTTCAAATGCCCGCCGGCGTGCCGGTGGGAACGCTGGCCATCGGCAAGGCCGGAGCGGTCAACGCGGCGCTGCTCGCCGCCGCCATTCTTGCGCGCGGCGACGTTTCCCTCGCCAAGCGCCTCGCGCGATTTCGCGCCGATCAGACCGAGAGCGTCGGCGAGACGCCGAGCGACGAGGCTTAAGGAGACATGCTGACGCCGGGCGCGACCATCGGCATCCTCGGCGGCGGCCAACTCGCGCGCATGCTGGCGACCGCCGGCGCGCGGCTCGGCCTCAAGACGCATATTTTTTCGCCAGCGGCGAACGAGCCGGCCTTCGACGTTTGCGCGGCGCGCTCCGTCGCCGAATATAACGACGAGACGGCGCTCGCCGCCTTCGCCGAGGCCGTGGACGTCGTGACCTACGAATTCGAGAATGTGCCGGCGAGAACCGCGGAATTTCTCGCCGCGCGCAAGCCGGTGCGGCCGAACCCCAGGGTTCTCGCGCTGACGCAGGACCGGCTCGTCGAGAAGCAGTTCGTGCAAGGTCTCGGGATCGAGACCGCCGGCTTCACCGACGTCGCGGACGCCGGTGCGCTGGCGCGCGGCGTCGCCAAGCTGGGGCGGCCGTCGATCTTGAAAACCCGCCGTCTCGGCTATGACGGGAAGGGGCAGATCCTGCTGCAGGGCGGCGCCGATCTCGCGGTGACCTTTCGCGCGCTTGGCGGCGCGCCGTGCATTCTCGAAAGCTTCGTGTATTTTTCCAAGGAAATCTCGGTGGTCGCGGCGCGCGGCGTCGACGGCGAATTTTGCGCTTACGACGTCTGCGAGAATGTGCATGAGCATCACATCCTCGCCACCACGACGACGCCCGCAACCATCCGCCCGGAGACCGCTGCGCAGGCGGTCGAGATCGCGCGAAAGATCGCCGAGGCCGCCGATTACGTCGGGGTTCTCGCGGTCGAAATGTTCGTGCTCGATCGGGCGATCGGGCCGGTTTGGGAAAAGCTGGTGGTCAATGAAATCGCGCCGCGCGTCCACAATTCCGGCCATTGGACGCTCGACGGCGCGACGACCTCGCAATTCGAGCAGCACATGCGCGCCGTCGCCGGCTGGCCGCTCGGCTCGACGCGCCGGCATGGGCGCGCGGTCATGCGCAATCTGATCGGCGACGACGCCAATGGCTGGCGCGCGCTGTTGCGGGAAGAGGGCGCCTGCCTGCATCTTTACGGCAAGAGCGAGGCCCGTCCGGGCCGCAAAATGGGCCATGTGACGCGTGTGACGCCAGAACAGCCTTGAACGCGCTCCGCTTGCGCCTTGGCGGGAAGACGCCCAAATAGCATGAAGAGACATCCGCGTCCGCGCCGCTTGGGCGGGCGCGCAATTGGGCTAATGAGAAAACATGCGCGATCCATATGACGTTCTGGGCGTCGGTAAAACGGCGACCGCCGGCGAGATCAAGAAGGCCTATCGGCAACTCGCCAAGAAATATCATCCCGATCACAATAAGACGGACCCGAAGGCCAAGGAGCGCTTCGCCGAGATTAACTCGGCCTATGAGATCGTCGGCGAAGACGAGAAAAAGGCCAAATTCGACCGCGGCGAAATCGGCGCAGACGGCAAGCCGCGCGCGCACGGCTTCGAGGGCTTTGGCGCTGGACCTGGCGGTTTTACGCGCGGCGCGGGCGGGCCCGGAGGCGCGCATTTCGAGTTCAACACCGGCGGCGCGGGCGGACACGCCGGCTTCGATCCGAGCGAAATCTTCGCCGATCTGTTTGGCGCCGGCGCCAAACGCGCACGCCCAGCGCCGCGCCGCGGCGCGGATGTGGTCGCCACCGCCACCGTGCCGCTGGAGACGGCGGCGCTGGGCGGCGCCACCCGGGTCGCGCTGCCGGGCGGGCGCATGGTCGATGTCAAAGTCCCCGCCGGCATGGACGACGGCCAGCAGATTCGGCTGCGCGGCCAGGGTCACCCCGGGCCGGTGGGCGGCGAGGCGGGCGACGCGCTGATCACCGTTAAAATCTTGCCGCATCCGCATTTTCGCGTCGAAGGCCGCGACCTGCGGCTCGATCTTCCGGTGACGCTCTACGAGGCGACGCTGGGCGCCAAGGTCGCGACGCCGACCCTGGCCGGCAAGGTGGAGCTGAGCGTGCCGCCGGGCTCCAACGGCGGCCGCATCTTGCGCTTGCGCGGCAAGGGCCTGCCCGCGGTCGACGGCAAGCCGGCGGGCGATCTCTATGTTTCGCTGAAGCTGATGGCGCCCGATGCGCCAGACGCGGACTATGAAGCGCTGATGGCGAAATGGCGCGACAACAAGCCTTACGATCCGCGCAAGGGATTTTAGCCAGCCTAACTTCACGAGGTGAGTCGCGACGGACGGTTCGCACGCCAGCGGCGTGTTAACCGGGCGTTAACCAGCCTTAACCGAGTGTGACAATATTGACACGCTCGCGACAATTCGGCGGCGGCGCATTGACAGTGACGGCCCAAAGCGTAAAAAATCGGCACAAGTAAGAAAAGCGAGCCTTAAGCTCATACTTGCCTTGGGAGCCGCTATGACCCGCCGTCAACGTCTTCACGAAATCTCCGCGCTGGCGGTGCTGGTCGTTGTCGTCGCGGGTCCGGCGACAGCGCAGGAGGCCTTGCCGGATATCGAGGTCGGCGCGCCGCGCAAAGCGGTGCACGTATCGACGAACACGACCGCCCCGGTGAAGCCCAAACCCAAGCCGGCCCCCAAGCCCGTCCCGGTCGCAGCCGCCCCCGCGCCAAAACCCGTGAACCTCGACCCAGATGCGGTCACGCCGCCGCGCCCGCTGGAATCGGCCAGCTCGATCTATGTTTCCGGCGAGGAAGTCCGGTCCCATTCCTATACGCGGCCCGGCGAGGCGCTCGAAATCGTCCCCGGCCTGCTGGTCACCCAGCATAGCGGCGAGGGCAAGGCCAATCAATATCAGCTGCGCGGCTTCCAGCTCGACCACGGCACCGATCTCGCGATTTTCTACGACGGCATGCCGCTCAACATGCCGACCCATGGCCATGGCCAGGGCTATGCCGACGCCAACTTCCTGATCCCGGAACTGTTCGACACGATCCTGGCGCATAAGGGGCCGTATTTCGCTGAAGAAGGCGATTTCTCCGCCGCCGGCGCGGTCCATATCAATCTCATCGACAGTCTGCCCAATGGCGGAACCTTCTCCCTCATCGGTGGCAGTTACGACTATGCCGGCGCGATGGCCATGACGTCCAGCAAGCTCGCGGACGGCAATCTGCTCACCGCCGCGCAGGTCGGTTATTACAATGGTCCGTGGACCATTGGCGACGGGATGCACAAGATCAACGGCGTCATTCGCTGGGCGCGGGGCACGCAGGAGAACGGCCTCTCGATCACCGCCATGGCCTACGCCAACGACTGGCACGCGACCAACCAGATTCCCGAGCGCGGCGTGACGGAAGGAGTGATACCGCTCTTTGGCACGATCGACCCCACCGACCGCGGCGACACCACGCGCTTCAGCCTCTCGACCCGCTGGAGCGAGACCGACGCCAACAGCCACTCGCGCATCGAAGCCTTCGTGGCTCATACGACGCTCGATCTCTACAACAACTTCGATTATTTCCTGACCCAGCCGATTCTCGGCGATCAGTTCCGCCAGTTCGATCGCCGCACAACGATGGGAATTACCGCGGAACACGGCTGGAAATACCAATTCGCCGGCTTCCCCGTCGAGACGCGCGTCGGCTTGCAATCGCGCTACGACAACATTCGCGTCGGCTTGCAGGACACCACGCAGACGGTGGCTTACGCGACCGTCGAGAACGATCAGGTCGCGCAAGGCAATGTCGGCGTCTGGACCGACACCACCGTGAAATGGACCCCCTGGCTGCGCACGACGACGGGCATTCGCTACGACTTCTTCGCCGCGGCCGTCGGCGATTTTCAGAACCCGGCCGCGGCGCCGACGGGCGTGCCCTTCGGCACGCCGGGCGCGCTGCCGATCTGGACCGGCCCGTGGAATTCCGGCCATAAGGCGGACGGGATGGACAGCCCCAAGCTGGCCATTACGCTGGGACCATGGGAGAAGACCGAATTCTTCATCAACGCGGGCGAGGGTTTTCACTCCGTCGACGCGCGCGCGACCGTCACGACGCTTAATCCCGGCGACGGCACTGTGGCGGCGACGACTCCTTTCCTGGTCAAGGCGCGCGGCGCCGAAGTTGGCGCGCGCACCAAATTCATCGAGGGGCTCGACTCCACGATCAGCTTCTGGGACCTGAATTTCGACTCCGAAAACCAGTTCGACGGCGACACCGGCACGACGCTGTTCGGACGTCCGAGCCGGCGCTACGGCATCGAATTCAACAACCATTATTCGCCCTATAGCTGGCTACATTTCGACGGCGATCTAGCGCTCAGCCATGCGCGTTCGCGCGGCTTCGACACGCCGCAACTGGCCGAGTGGATTCAACTCGTCCAGCCGGGGACGATCAACTATATGACCTTCCTCGGCAACGCGCCCGGCAATTACATTCCCGAGGGACCGCCGGTCATCGGCTCGATCGCCGTCGAAGTGGGCGAGAAGTTCGGCTGGTTCGGCGGCCTGAAATACCGCTTCAAGGGCGCTTATCCTCTGACCGAGGACGGCTACTTCAAGGCGCCGGCGACCGGGACGATCAATCTGCGCGTCGGCTATAAGTGGGAGAACGGCCTCAAATTCCAGATCGACGGCTACAACGCCCTCAACTCGCAGTCGGACCAAATCACCTACGCTTACGGCTCGATGCTGCCGACGGATCCGCTCTACGCGCCCTGTAGCAACGGAACCGCGCCGGCGGCGGTCTGCGCCATCGGCATGATGGACCGCCACTTCAAGCCGATCGAGCCGGGGGTGATTCGCGTGACGTTGAGCGGCCCCTTGTCGACGCATGCCTTCGACCCGATTTTCGCGCCGTCGCCCAATGCTAGGACGCCGTATAAGGACTTCCTGGCGATCGCCTCCAACGTGGCCAGCGGAAACGCCTTTCCGTCGGACGACGACGACATGGCGATGGCCTCGGGTCTCCCCAACCGAAAGGGACCGCCCGCCTACGCGCCGGCGCCTGTCGTCTGGACCGGCGTCTATGCCGGCTTGAACGCCGGCGGCATCTTCGGCACGAGCAATTTCAACGTGGTCGGCAGTCCACTGGCCCCCGCCGGCGACTTAGGGGCCGCGACGGCCGTCACCGGCGCCTTGGACAGCGGACTGGGCAATTTCGGCGATTTCCTCGGCGGCGGCCAGATCGGCTATAACTGGCAGCTTGGCCACGACCGCCTCGGCCGCGCCCGCTTTGTCGTCGGCGTCGAAGCCGACCTTCAGGCGGAAGCCGGCGCCGGCGCTGGCGGGGTGCTCGCCAACGCCGCGCCGGGCGCCTTCAACCCGGCGAACACCATCACCGGCAATGTGTCGGCCTCCGCGCATCTCGACTATCTCGGCACGGCGCGCGTCCGCGCCGGCTATCTGCTCAAGCCGTTTCTTCTCGTCTACGCGACCGGCGGTCTCGCTTACGGCCAAGCCGAGATGAGCACGCAAACGTCATTGCTGGCGATCAACGCGGCCGGCGCGCCGCTGGGGTCGGCCTTCGGCTCGACCCGATATTCCAACCTGCTGGTCGGTTGGACGGCTGGCGCTGGTCTCGAATGGATGTTCCATCCGAACTGGAGTTTTAAGGCGGAATATCTCTATTATGATCTGGGCGCCGTCTCGGTCTCCGGCGCGTTGCCGGGGACGACGCCGGCCGCCGCTCCGTCCAACGCCTTCACTCTTGCGAGTCAGGCCAGCGCGCGCTTTAACGGCAATGTCGTTCGCGGCGGTCTGAACTATCACTTCAACTGGGGCGCTCCGGCCGAGATCGTCGCCAAATATTGACGCTGCATCGGGCGGAGACAAGCAGACCATGGGCGCGAAGATCGCTTCGTTCGAGCAGATGATCGCGCCGGTTTCGCCGGACGAATTTTTCTCCAAGCATTGGGAGAAGGAGCCGCTGTTCATCCGGCGCTCCGACCCCGGCTTTTACGACGGCCTGCTCACTGTTCAGGAACTTCAAAACGCCATCTCCAGCGGCGGACTGCGCTATCCGGCGATTCAATTGTCGCGGGATGGCGGCTTCCTGCCGCCCGAGGCTTTCTGCAAGGATATTCGCGCGGGCGACGTCGTCTTCGACGGCGTGCCGGAACTCGCCCGCGTTCAGGCGGAATATCAGTCCGGGACCACCGTTTCGTTGCCCGGCTTTCATCGCGCATGGGGGCCGCTCGCGCGGTTAGCTTCCGCCGTCGAGGCCTATCTCGACCATGGCGTCCACACCAATATCTACATCACGCCGGGCGCGGTGTCGGGCTTTGGTCCGCATCACGACACGCACGACGTCTTCATCTTTCAAATCTCCGGCGCCAAGCACTGGAAGATCTATCCGCCGATCTTCGATTTGCCTCACGCCAGCCAGCCGTTTCGCCCGCAAATGTTCACGGACTCGGCTCCGCTGCTCGAACTCGACATCGAGCCCGGCGATCTGCTCTATTTGCCGCGCGGCTTCGTGCACACGACCAATACCGGAAACCGCGCCTCCGCGCATGCGACGCTTGGCGTCACGGTCTACACATGGGTGGAGCTGCTGGCGATGTGGCTGCAATCGAGCAAGAACGAAGTGGGTTTTCGCCGCGCGCTGCCGCCGGGTTTCGCCCACCGCCCGGAGTTGAAACAAGAGCTGAAGGACGGCTTCGCCAAACTGGTCGCCGAGCTTCACGAGAAGCTCGACAGCGAGAGCCTGGTCGAGAGTTTTTTGCAGCGGGTGCGGGACGGATACCCCGGCCAGCGCGCGGCGGAGGGCGGGTTCGACGCCAATGTCGTGGTGATCGGCCCCCGCGCCGAACTCAAGACGCTTCCCCGCGACCGCTATGGCGTTTCCGAACAAGGCGGGAGCATCGTTCTGAAGTTCGAGGGCAAGACCCTCCCGATGTCGCCTCGCGCCCGCGCGACGCTCGACGACATGTGCAAGAGGGCGTCGTTCCGGCCTGCGGAACTCGCCGGCGATCTGAACGGGGAGACGAAACTCGCCCTCGTTCGCTATCTGCACAAGGAAGGCTTTTTGATCCTGTGCGAATAAGCGCGCCGGGCGCAGCCGTTCCCGTCAGATCGTCTGGTTGTAGGCGCCGACTTCCGGGTTTTCGCGCAGCACTGCGTCGAGCGCCTTGAACATCTCGCGCATCCGCGCTTCCGAGGCCGGGCTTTCGACGACGACCACCAACTCCGGCTTGTTCGAGGAGGCGCGCACGAGGCCCCAGGTGCCGTCGCCGACCGTCACCCGCACGCCGTTCACGGTGACGAGATCGCGGATCGGGCCGCCGAGGAATGGAACGCCTTGCGCCTGCATGGCCTGGAAACGCGCTGTCACCTTGTCCACGACGCCGTATTTGACCTCGTCGCCGCAATGCGGCGACATGGTGGGCGAACCCCAGGTCTTCGGCAGATCGGCGTAGAGTTGCGCCATCGATTTTTGCGGATTGCGGTTCAGCATCTCCAGCACGTGAATGGCCGTCAGCAAGCCGTCGTCGTAGCCGCGTCCGATCGGCGCGTTGAAGAAGAAATGCCCGGATTTCTCGAAGCCGGCCAGCGCCTTGGTTTCGCTGACGCGGCGCTTGATGTGGGAGTGGCCGGTCTTCCAATAGTCGGCGACGACTCCGCGCGCGAGCAGCACCGGGTCGGTCGCGAACAGGCCGGTCGATTTCACGTCGACGACAAAGCGGGCGCCCGGGTAAATCTTCGACAGATCGCGCGCCAGCATCACCCCGATCTTATCGGCGAAGATCTCGTCGCCATTGTTGTCGACGACGCCGCAGCGGTCGCCGTCGCCGTCAAAGCCAAGGCCGACATCGGCGCCGCTCTCGCGGACCTTGTCGGCGATGGCGTGCAGCATTTCGAGATCTTCGGGGTTGGGATTGTAGCGCGGAAAATTATAGTCCAACTCTACGTCGAGCGGGATCACCTCGCAGCCGAGCCGCTCTAAAAGTTGTGGCGCAAAGGCGCCGGCGGTGCCGTTGCCGCAGGCCGCGACCACCTTCATCTTGCGGGAAAAATTCACGCCGCGCGCGAGATCGCCCAGATAGCGCTCGCGAAAATTCTCGACGAAGCGGTACGAGCCGCCGTCCGCTTGGCGGAATTTGCCGGACAGCACGATTTCCTTGAGCCGGCCCATTTCCTCGGGACCGAAGGTCACGGGCCGCTGTGCGCCCATCTTCACGCCGGTCCAGCCATTGTCGTTATGCGAGGCGGTGACCATGGCGACGGCGGGAACGTCGAGGTCGAACTGGGCGAAATAGGCCATGGGCGACAAAGCGAGGCCGATGTCATGGACCCGAACGCCGGCGCCCATCAGGCCGGTGATCATCGCGAGTTTGATCGAGGCGGAATAGGCGCGGTAGTCGTGGCCCGTCGCCAACTCCAGCGGCACGCCCATTTCATGCAGCAACGTGCCGAGCCCAAGCCCCAGCGCCTGCACGCCCATCAGATTGAGCTCTTTTTCGAACAGCCAGCGCGCGTCATATTCGCGAAAGCCGGTCGGCTTGACCAGCGGCGTCTGTTCATAGGCGTATGTGTTGGGCTTCAAATCCGAAACGGGCTTGGGAAACATCACGGGTTCCTTGAGCGCGAGGGCGCGCCCCGTGCATAGCCGAATTGGCGCATAGCGCCAACCGGGGCGGCGACAGGCGATCGAACTGAAACGCCTCGTCGTTAATTCCGCACCTATCCGGTTAACACATACACCCACTACATGTGGGCTCGGCTGGTCGCCTAACCCTGGCCTTCAAAGTCGCGAAATCGGTATTAGGGTTGTCAAATCAGCCTCCAGATGTAGGGTGCATATATCTTAGGAGCAATATGGGGTAGTCGATTCGTGGCCAAGCGCGGGAACAAAGGAACGTCGCCAACGAAAGCCGCTAGGCTAGCTACCATTCACGCTCCAAAAGCCGTCGAGCAGGCGAAGAATGCCGCCGATGTGCCCACTCTCACAGCCGCGCCCGAGAAGCCCTCTAAAGCCGCGACAAAACCCATCCCAAAAGCAGAAAAGCCGCAGCGCATATCCCCACCGCCAATTGAGAAACCAGCATCACGTCCGCGTTGGTTTTGGGCGGCCATAGTGCAGTTTCCTCTTTTGATTCTTTCGATAGCGTCGAACATCGTGACCGTTTTGGGGCCGGTCTGGCCAACTGCGCCGATCTTTTCGCCAAGCTACCCGTCTGCCGCTTCTCCGTTTGAAGTTCCGTTTAGCATAGAAAACAAAAGCTCATTGTTCCCCCTCAACAACATAAGGATTAGATGCGTCATTAAAGATGTTGTTAGCGGGATTGGGCACAACAGAGTTAGCGATGTGACGTTAACTCATGAAATACAAGGGCAGTCAATCAAGCCATCTAGCTCTAACATATATACGTGTCCATTCAACCATTTCATTTCGATGCCAAATGATTTTATCGCATACGCGAAAATTCAGTTCGAATATAGATATGATACCATATACCCCTTCTACTTAAAATCACACGAAGAATCGACAGGTGTTTTCTGGCTAAACACCAAAGTTGTTCCGCCGCGATGGGAGCAGAATGAGCCGCTTATGTAAATATTTTATTGTTTTTTATTGCGACTGCTCCACGGGAGCAGCTAATGTTTGCTATAGAAATAGTAATCTACTGCCGCCGCGCCGACAAGTTCGCTTCGCTCGACAGTTCGCTTCGCTCGAACAGTGTTTTCGCTTGATCGCCCGGCGGGCGAAGGGCGAGATCGGCGTCAAATTTCGGCCGCCGCGACGAAGCCGTGCTCGCAGCCGCCCTCTTTCAATGCGGCTTGGTCCGCTTCCTCGACACGGTAGGAAGCGATCCGCGCTGTCGCAGGCCCCCGGCGCGCTGCGATCAGGAACTCCTCGACGGCGGCGCTCGGACCGGCGACGAGGGTCTCCACCGATCCATCGCGGCGGTTGCGCACCCAGCCGTCGAGATGCAGTCGCCCGGCCTCGCGGGCGACGAAGACGCGGTAGCCCACGCCCTGCACGCCGCCTTCGACGACGATGCGGGCTATGCGAGTTTGCGTGATCGCCATGTTTTCTTCCCCAACCGGACCGACGACGGACGCTGCGTCAAACGAGATAATAGAGCCTGTCCGTTGGCGCGGAGGCCTGCGGCGTCAAGCGCCCGCGAATGGCCCGAATGGCGGCCAGAGTGGCGGAGTCTTCATCGGCGCCCTGCGCGAAGACTTCATTTTTCGGCAGCCATGCGAAAAAGTTCAGACGCTGAAAGGAGTCGAAAAGATCGGGTTGAATCCCCGCGAGCCAGACGGTGATGTTTTGCCTCTGGGCTTGCTTGAGGAAGTGTTCGAAATGTTCGAGCGCCACCACATCGGGATGACGCACGCGTTTGAGACGCAGCATGACGTGCTCTATCGCTTCGTCACGGGCGCGATGCAAAATCTGCTCGAAGGCGTGATCGAGTTCGGCGCCCGCGCCAAAGAACAGCTCCCCTTCCAGATCGTAAAGCAGGAAGCCGTTGTTGGGCGGATCGGACCGCTGCTTTTCGCGCACCACCTCGCGGTCGTCGACCACGAGTTCGATCGCCTTCAGTTTCGCGGCGCGCGGAACGAACAGAAGGATCGAGATAGCCACGCCGATCAGTATGGCTTGATCGAGACCAAACGCCAGCGCCGAAAACGCCGTCACGACGACGACGCCGGCGTCCATCCGCGTTGCGCGAAGTGTGAAGGCGAGGCGCTTCACGTCGATCAGCCGCGCGGCGGTCAGCAAGAGCATCGCCGCCAAAGCCGCTTTGGGCACGTAGCGCGCGAGCGGCGCGAGGCCGAGCACGGCGATGGCGACAAAGCCGGCGGTGAGGATGCCGGAGAAGCGCGTCGCCGCGCCGGCCTGGAAGTTGATCGCCGATCGCGACAACGAGCCCGAGCCCGGCAGGCACTGAAAGAAGCCGCCGGTCAGATTGGCTATGCCCTCGGCGAGGCACTGGCGATTGAAGTCGAGCGGCTGGCGCGTCTGATGGGCAATGGACTTGGCGATCGCCAGCGCCTCCAGCAATCCTAGGAACGCGATGGCGGCGGCGTCGGGGGCGAAATCCACGAACCAACTGAGCTTCACCACCGGAATATGCGGAGTCGGCAGGCTGCTCGGCACCGCGCCGGCGACGCCAATCGCGGTCTTGCCGTCGAGGCCGGGCGTGGTCCAGCCGGCGAGATAGGCGCCGACGCCGACAATGACGAGAACGGCCAGCATGTCGAATTGCGGCCATTTTTTGCGGCGCACGATGTCGCGAAACAACACCGCCAGCGCCAGCGTCACCGCCGTCGCACCGGCAGCCTTGAGGTTGATCGCGTCGCCCGCCGTCAGCGTCAGCCACAGCCGATGCAGCACATGCTGCGCGCCGGTTCCCTTTTCGCGCAGGCCGAGCGCGTTGCCGATCTGGCCGATCGCCAGCAACAGCGCCGCCGCGCTCATAAAGCCGATAATCACCGATTCCGAAATGTAGCGCGTGAGATCGCCCAGACGAAAAACCGCGATGAAAATCTGGATGGAGCCCACCATGACGCCGAGCAGGAACATCGCCTCGGCGGCTTCGACGCGCTGCTCGGAATCAAAAATCGAAAGGGCGCTGAACACGACCAGCGAAATCGCGCTGGTCGGTCCGTTGATGAGGTGCGAGGAGGAACCAAACACGGAAGCGACGGCGGTGACGAGGATCGCCGAATAAAGACCATAGCGCGGATCGACTCCGGCCAGCAGCGCATAGGCCATGCCCTGCGGCAAGGAAATAGCGGCGACCGTCAGACCCGCGACGAGATCGCGCCGAAACTCGGGTTGATGATAGTCGATCTTGAAGATCATTTGCGCCGCGATCCGATGATTAAGTCGATGACGCCGTTTTCGGCGAAGAATTTTTCGTTGGCGTCGTCCCAGTCCCGGGCGATGTCGGTGATCGGCGCGAGCGTCAGCGAGTAAAAATTCACCCCCGCCTTGCGCGCGGCATAGGGCTTGTAGGCACGATAGCCGAGGCGGGCGATGGTCTCCTGCGCCTCGTCGCTGAACAGGAAGGTCAGATAGGCTTTGGCGTCGTCCAGTTTGCCGTCCCGCGCAACGGCGGCGTCGACCCAGGCGACATAGGGTTCGGCGAGGATGCTGACGGGAGGATAGACGATCTCCAGCTTTCCCTTGGACTCGGCGACCTCGCGCAGCGCCTCGTTCTCCCAGCTCAGATGGACATCGCCGATCTCCTGGATCGCGAAGCTGACGGCGGCGCCGCGCGCGCCCTCTTCGAGCGCGGGAACGTGCTGGTAGAGCGATTGCAGATAGGCGCGCGCCTCGTCGTCGCTTCCGCCGCGGGTGACGATGGCGGCCCAGGCGGCGAGCGCCGCGAGCTTGCCATTGCCGGAGGTCCGCGGATCCGGCGTGACGACTTCGACACCGGGCGCCAGCAGATCGGGCCAATCCTTGACGCGATGCGGATTGCCGTGACGCACCACGAACACGATGGTCGAGGTATAGGGCAGGGAATGGTTTGGCAGTCTATCCGCCTAGTTTGGCGCGATCAGGCCGCGTTTTCGCAACCCTTCGATGTCGGCGTAAAGGCCGAGCGTAACAACATTGGCGGGTTGCTCGCCGCTGATGATTTTACGCGCCTGCCGCGAGGAGCCGCCATGCGATTGCGCGATGACGATATGGCGCCCCGTCTCTTTTTCGTAAGCCGCGACAAAGAGCGGGTTCAGCGCCTGATAGAGCTCACGGGTCGGATCGTAGGAAACGTTGACCAGTTGATGCGCGGCGTCGCCGGGAGCGTTCTTGATCGCGATCAGCGACAGGCCGGCGATAGCGGCCGCCATGGCGCCGAAATTGAGCCAGTTTCTCCAGCGCGTCATAACGCATTCTCGCTGTTCGCTGCACGGGCCGGCGACGCGTTCAGCGCGCGGCGCGCTTGGCGGAGCCAGAAGCGCACACAGTTAGAAAATAGCCCGCGCTCCGCGCCGTTCTGATTGGATCGGGATGACCCGCGGAGCCAAGCGCCTTGCGCAATCGGCCAATGTGCACGTCGACGGTGCGCTCTTCGATATGAGCGCCGCGGCCCCAGACAAAATCGCGCAGTTGCGCGCGCGAAAAAACATGTCTCGGCTTGCCCATCAAACAGAGAAGGATCGAAAATCCGCGCTTCGGGAGCCTGATTTCATTTCCCGCGCGCCAAAGGCGGCGGGTCGGGACATCAACTTCGATGTCGCCGTGAGCGAGACGCGCGCGCGTCGCCTGCCTATGCGCGAACAATGCGCCGGCTTGGCGCTCGAAGCCGCGAACCTTTTCGCCAAACTCCGTAGTGTGGAGGTCGTCGCGCATGGCGCTGGTGCGAACCGCTGGCATTGCATTCCTCCCGGCGTCGCTGAAAGCAACGCCTTTACTACTGGCTTGGCTAATCGATTGGGTCCGGTCCAGCGATTCTCGCGCGCCCAGTTCGACGCGCTTCAAGGATCGGCCCGGCGACTTTAGTCTACATAGTTGACGAACCTCGTCAACTAATGTCGGTCATTTTTCGCGCGCTCTTCACGACGGGAATTACCGGCTCGCCGCCAAGGCGAATGCGCCGCCGATTTCCGCGTAGGTTTTCGAGACCGCGCCCAGCGCTTGCGTCGGGTCAATCCATATGGATGTCGTCGCCGCCCAGCCCAGCAGATCGACGCCTGCGAGCGCCAAGACAAACACGAGAAGACCGACCAGAACCGACGACCAGTCCTCCGTCAATTTGCTGGGCTGCTCAACGGCCGGCGAGAGCGCGATTTCCGACATTTCGTGGCCTTTCGAAGCCGTTGGGCCGGCGGCCGCGCCGGTCGCCTGACATCGCGACCGCCCGTGGGCGGCCGCTCTCGCCAAGGAAGACGAAGTTGAGTTACTGGGCTTGCGCCGCCTTCTGACCGATCGCCGCGCGCAAATCATCGAGCGTCACGACGCGCGGACCATGCAGCGCGGCGATTTGCGCCACGTCGAGCTTCAGTCTCACGATGTTGTCGAAGAGATTCACGCTGTAGGGGTTCGGCGATGCTGGCGGAGGCGCGTTGGCCGCCGTCGGCGTATAGGCGTCCGCCTCGATCAAAATCCGCTCGGCGGGCAGATAAACGAGGCCCAGATCGTCGCTATGGCCGCTGCCGGCGATCCGATGCAGTTCGATCTTGCGGGCGCCGTCCGTCAGCTCGTAATTTTCGGCGTAGGTTTCGAATTTCGCGGGCTTCTTCGACTTCGACAGCAAATCCGGGACCAGCGTGCGCGGAGCCGCCCAGGCCTTTTCGAAATAGGGCGCGTCGCTCTCATGCGCGACGATCGTGGCTCCGGCGTCGACGAAAGTCCGCAATCCGCCCGAGTGGTCGAAATGCACATGGCTGGCGACGACATATTTGATCGGCTTGTTCGGGATGATTTCCTTGATCTTGGCGATCAGGGCGAGCGAGCGCTCCTCGTTGAGCGGCGCCTCGACCAGCACGATGTGGTCGCGCTGTTCGATCGCCACGCTGTGATGCGTGCCGCCGGTCAGATAATAAACGCCCTCGGCCAGTTTGTTGACCGCGACGACGGGCGCCGTCGGCTTGGCGTCCGCCACGTTTTGCGGAATCGCCACGTCCACCGCCGGGTTCAGCTTCACATCGGCGATCGTCAGATCGAGAATGGGATGCTCGCCTTCGATGCGAACGATGCGCGAGGGAAACCGGACGGCGCCGAAGGCCTTGTAGGAGCTGAACTTCGTTTCCAGGAGCGTGTCGCCCAGCACCGGCGTGTCGATCCAGGTGCGCACCTTTTCGACTTCGTTCTTGGCGTTGATCGTGCCGACGTAACGATACTTGCCGCCAAGCGTGAAGGACACTTCCACGCCTTCGCCCGCGGCCTGCGATTTGGCGTTGTTGGCGAGGGCGGCCCTCAGAAAGCCATGCGGCGTGGACCAGATTTCCGCGGAGCGTTCTTCCACGGCGGCGAGTTGCGGCGTCGCGACGGGCGCCGATCCCGGCGCCGCGCCTTGCTGGTTTCCGACATTCCAAGCCACCGCGCCGCTCACATAGGCGTCGACCTTCTGCTCGACAGGAACCGGGCGCTGACGGCCCTGCTCCACGAACTGCTTGCGGGCGATCTGCACGCGCGCGGCCGGAACGGCATAGTTGATGTCGGCGGAATAGCTGCTGACATCGAAGCGCGGCCAGGGCAGCGTGGGGTTGGGCGCCTGACCGAACTGGAACCATTGTCCCGAGCCGGAAAATTCGATGGACTTGACGTCGGCCGCGCCCAGCGCGCTCGCGGCTTCCTGCAAGGAGGCCGCTTGCGCGGAAGACATGACCGCGGAAGACATGGCCATGGTCGCGGCCAATGACAGGCCTCGGAGCGTCGTGTTGGTTATCTGCATTGGCTTCCTCGCTTTGGCTTAATAATACTAACTTACTAGATATTATCACGCGAGAAACGCGCGCGTCAAGTCTTCGCGTGGGGTTTAGCGGATCTGGTCGGCGGCGCGCGCCCACGCTGGATCGGGTTCGCCGTCGCGCGTCTTGTCGGTGCAAATCATGGTGTTTCGGCTCCGGCGGCGCGCTGGCCCGAAACACGCCAAAACGACGAAAGAAGCGGGCGCCCGCGCTAGGGGATTAGCCGCGTGACCGCCAGGGCGAATTAATTACTATTAATTTGATATGATATTCGGACAAAATGGCCGGCGACACGCGAACACAAACGCGGATGTCGCCGGCCCCGTGAATTGGCGTTTCGCCGCGCGCTTTACTTCAAGCGGGCCTGTACCTTCTGCAAGCCGGCGAGCGCATATTGCTCGTCCTTCTCCGATCCACGCGCGCCGCCGACGCCGATCACGCCGATGATTTCGTCGTTGACCTTGATGAGGACGGCGCCGGCGCGGGCGAGGTAGTTGGGGTTCGCCGCAACTTTATCGGCAAGCGTCTTGTCCGTCTTGACCTGCTCGGCGAGCGCGCCCGAGGCTTCTTTGAAGGCCAGCGCGGCCTGCGCCTTAAAATTGCTGTTCTGAACCGCGCGCGGACCAACGCCATCGGAGACCAGCACGGCCTTCAACACGCCGGCCGAATCGATCACGCTGACCGCGACTTTCTGATCTCCGGCCTTGCTGGCTTCGAGCGCCGCTTGGGCGGCTTCGAGCGCGAGATCGAGCGCGGGACCGCGCGCCGGCGGCGCCGGCGGATTTTGCGGCGCGCCGCCGGCTGGCGCGGGCGCGTTTTGCGCGAGGGCGGCGCCAGCTGTGGCCAGCAACAACAGGGCGACTGTGCTTAATCTTTTCATGTGCTTCTGCTTCTCGCGGTTGGGGTTGGATCGCTCGCGGACAAGCGTGACGGGCTTTGCGTCAGCAGGCCTCGAGGGAGGTGAGCGCGGAAAGCGACGGGTCCGTGTCTCGATAAAGATCGAGCGCCGCGCTCCGGGCCTTTTCGGCGCTCTCGAAGATTTGATCTTCCAGCGCGCGAAACGAATTCTTAATCGCGAAGAAACGGTAGCCATCGGCTTCGCGCGTGACGACGCCAACCGCCCGAGGGCCGACTTCGATGAGATATGCGCGCAACATTTCCGCCTCCTTTCCGTTGTTTCGCGAGCCGGTCATTTGTCTTTCGCGGGGAGATGAAAGGCGGTGTTGTCGGGCGGGACGACCGCGACTTCGGAATGCGACGTTCCGTCCGGCGTCCATTCATAGGGAACGGGTTGCGCCCGATAGACGCTGTAATTCACCGTCGGCGCGCCGGTCTCCGCGTCCTTGCCGCGCCGCGGATAAGGATTGACATATTCCCAGACGATCTCGCCCGCCGCAGTCACTTGGAAGAAGCGTCCGATCTGCCCCTCGTCGATGAAGGTGTTGCCGTTCGGCAGACGACGGGCGCTGCTGATATGCGTGCTTCGGAAGCTCCAGCCGGCATTGCCCGAGTTCGCGGCCGAATACTGCCAGACGATCTCGTTGGTGACGGGATTGATCTCGATCACGCGCGAGCCGCCGGTTAGCGAGACGGGCGCCGGCGGATAGCCGGCCGCGCCCTGATTGTCGAACACGAGAAGATTGCCGGCGCCGGGCAGTCCCTTGGCGATGATCTGCGCGTCGTGCTGGCCGAAAATCTGATCCACCGGGCGGGGAAGCTTGCGCGAGAAGCCGCCGGCCTCGCTCGCCGGCGACGGGAAATGCGGGCCGAGCGTCCAGGCGATCTCGCGCGTCTTGCGGTCGATGATCGCGATGAAATTGGCTTCGCGGGAATCGAAAATCAGATTGTCGGGCGCGAAGCGCTGGTCGCCTTCGTCGAACCAATGGTTCGGACCAAGCGGTTTTAGATTGTTGACGTGGAGATAGTTGGCCCTCTTCGAGTTCTTGAGGAGCTTCAACTCGTTGGAGGTGAAGCCGATCTCGTCGATATGATCGGAGGCCGCCCATGTCCAGACGATGTCGCCGTCGGGATTGACTTCATAGGCCACGTCGTCGAGCACTTGCGGCGCGGCGAATCCCGGTAGCGGATAGGCGATGTTGGAGAGGACGAGCGTATTGCCATTGGGCAGCCGCGCGATGTCGTGATGCTGCCGCGCGCGTCCGCCCGGCGCGCTGGCGCCGAAATCCCAGACCTTCTTGCCGTCCCAATCCACTTCGCCGACTGTCTTGACGACGCGTGTTTGCGCGCGTCCCGGCACCAGATCGGTTCCGTTGCCGTCCTCGGTCTCGAGCGTGACGAAGACATGCCCCTTCGCGCCGCCGGCCAGGGCGGGGTCGACATAGGCGACGGGCTGGCCGCCGAATTTCCATTCGTGGACGACCTTGCCGTTCAAATCGATAAGGCGCGAAACATTGTCGCCGCCGGCAAAGAGGACGAATGAATTATAGCTCTTGGCCGGATCGTAAATGGTGGTCCCGGTCGGATAGACGCTGGGCTCGGCGCGAAGCGGCGACGCGAGCGCGCCCGCGACGATCAAGGCGCCCGCGAAGACGTCCCGTGCTTTGCGCTTTGGCGATGGGCGAACCGCTGGCCGCGAACGGTTTTGCAATGGCGTCATACAGGCTTCTCCCCTTCGTGCGAACGCGCGGAGCGGCGTGAGGCGATCCGAGAGCCCACATAATAATATTTAGTTTATGGGATAAAGAGATTTATATGGCCGGCGTCGGATTTTTTATCGCTGTGTTTTGGCTCGATTGCGCGCGCCAAACTGCGCGGACGGCGGATGCAATATATCTATAAGATAGGAGTTGTCCCCTCTCGCCGTTGGCGGGAGCCGAAATCACGCTCGGCTGGCGATGACGGCGTTGGCGGCCTCCACGAAGCCGTCGCCGCCCGGTCCCTGCGTGATCCATCGGGGAGGAACGGGGATTTCCGGCAGATAGCGGCGGACTGTGCTGACGCCGACGGCATGGCGGAAATGCCCGTACATCGGCGCGCAAATATTCTCGCATGAACTCGGTTGGCGTCATCGCCGCCTCTTCGCTCGTTGCGCCGCGCTACAAATCCTGCTCGAGCAAATGGCCGGCGCGGTCGCGCTTGGAGGCGAGATAGCGCAGGTTTTGAGCAGTCTTGCGCCCCGTGATGCGCTGATCCGAAACGACGTCGATCCTGGCGTTCTCCAGCGCCGCGATCTTCACCGGGTTGTTGGTCATGATCCGCACGCGCGCGACGCCGAGTTCCTTCAGCATCTCGGCCGCAAAGTCGAAACGGCGTTGGTCGTGATCGAAACCGAGCGCCGCGTCGGCGTCATAGGTGTCGTAGCCTCGCGCTTGCAACTCATAGGCGCGGATCTTGTTCGACAGGCCGTTTCCGCGTCCTTCCTGGTCGATATAGAGCAGCACGCCGCCGGCGTTTTGCGCCATGAAGCGCGCGGTGTGGCGCAATTGGTCGCCGCAATCGCATTTGAGACTGCCAAAGAGATCGCCGGTAAGACAGGCCGAATGCAGCCGCACCGTCACCGGGCCGGCGTAGTCGGGCTTGCCGATGATGACCGTCACCTGATCGCGCAGGCACTCGCCGCCGCGAAACACGACGAATTCGGTGTCCGGCGCGCCATCGAGCGGCACGGGCGCGCGGCTGACGATGCTTGGCGATTTGGCGCGAGCGACGCGGTAGCCGCTCACATCGGCGAGAGCGGCGGTCAGCAGGCCGCGCCTGGACGAAGCGCCGGTTGCGGGAATCACCAGGGCCGCCGGAAGCACATGAGCCAGTCGCAGCAGTTCGAGCGCGCCGAGATGGATCGGCGAAGGCGCGGCCACGGGCGCATCGATGCACGCTCCGACATCGAGCGCCAGCGCGTTTATTCTGGCGAGGTCGATCTTTGGCAGAACGACGAGGCCCGGCTCCCGCCGATCGAGACCCAGTTGTCGCAGACGCGGAGCGGTGAGAACCAGTCGGGCGTCACCCCGCGTCGCCGCCTTTCTGGCGTCGGGGAGCGCGGCGGCGAGACACTCCACGCCAGATACGACGATACGACTTTCCGCATCCTGGAGAATCGCGGGTCGTCCGGCGCGGATCTCGGCGATGGCGCGCTCGACGTCGATTTGGCCAGCCGAGGGCGGCGCAAGTTCATGAGTTTCAGTTTGCGCCACGGACGCCCCGAGCCAGATCGAGAATAGATCGAGGTCAACTCATAGCCGATAATTTCTATAGATAAAATAAAATAATCGCCGATGACGCCGCTGTCGTCGTCGATCTCGTTGCGCCATTTCGTGACGCGGCTTATCGCAAAAGCTGCTGTTCTCTGTGTCCGCGCTCGCGCAGCGAAGCGATGCTGGTTCGGTCCAGAATCATCGCGATGGAGTCCCGCACGTCCAGCATGATGTCTCGAACTGCACAGGCGGCCTCGTCGGGACAATCGGCGCAGCGTTGATAGGCGGTCTTGCTCGCGCAGGCGATGGGCGCCAAGGGGCCGTCGAGAATGCGAATGACCTGCCCGACCGTGATCTTTTCAGCGGGACGCGCAAGAAGATAGCCGCCGCCTTTGCCCTTGCGGCTGTTCAAAATGCCGGCGTTGCGCAGTTCGACCAATATAGCGTCGAGGAACTTGCGCGGAATATTATTCGCCGCCGCCATGTCTCCGGCAAGGCATTGCCCCTGCGCGCCGGCGAGATGAAGCAACGCCTTCAGTCCGTATTTGGCTTTGTTCGATAGCATTTGGTTTGATCGTCGCCCTTTTCGCCCGGCTCGGCCCGATAGTTATCATATCGGATCACCGCGGAATAGGCGGACGGCGACGATTGTGGCCGGGAACGGGAAGGGGCGCCGTCCCGCCGCGGCCCGAAAGGCCATGAGCCAACCAAAATCAACCGATTAACATGGCGTCGGCACGATTGCCGAAGCCTAGCGCGCTTTCCGTTCGAACGATAAGAAATCGCGCCGGATCAAAATGATGGAGCAAGCTCTTAATCGAAAAAGTCTATCAACTTTTTTAAGAGCTTGCTCTAGGTCGGGGCGTCCCCGGGCCTTTGGTCCGCCAGCGCGCGCGGGGAGGACAACGCGCCTATGTCGGCCCGGGGACGATTCTTTCAGCGCGTCTTGGCTGGGGGCGTTTCGGAGACGAGGGCGACTTTGGCGTAGCCGGCGGCGTTGATGATGCCCATGGCTTCGACAATCTTGCCGTAGGCGACGCTCTTGTCGCCGCGAACGTGAATCCGGCGGTCCTTGTTGCTCTCGCTGTTCTCGTTGAGACTGGCGAGGAGTCCGTCGGCGCCGATCACTTCCTTCTTGTCGACGAAGAACCCGCCATTGGCGTCGACGCTGACGACGATCGGCGGCTTCTGGTCGTTGAGCTGCTTGGCCTGAATCTTTGGCAGATCGACGGGAATTCCAGAGGTCATCAAAGGCGCGGCGACCATGAAGACGATGAGCAGAACCAGCATGACGTCGACGAGCGGCGTGACGTTGATGTCGGCGATAGGTTGCGATTCGAATTCCGAATCGTGCTTACGCAACGCGAAGGCCATTACGATCTCCCTTCTTTGAAAGCTGACGGGACAGTTCGACCTCGAACACGCCGATGAAGGCGTTGAGACGCTTGCCATAGGCGCCGATGTCGCCGCTGATGCGGTTGTAGAAAATCACGGCGGGAATAGCCGCGACGAGACCCAGAGCCGTCGCGAACAAGGCCTCGGCGATGCCCGGGGCGACCACGGCGAGGCTGGTGTTGTTGGAGGCGGCGATGCCCTGGAAGGAGTTCATGATGCCCCAGACAGTGCCGAACAGCCCGACGAAAGGCGAAACCGCGCCGATCGTCGCCAAGCCCGGCAGGCGCGCCTGAAGATGATCTATCGCGCTCGAACTCGCCAGCACGGCGACGCGGTGGACGCGATCTTGAAGCGAGTCCCTCTGCGCCTCGGTGAAGATGAGATCGGCGGAGCGCGACTGTTCGTCGATCATGGCCTGATAGACCTGCACCAGCGGATCATTCGCGGACGTCTTGGCGAAACTCTCGGCGATATTGGTCACCGGCAGCCCCGCCTTGACGCTCTCGAACAGTTTTGACGCGCGCGCCTGCAAGACGCCGAGGCGAACCAACTTTTCCGCGATCACCGTCCACGCCCAGGCGGAGGCGAGCAGCAGCAGGACGATCACGGTTTTGACGATGGAGTCCGCCTGAAGGAAAAGCTCCACCGGCGATAGCGTATGCGCCAGGGCCGCCGAGGCCGTGGCTGAGATCGGTTCATTCATTCTTCTGGCCTTTCGTTTCGGAAGATCATTGCGAGGGTTATCAGGGACTGAAGGTGAGGCCGCCGGAGAGCGACACCGGATGGCCGGGCGCCGGAACCGTACCGCAACGGGAGCCGAGCCGCTGTGCGACAGCGTCGAAAGCGCCGTTACCCGAGCCCGAGATCGAATAGGACGTCAGCGAGCCTGTCGCGCTGAATGTCGCGTGATAAGAGATATGCGCGGTGCGCGGCGCCTGCGATTCCGGATAGGCGTTGGCGGCGGCGTGCTGCATGCAGGAATGGAAATGATTGGCGATCGCCGAAACCTGCGCGCCCGGCGGCGCGGCCGGCGCGCGAACGGCCGGCGCGGCGACGCGCGGCGCGGCTGTTTGTTTCTTTGCGACAGGCCTTTCGAGCGTCCTCTCGACTCGCGGCTGCGGAGCCGGTTTTTTCTCCACCTTCGGCTTCGGCGCCGGCTTCACTTCCTCGACTGGCGCGATGGGGTCCATCGCCATGGGCGGCGGCGTATCGTCGACATCCGGCTGTTCGAGCGGCGCTTGGTCAGGCGGCGGCGGCTGTTCATCGACCGGCATGGGCGCAAGTTCGACAGTCTTCTCTTCTTCGGTGACGACTTCCGCCGGCTTGAAAGCCGTCGTCAGCGCGGCGCCGAGCAGTAGAGCATAGAGAACCAGGGCGACTCCCTGCGCCGGGTAGTTCTGCCGCGGCGGCTTGGCGCTCAACAGCGATTGAGCGCCAAGAGCGCGATGATTGGGCAGCGTTGAATCGGCGCTCACGACAGCGACCGCGGGAGAAGTTACGAAGGCCATGAAGACGCCTTTCTTGCAATTGGTTTCGTGTCTCCATTTTTAACATCATAATTCCGATAGACACAATAGGACTAATCGATTCAGAAAAATTTCTCGCGCAGGACATTGGATGCGCTTGGGACACGTAATTTTGGGGAAACGGGTCCGAGAACCAAATCCTCGGACCCGTGTTGGCGTCGCCATAGCCAGTCAGTTGATAGACTTCCGCAGGGCAACAGGTCCGCGCGCCGGCTAAATCGACAGGGCGACGACACGCTTGCCGGAAAATCGCGTCGACTCAATATTTGGCGGCGATCGCGGCCGGCGCGCTCCAGTTGACGTGATAGTTTAGACCATGCTTATCCGGTTTGTTGACAAAGCATAGGGGAGGCGGGAAGCCTCTCAACTATTGATAATCGGCGCCCTTCTTGTGTCGATGCAATGCTGATATTTTAGCGATGGATTACATTGA
>Ga0182030_10004622_pt1 | contig 29362 bp, 26 predicted proteins | sample 812S3MmetaG_FD_121299 | JGI IMG/M metagenome (GOLD analysis project Ga0182030, IMG submission 121299) | Permafrost microbial communities from Stordalen Mire, Sweden - 812S3M metaG (Illumina Assembly) | ecosystem: Environmental > Terrestrial > Soil > Wetlands > Permafrost | place: Sweden...
CCGGTTTGGCGTCCCCGCCAACCGGTGTTCGGAAGAAACTTAGATGTGCCTTTACGGCCAACGTCCAGACCCCTTCCGTCCCCTAAAGACCGTTACTCGTATAGTCAATTGATTATTAATTAATTGCCAGTGTTCATGATTACAGGAGGGACTAAACAGGGACATTTTGGCTCATAAATTCTTCTTGGGTAAACATAGCAAATTTTGAAAACAACAGGGATAGCGAATCAGGGCAACACGCATTAAAAATAGAGCAATTCACATCGGAATGAATAGTGATGGAAACCTTAGTTGGATCGGTAAAAATAAACATGACCGAAATGGATGTTGTTTACGGATCTGATGATAACTGGCACATCATACCTGGAAGTTACAAAGACAAATCTTTGGATGGAGTTGATGTCAACAGTTTTCCCAAAAAAGAGGAGACGGACAAAAAGGTATCCGCTCTTCAAAATATTGGGGCCAAGGGAGAAATGGTTGTGGGCCTTATAAGTTTAGCAGACGGTGTCAGAAATCTTTATAATGGCTTAAAAGGTCTTTATAAGAAATTACCTAAGGGTGGTGCAATGAAAGATCTTGAAACAGAAGCAGGATACCAAAGAGGCCGTCTCAAAAGTAAAATTGAGGCGGCTTTTTAATTTTTGTCCGGATTAAGCCTGATAGTTTTAAAAGTTAGAAGATGGCTTATGCCGCCATCTTTTTTAAGTTGTGGGCTAATGCGATAAGGCCCGTTTCGATTTCAACCTTTGTTTTGCCTCTCAGATTAAATCTTTTGAAGTTTTTATTGTGTTTGATTTGGGCAAAAACGGGCTCAACGTCGTGGCATCGCCGTTTTCTATGATAAATTCCTTCTTCTGTTTTTAGCAGTTCGCGGGCTTTGGCCTGGCAGGCTAATAAATTATGATTTACTTTAATTATTCGGCTATGTTTTGAATCGTGGCACATGGATCGTAACGGGCAATTGGTGCAGTTTTTTGCCTGATAAAGATGAAGCGTTTTCTTAAAGCCATTTTCTGATTTGGATTGTTCTGTTCTTACTTTATCCATTGGTTGGCCTGTTGGTTTGGATGCGCAAAGGAGTCCGAAATTCTTACCGGTGTTCATTATTACTAAAATGTGGTTGGCGTTCGCCACCGGGTCGTCTTCAACCAGGATGTGGTTCTCCTCCTGTATGAAAGTATCGAAGCTATCTATGTAAGTGGTTGTTTCCATAGCTTATATATTTCTCTGTTTTTCCCTTTGCCTGTGTTGCAGCTATCTTGCGGTTACCTTATGAAATTAGAGCGTGAACATGCCGCCATCAGGTTATTCGTTTACTACCTTCTCGCCGAACCTTTGAAGTCTGGTTACAGCGATGACCAGTTAGAGGAAGTGCTGTTGCGGGAAGAAAATAAAAAGCGGCACGCCATTAAGAAGGGCGTTATGTATGATGCTTTCATCGCATGTATTCAGAGAGATTGGCAATCGTTTTTTGACCCTTATGGCTGCCCGGCTCATTTTGATGGAGAGGCATTATTATTAATTGCTATGCAATACTTCAAGTCCATCGAAGGTTACGAGCAATGCGCGCTATTAAAAAGGGTGCTCCAGTATTACCGGAAAAAATACAGGCGGTGGTTGCCCCCATTATCAAGAAACAAGGAAAAGCTTGAGCGGATTAAGAAGGAATATTCTTTGAGGTATCTCAATTAATTTACTGCACCTGGCCATCCTAAATAAAGCTTATTGTATTCGGTAAAGCGAAAGAGTGCATGTGTGAATTATGCAACTAATACACGGAATTATGTAATGATTACCAACAAGAAGTGATTCATCTTTACTTTTCAGCACCTAATTTTTTCCAGAAGTAAAAATCAACTGCCGCCCTTATTCTGGATATTTCATATAGTGAACAAAATTGCAATTAGCCAAGGCACCACTTTTACCGTTATGTTTCCGTAAAATAATTTCCGAATGAAAACTGTATTAATCATTGAAGACAATACCGTTATCCGCGAAAATGTTTGTGAAATGCTTGAACTTGGGGGCTATCAGGCGATTTTTGCTGTAAATGGCAAGGTAGGGCTTGATTTGGCTAAAGAACTAAGACCTGATATTATTCTTTGCGATATTATTATGCCGGGGGCGAACGGATTTGAAGTATTCGGGGAATTAAAGGCGGATGCGGATACATCTGAAATTCCCTTTGTTTTTATAACGGCAAGTGTCGGGAAAAAAGAAATCGAGAAAGGTCTTGCCATGGGTGCTAAAGGATATATCCAAAAGCCGTTTACTGGAGAAGAATTATTTGAGACACTTGAAGGCTGCTTCGCAGTAAAATAGATTTGGTGACCAATTCGAATGGGTTCATTTTTAATAATTTATGGCTGCAAATTAGAGCATAGTTTGTAAGGCAATGTGTGAATGATGTAACAATTTCCCAGAATTATGTAAGGTTTTCAAACATCAAGTAGCCATCTTTATCCAGTAACAAATAATAAAATGTCTAATCGCAAGGGTCGGACGCTAACATACGATGAAATAAATCATGTAAAAAGGGTTGCGGCTTGTTTGAAAAAAACTATTGAGATACAGATAAGAATTGACGCTCTGACAAATAAGTGGATTTAAAATCCAGTTTGCTCCGTGGCTGGTGCGAATTTGGTGCAAAGGAACGCGCTTATTACGCAATGTATTTGCGCAGTGCTTTTTTTAACAAATAAATTTCGATGAAAACTTTCGTCTCTGGAGACAGAGGTTACCCCAACTTGTCAGTTTTAGGCAGGTCGGGCGGCAGTCGCATGTCGTTCATAACCTGAACAAACTTCTCCCTATTCACAACACCGGCGTAATACTTCTGAGTGGTCTTCACGTTTTGGCCGGCTATATCTGCTACGGTGGTAGCAGGGATTTTCATGTTGACGGCGTGGGTTATGAAACTCTTCCTTCCGACATGTGTGCCTAATAACTGCCATTTTTCGAAATATTTCGTTTCTCTGGTGTTGCCCCTGTAGTAATCTTTGGGAGTCTTTGCGACGATACCAGCCTTCTTGGCAATGAGTTTGATATGCCTGTTTATTACGTGGCTACCCACCTTCGGCAGCGCATTTTCGCCCGGCAGGTCTTTGTAACGGTCTAAGATACTCATGACTTCTGGCAGAAGAGGCACAACGGTAATGTTATGAGTCTTCTTATGACGAAGGTAAGCAGCATCGTAAACATGCTCATCGCCTTCAAATCTTACTGACCGAATGCAATCCTTCTTTATTTCATCATAATCTCCTACTCGAATGGTGGTAAGACATCCGAACAAAAATTTGTCAACCACTTTCTGTTCAAATTCCGAGATTGGTATATAATCAAATAAGGCTTTGACCTCGCTCCATTCAAGGAACAAAATTCGGGTTTCCTGAACTGTCCACTTGAATTTATTATATGCGTCGTTGCTGTGCAGTCCCATATCCTTCGCGTAGTTCAGAAAAATCTTCATCCGCTTGATGTTCCCGTGCACGGTAATATTCACGTTGCCCACACTCAACAGAAATGCGGCGTATTTGGACAAAAGTTCGGGATTAATGTCGTTGAAATCCACTTTGCCGCCGGTGAACTCTTTGAACCTGTTGTATGCGGTCATCATGCTCTTCACACTGCCATTGACTAACCTGTTCTTGTTGATTTCGAAATATTTCAGCCACTCCTTGAAGAAATCCGGCCGGGCTTGCTTGGTGTCCTTCTTCAACTCCTTTTTGATGTAGTTGTTGTCGAGTTCGATGCCTTCGGCCTTCGCATTGAAATAGATGTCATTAATCTTGTCCTCCAGTTTGTCCAGATAGCGGTTCACCTCCGCGCCCCGTTTTACGGTCAGCTTCACCCGCTGCCGGTCCTCGTCCCAATCGCATAATGCCACCTTCATGCCGGTAGTGTCATGGTAGCGCTTGCCGTCGTAGTTGAAGTATAACTCCACGTTCCGAGGCCGCTGTGGACTCTGGTCTGGCCAGGACTTCCGCTTCTCGATGTGATACCTAACATATTTCTTTATCTCTCGCATGGTCGTTTTGCTTATAAGCTCGTGCGCAATATAAAATCAGGTTTAAGAGGGTAGCTGACCGCTCAGACCGGAAAGTTTCCTTTGATGCCCCGGCGTTTCCTTGCTCCCTCCAGTTGGTCCGGCGTCCAGTATGGCCGGTCGGAGATGTCGCGCTTAGGTTCTGGCAGGTAGCCTTTTTTCGTGTAGTTAAGAACGGTGTGCCTTGTGACACCGAGCATTTCTACTACCTGTTCCGTGTATAAACGCTCATCCTGAAGCAACAACTCCTGCTTGGAGATGAGCGTCTGTTTTATCTCCTCCCTCATCCCGGCCATCTCCTGTCGGACGATGGTTCGGATGACCTCTTCGAGGAGGCTGAGCTCTATGCCGATGATGTTCCCCATGAGTTGCCTGCGGTTTGTTTACCACAGTATAGCAGAAAAAGGATGGACGGTAGTCGTTTACCGGAAGAAAATCTTCGGAGGCACCGACAACCAGAAGATTGCTTTCATTTTAACAAAACAGCCTGCATATTTCTTTTACATTTGAAGTCATGGAGCAAACATTAACTAACAGAATAGGATATGGACTTTGACGCATTACTAAAGCAACTTCAGGACTGGACAAACAAAGTTCCACTGGTAATTCTTGGAAGCGGTTCATCCGTGCCATTCAATTTGCCCTCTATGTGGGCACTTGGAGAACATCTAAAAAAGTCAATTTCTTTTACCGACCCTGATGACCAAATCCAATTTGCGGAATTTGTCGTTCTACTTGACAAACTAAAGGATTTGGAGGTGACGCTTCATGAACTGCGTATCCGGCCTAAAGTTTTAAATGAAATTATTTTCAAAACATGGGAATTAGTAAACAAACGCGACCTCGAAGCATACGACCAATTTGTAAGTAACAAAATTGAGTTCCCACTGGCAGAGCTCACAAAGTATCTCATTTACCCAACAGATAAGAAATTATCTATAATTACAACCAATTACGACAGGCTTGCTGAGTATGCCGCAAGTATCGCAGGTGCTTTTATTTGTAACGGCTTTGCTCAAAATTATTTGGGGCATTTTACAAATCAAATTCATCAAAGTAATTTAAAGGCATTAAAGGGCTTTAGCGGACAAGTAAACATTTGGAAAGTCCACGGCTCTTTGGATTGGTTTAAAACGCAAGAAGAACTTGATATTCATCTTCCACTACGACACACAATCCCAGCAGATTTGAAACCATCAATAGTAACTCCAGGACTGTCAAAATACTTTGAAACACAATTAGAACCGTTCAGAACAATACTTACCCAAGCAGATAGCGAAATAGAAAACGCAAATGGATTTTTATGTATAGGTTATGGATTCAATGATATTCATGTTCAGCCAAAACTAATTGCGCAAATCAAAAACAACAAACCTGTTATTGTAATTTCAAAAGAAATTACTTCTAAAACGAAACAAGCAATCATTGATAATAAAAGTAAAGCATACATTCTAATTGAGGAGGCAAATACAAAGGATACACGTATTTATTCATCACTATTTCCGGCAGCAGAGATTATTCCGAATGTAAGTTATTGGACATTGGCAGAATATCTCAAACTCATTAAATCATAAACTCATGGCAATTTTTAAATTTGAAGAGGCATCTTCAATTGGAACAGTTTTTAGTGTTGATACAGCGACTTTAATCATTAAAGTTGATGAAATAGAGAAGCTAAGAAAGTTACAGGTAAATCATTTGGTAGCAATCAAAAGCTCTAAAGCGGGACAACACCTTATTGGTATTATCAATCGCATTACCAGAAAGGGTTCAGATGAAGAACGGCCTGTCGGAGATGATTTGGGGTTGAGTAATTTTCTTTTTACTGAAAACATTTTAAAAATAAATTTAATCGGAACTCTGCTTGACAAGCACGGAGAAAAAGAAAACGTCTTTAAAAGAACTCTTGACACCGTTCCTGAAATTGAAGCTCCTTGCTTTCCCATAGACGGTGAGAACATTACCAAATTCATGCAAACAATTTCAACGAAGGAGAATTACAAAATACCCCTTTCCATCGGTAAGTATTCAATAGATGAAAATGCTGAGGCATTTTTGGATGGAGATAAACTTTTTCAAAGACATGCTGTGATTGTTGGTAGCACTGGTTCTGGTAAGTCTTGGTGCGTTGCAAAGCTTATTGAGCAAGTTGCAAAATTACCAATGGCGAACAGCCTTCTATTTGACATTCACGGAGAATACAGCGGGAAAGGATTTAAAGCCGATGGTATTCAACATTTGCGAGTTGCGAATCCATCTGATTTGGGGAAGAAGGGAAACCTTGCCAATGATGTATTGATTTTACCTTACTGGTTATTGACCTATGAGGAAATGTTAGCCATGCTTCTTGACAGAAGCGATAGTAACGCACCGAATCAAGCCATGCTTTTTTCAAAAACGGTTTTTGCGGAAAAGTTGAAATACCTGGAAGCAATTAAAGACACGGTGTTCAAAGACAGTATCACAATTGACAGCCCCATTCCTTACAAAATTGAAAATGTATTGGCTGAATTAAAGAGATTAGATGTTGAAATGGTTGCGGGCTCAACTGCCGCTGGCAAACAGGGGCCATATAATGGAAAATTGACGCGGTTTATTCAACGATTAGAAGCCAAGAGTCAAGATAAGCGGTTAGGTTTTCTTTTCCAAATCTCAGAAGATGAGCTTCAATTAAATTGGATGAATGAATTATGTTGTCGTTTGATGCAAGGTTCAATTCTTAATACCAAAAAAGCCGGTATCAAAATCATTGACTTTTCGGAAGTTCCTTCTGACGTCCTTCCACTGGTAATAGGTTTAGTAGCGAGAATTATTTTCACTGTCCAACAATGGACAGTGAAAGAAAAACGGCATCCCATTTGCTTGCTTTGTGATGAAGCCCATTTATACATCCCGGAGAGAACAAACCAGGATTCAGCATCCGAACTGGGGCTAAAAAGTTTTGAGCGGATAGCGAAAGAAGGAAGAAAATATGGTGTCAGTCTAATAGTAATTAGCCAAAGACCAGCGGAAGTCAATGGAACTGTTTTAAGTCAATGCAACAATTTTATTTCATTGAGGCTGTCAAATGCAGAAGACCAAGCAGTAATTAAACGGTTACTTCCCGATAATTTAGCCGGGCTTACGGATGTGTTACCTATACTTGATATTGGAGAAGCCTTAATTGTTGGTGACGCATCACTACTTCCAACAAGAGTTATAATTACTGAGCCGACAATTAAACCGGAAAGTGCAACTGTCAAATTTTGGAAAGAATGGAGTAACGACAAAGCCCCCCAGGACATTGAAGCGGCCGTAACAGGGCTTCGAAAACAATCAAAGACCTGAAAGAAAAGACGACATAGGCTTAATGGCCCGGTAACCTCAAATTTTTACGTTATGACATCTGGACAGCTTAAAGGAACCTTACTTGAATATTTGGTCAGACGGCTTTTATCTCATTGTGGCTTTACTTCCGTCCGTCCAGATGGGCATTACATTTTCGCTCAGGCTGGGGCTGGGCTTTTTTTCATTAATGGAAAGGGTGCTGCGCATGACGCTGATGTATTAATGGAGCCACCAATCCAAATGCCCTTTTCTTATCCAGCGCGCCTTTTATTTGAATGCAAAGCTTATGATACCACCGTTGGACTTGGTGTAATTCGAAATGCTCTTGGGCTTCGTTATGACATAAACGATTTTGAAATTATAACAGAAGAGTCGATTCAACAGAGACAGAATAACAGACGGGCCAACTATGCAATTTCGAATCGTAAGCGCTACAACTATCAAGTTGGAGTTGCCTCAGTGGAAAAATTCAGTAAAGCAGCCTTTGAATTTGCTGCTAATAATAAAATTCCCCTCATCTCGTTACGATGGCTTTTAAGTGACAGAACTTGCGATATGTTTTCCAATATTGACGAGGAATATTTAAGTTCAATTCCCAAAAGATTGAGAGACCTCCTTTATGAATTTCTAAAGGATAAAGGGAAAAATACATGGAATGATGAAAAGTATTTGGATGTAATTCGCTTCATTGAGGCAGATGCGGTGGTTGGAGAGATTATTAGATTGTTTAACATATCAATAAAACGTAGTTATGTAGGCCTAATTGAAACAGGCGATTTAATTTTTCTATTCGCAAATCAAACTGACAGTTTTGAATTACTAAATGAACGGTTAAGTTTTAGGGGACTTAAAGCACAGATACATTATACTCGGGACAATCCAAATGTGTGGGAGTTAGAATTGATTGACTTCAACAGAACAACCTCCAATGACAGAAATCCGCAATTCAAATTTTATGTGCCAGATGGAATAATGCGCCAATGGAGAGATTTTAACCTTGATAAAGATGTTGCCCTCGATTTAAAAGCAGAATTTTTTTCACGAATTTTTATTTTCAGAGGAGACCGAGGACCAAATGAACTACCTTTTTTTGTGGTGAATATAGACAGCCAGTGGCTTAATAACCTTCGTGAACAGTAATATTAAATATTATGACTTTAAGGATTTTTTTGAGACATTATACTATAGCACTAAACATAACTAAATAAAACACTTAAGATGACTGTAGAAAATCTTGCTTGGCATAATGAAAATGTTTTTAATTAAGACCTGGACAAATGAATATTTGGAGAATACATCTTAAAGCAGCAGCAAAATCCGGAGTTGACCAGCGCCAACTTTGTATAGATAAAAATATTGTTGGCGTCGGTTGGCAAATTGACTACGAAACCGTTCCTGTTCTGTGGGAGGAATATTGGGAAGTTGCAAAAGGTGATTACGGGGATAGCAGCTGGAAATCCGCATTAAACGCTATGAAAAATCGCGTGCAGGTTGACGACCTTATTTGGACGCGGGACTGGCATGGCAATTATTTCTTGGGGCGTATAAAAAGCGAATGGTATTACGAAACTTCAGAAGAATGTGAAAAGGCGGATATTGTAAATGTTCGAGGTTGCGAGTGGCATAAAATAGGAACTGAAGAGGCCGTGCCTGGAAAGGTTGTAAGTTGTTTTAGGCCTGCAAGAACAATTCAGGTAATTGACGATGATGCAGTTTGCATTTTCTCTCAGGTGGTCTACAATCAAAAATGCCAAAGCAATTTCTACAAAGTTGACAGCGTTTCCGGTGAAGATGTTTTTTCACTACTCTCAACAGATGACTGCGAAGATGCTTTGGCAATTTATCTACAAGTTCATCACGGCTATCTCATTATTCCGAGTTCATGTAAAGACGATACCATGACTTACGAGTTTGAACTTAAAAGCAGAACCACTGGTAAAAGTGCGGTTGTTCAAGTGAAAAGTGGGTGGACCACATTGAATCTTGATGACTACGCAACTCTTGATACCGACATCTATTTGTTTGCGACATGCGGGCAATATAATGGCAGTCCAAAATCTAACATAACAACAATAGACCCGGAAAAAATAAGAACGTTTTTATATGAACAGACAAATTTGTTACCTAAAAAAATGAAAGTGTGGATTGAACTAACACGATGAGCAAACCGGTTTGCTAATGGAAAATATCGATTATAAACTAAACTTCTACAATCACAATGGAATATTCAACAAATAAATGGAGTACTACTAACAGAAGAAGAAGTTAACCATATAAAAGATTGGCTAAAAAGATAATTAACAGATGCTAAAACGATGAAAAGAGAAATTAAAGCACAGAAATATTGTAATTAACTTTTATATTAATATATAATGACCGACTTGGTATTTTTAAAAGCATTAAGAGATAAACTCAAAGGTGGCAACACCCGGTCAATTCATCTGAATTCTTTGCCTGGAAGATTTGCAACTCGTTTAGACTTTGCCAACCTTAATTTTATAAAACCTGAGTTAGCCGAAAATTTTCTTGACTTAATCTTAACTAACGCTTGTTTTGATTTCAAAATTTCCTTTGACGGGATTGATTTAAATTCCATCCAATCGGACGAACAAAAGCGACTTGGACTTTTATCAAAACGGTTGAACTCCATTAACATTGAAAACGAAGACAATTACAAGGAACATGGTATAAAAACTTTCGGTTTTGGATTTCCAATTTTGATTAAGCCATCAAAACAAGACCCAACTAAAATTATTAAGGCACCCCTCTTCATTTGGCAATTAGAAATAATCAAGTCAACAAATAAGGTTAATACATGGTCAATTCTTCGAAATAAAATTCGAAACGAAAATGGAAAGATTGTAGATGAGGAAGTGCACTCAGTTGCGTTGAATGATGTTTTACTTTCCTATTTAAAAACCGATGAAAATATTATCATACCTCAAATCAATGAGGAGCTTTTGGAGGACGCTGTCATTGAGAAAAAAGAACTGATTCATGAATGTTATAAGGTATTAAAGGCGCTTAACGCGAGCGCTACTGTTAATATTAAAGAATCTTTGCTTGAAAAATTTAATGAACGTCTTAAGAATATTCCTGAAGCGTCAGCTTTGGAATCAATTTCAGGAAATCTCCCCTGGATATATTTCGGGGGAGTGTTTGGATTATTTAGAACACAAAAGGAAAGCATTATCACCGACATTGATAAAATCATTGAGAACTTTGACCATTTCGCGTTTGAAAATTTAGAAGTAGAGAACTTCTCAGGAACACCGCATAGCGCTGTTGAAACTGACCCGAGCCAACAAGAAATATTAACAACATTAGGAATTGAACCGAAAAAGATAATACAGGGGCCTCCGGGCACAGGAAAGAGTCAATCACTGACCGCACTTATTACAAATGCTTTAGCTAACAATCTAAAATGCCTTGTCGTCTGCGAAAAGAAAACAGCACTTGACGTAATAAAAAATAATTTACATAGAGAGAATGACCAGTTAGGTGCGTTGGCGGCAGTAGTTGAAGACATCAACAAAGACAGGGATGGAATTGTAAACTCAGTTCGGGACCGGTTAAGCAACCTATCCCAATTTGCAAATTTCAATCAAACGAGTTACAATACAATTCGGGATACGGTTGAGACAAAAGCCGGCGAACTGAATCAGCAGCATCAGCAGCTTCACAAGAAATTTTACCAGGGTAAGTCTTGGACTGAATTAGTAGGAGAATTTTTGAAGCGACAAAGGGTTGTCGATTTTGGGGTATTAAAACCTAAACTTGATTACAAACAATTCAAATTTCAAAATGATGAGAAGGAACTTGGCGAAATAGTTGACAAAATAAAAACTGCTAAGAAGCTTTACGCTGATGTAAACCGCCTTGACCATCCGCTTGAAATTTTGAGTGATACAATTTTCAAAGAAGATAACCCAAAAGCGGTTCAACTTAAATTGGAGGAACTATCAAAAGAAACAGCCAAAAAACTTGAAGAAATAAAACTTGAACTTCAGAAACAGCAAATTGCATATCAAACTTGGCTTGAAGCACATTTTGATGAATATTATTACGCCATTAAAAAACAAATTCAAGATTACAAGGATTTTGTATTTCATAATCATGAACAATTTGGAGAATTATTCTTCAAAAATGACCGCTTTACGAAATTCGGAATAGAAGCATTCAGTATTGTTTCAATCAGATACAGAACTCTTAAAGCCAGCAGACTTACTTTAATCAATAAAGTTTCAGAAATAAGAGATGTTCATCAAAGCCTTAAATATTTTGAGCACAATTACTTTGAAGGAAATGATACGCCAACTCTCAAAGTTTTTGCTGAGAACATTGCCAAACTAAGCGAACACGCTGATGAGTGGTTCAAAAATAATGAAAAAGTAAAACGAGACTATTTACTAAATCTTTCATCAAAATATTTTCATCCTTTATACACTGGTAAAACAGGTTTGCAAAATACGGAGAGAAAGTTTGAGCAAATCATTGCTGTTATCAATGAAGAAAAATTATTAAATCGAGTTTTTCCAAATACCACAACTCACAATCAGAAAATCTCTGAAGCAGACGTTTTACAAAAAGCAATGCAAACCATTTCTGATAATCTTGAAGATTTTAGAGAATATTTTGATTGGCGGAAGTTCTATATTGAACTTACATTTTTGCAACAAACTGTTGTAAAATCAATAATTGAAACCAATTGCAAGAATTGGGAAACTACTTTTGAAAGTTGGTATTATCACTGGTTACTTGCAAATGCGGAAACGAATTTAAGAGGATTGCCAAAGAGTGATGATAAAATTGTAGAGTTGGTTGAATCGAAAGGGCAACTGAAAAAACTTCAAATCAAGAGCATAATAAATAATTGGTCAATCAAACAATATCAATCCGCACAGCAAGCACAGGCAAACGGGATAAACCCCATTAGTTTGTTCAATAAGCGGGGAAGTAGAGGTGAACGAAGAAATTCTTTGAGAAAAATCATCAATACCGATTTCAAATTATTCACAGATTTTTTTCCTGTAGTAATGTTGAGCCCGGCGGTATGCAGTTCGGTTATTCCATTGGTTGAAGCAATCTTTGATGTTGTGATTTTTGACGAAGCAAGTCAGCTAAGATTGGAAGACACATTTCCTGCTTTACTAAGAGGGAAGATAAAAGTTGTGTCTGGAGATAGCCAGCAGATGCCACCATCAAATTTCTTTCAAGGTGGAACCGCTTTAATCAGTCCAACGGAAGAAGATTATCAAGAGGAGCAAGTAGCAAATGAAATTCAAACAACAAATCGGAACATAAACAATTCACTTGACCTTGCTGATAGCGAATCTCTTTTAGTTTATGCCGAGAACTGTAATTACAAACAATCTTATCTTCAGGTTCACTATCGGTCACAACATCCTCATTTAATTGACTTTTCTAATCATGCTTTTTATGGCAAACGGCTTCTCCCCATGCCTGCTAAACAGGAATACAATCCAATTCAGTTTATTGAAGTCAACGGACTTTACGAAGACCAAGTAAATAGAGATGAAGCAAGACAGGTAGTTGACATTCTGTTAAACCACATCAAACCATCTGAAACGGGAAAGTATCCAACCGTTGGTGTGGCAACTTTCAATTTATATCAACGCAATTTGATTCTTGAAGAAATTACCAAGGCACGACAGCAAAAACCGGAATATGATAAGAAAATTGCTGACTTAGGTTCTGATTTGTTCGTAAAGAATTTAGAGAATATTCAAGGTGATGAAAGGGACATTATCATCATTTCGACCACCTTTGGCAAAAGAGCGGACGGTTCATTCCGTCAACAATTTGGGCCAATTCTGCAACGCAACGGATACAAACTTTTAAATGTAATTATCACCAGAGCAAAATATAAAGTTTATGTATGCACTTCTATTCCACAAGAGCATATAAACCAATATCCTATCCTTCTGAAACAGTTCAAGAATAACGGCAGAGCCATTTTCTACTCATATCTGGCCTACGCGAAGTCGGTAAGTGAAAATAATTTGGAAACAAAAGACTCGCTGCTTAAGCAACTATATGAAAATTGCGAATCAAGGACTTTTGAAATAGACCATGACGTAGACGGCTCGGAATCGCCTTTCGAAGAAGAAGTTTATTACCGGCTTGCCGAAAAAATAGGACAAGACCGTTTACAACAACAATACAAAATCGGAGGATTTAGAATTGATTTAATTATAAAATCAAAAATTAACGGCAGGCCGATTATTGCCATTGAGTGTGATGGAGCTAAATATCATAGCAGTAATGAAGCTTATGCTTGGGATATGTTTAGGCAATCGCGACTTGAACAACAGGGTTTCATTTTTTACAGAATTTGGTCGACTAATTGGTGGTATTCTGTTGAGAAAGAGTTAAAAAAACTTGTTGCTTTTATTTCCGATGTTGACAGAGATGAAAAACCGGAAACAATTCTCCCACTTGATGAAGTTCTAAAGGTGAATGAAATTATTCCCATCCACTTGAGACCGGAGATGAAGATTAAGGTTGGCTTTGATTCTGCTGTTACGGTAAAAAATCCAGAGGGGAAAGTATTAAAAATAAAATTTTCTAAGTCGCAAGCGTCACAGAATATTAAACCTAACAGCAATGGTCTTTTTACTATTTATGAGAAATCACCCTTGGGCATAGCTCTTATGGGGAAAACGGAAGGTGAAACTTGCCAGTTAGGCATGTTAGAAGTATACTATGAAATATTAAAGATAGAATGAACCAACATCTTTAATTTTTACACCTATTGTAATTAAAAACTTGGTTTAACTTATTACTTATCTGTTCAATTCTTAGAGAATTTCAATTTACGTGCGGGCTTCATTAACTAAATATCTCAAGACCTTCAAGAAACTGAGGATTGACCGCTCCCATCATGGCGGGCCGGCCCCTCATAAGCCGATTCTACTTCTCTCCGTCTGTCAGGCCTTCGAGCAGAAATTGTTCGCCTCAACCAGGATATACCTTTCGCCGGAACTTGTAGCCCTGTTCAAGGTCAACTGGAACCTCCTGGTGACCACGAAGCATGACTGCCGGATAACCTACCCCTTCTTCTATATGAAGAGCGAAGGATTTTGGCGACTGGTAACTTTTCCCGGCTACAGCAACTTCATCACGGCCAACACGGTCATCAAAGGATTTAACCAGCTAAAGGCTATTGTCGATTATGCGGAGATAGACGTAGACTTGTTCCTCTTGCTCACAGACCCGGCAAGCAACAAAATATTGCAGCAGTTCTTGTTGGACGAATATTTCCCCTCGACGAAGAAGAACATTGCCCAATACGCGGTCGAACAGGATAAGCTGTTCGATGAGTTGGAGGGGAAAATCCTCAACGAGGACGCCGTGGAATACCGGGCCGAGATAAGCGAGCTTCTCAAGCAGAACGATGAGGAGGAAGTATACCTACGCGGCAGCATGTTCAAGAGAGAGATTCCTAAAATCTATAACAACTCGTGCTGCATCAGCGGCATGAGGATAGTCGCCACCGCGAATATCAGCATGGTCGACGCCTGCCACATCGTCCCTTTCAGCGAGAGCTACGACGACACCATCACCAACGGCATCACCCTCTGCCCGAACCTTCACCGGGCGTTCGACCGGGGCCTGATAGGGATAGACGGCGAATACCGGGTGCTGGTGTCAAAGGGATTCAAGGAGGTCGACAGCGGCTACGGGATTACGAGGTTTGAGGGGAAACAGATACTCTTGCCCCGTGAGAGAAAATATTGGCCTGCTCAGGAAAAGCTTGCCTGGCACAATGTGCACGTTCTTAATTAGAAGTGCCCGCTTACCTGATGAACTTCGGGTCGCAGATGATGGCGTCGCCGGAAACAAAGTCCGTGTCTCCGTAATATTTCACCCACTCCACTGTAGCTAAGAAGTTGAAAGGAAGGTTGATGAGTTTGCCTTCCTCATTTACGACCAGCAACTTGCCCTCCAACCCTGCGCCGTCCAGAGGTATTATCTCAATGAGCCCGCCAACATACTTCTGCATCTCTTCGAGTTTGAAGTAACGGCCTTTCGCGGGTTTTATTTCCTCCACGGAAAAATCGGTTTTGTAAAGGAGGGCTTGAGGCCTTGTGTTGCTGCCGGTTGAGTTATTATGTGACATGTTCTTCTGTGGTTTTAAACGCACCAGGCAAGATTGGCTGGCATAAAACGAGTGTAGAAGAATCTGATGAGAGGAAGAAGTCGGGGTATTTGAGTTTAATTCTCTTCTGGTTTAGCAGGCAATTCTGCCGGAGATTCGTTCAGTGGCCTTAATGAAGTCTCTATTGGATTCAACTCCGGGAGTTCCTTGTCCATTAAAGTTCCACCAATTTCCTTTAATTTTTTCGCTTGCGGTATGAACCTGCTTTCAAGAGAACCAACTACTTTATTATAATTCAGAGCGGCAGCATTGATGTTAGTTCCCACGGCCGCTATGTGTTGAATCAGTGTTGTAACCCGGTTATAAAGTTCCACACCAGCATCTTTCATCTGGTAAATATTTTCAGCTATACTTACTTGTTGCCAGCTAAACGCGATGGTGCGCAACATGGTTATGAGGGTTGTTGGCGTAGCAAAAATTATCTTATTATTAATTCCATCTTCGATAAGCGTTCTATCAATCTCCAAAGCAGCGCCAAAAGATGATTCTATTTGTAAATAAAGTATTACGTAATCCGGTGCATTTTCAAATTGGCTCCAATATGCTTTAGCACTTAGCTGTTTGAGATGCTCCCTAACTGCCGCAGCATGTCTAATAAATAATTCCTTTTTTTCATTTTCATCGGTAGTCTCGAATGCTTGCATGTATGCTGCCAGAGGAACCTTAGCATCAACAATAACATGTCGCTGGCCCGGCAGTTTGACAATTAAGTCAGGCCTTAAGCGACCATCTTCAGTTGTTACTGAACTTTGTTCATCAAAATCACAGAATTGAGACATACCCGCGAACTCAACAACTCTCCTTAGACCTATTTCTCCATATTTTCCACGAACGTGAGATGTCTTTAAAGCGGAAACCAAAGTGCTTGTTTCTTTTTGAAGTTTTTCTGTAGTGCCCTTCATGTTGTCAAGGAACACTTTTATTTCAGAATACGCACCTTGTCTGGCAACCTCTATTTCCTGAATCTTACCATCAAACTTGGTAAGGCTTTCGGTAAGGGGTTTAACCATTGAATCAATCGCTTGTTGCCTTTTATCCAAATCCGTTTTTGACTCGTTGATATGTGTTTCCAAAGCTGTCTTCGCTAAATCCAAAAAGGACTGATTGTTATTCTTCAGAGCTTGAGCAGACAAGGAGTTGAATGCCTCTCGTAATGAATTATTGGCCTCTGTGACAAATTTCTTTTGCTCTTCTATCGCTTTAAGAGCTTCTTGGTATTTAGCTGATACGTCAGCATTGGTTGTTCTTAAATCACCCACATCCCCTTGTAATTTGGTAATATCTTTTGTATATTTTTCGATTGCAGTATTCAAATCTGAAATTGAATTATTTGCCTCTTTAAGTTCGGTTTCAGCTTTTATTTTTTGCGAATGCGCAATTACAATCTCTTGGTTTTTTTCAGACAACTCCGTTTTAGCGTTTTGATAATCCGTTTTTACCTGTCCCAACTGCTTCTCGAATCCGGTTGATTGCGTTTCAAATTTCACGCGTTCTTGTTGTTCGGTCTGAAGTCTGTTTGTTAAAGATTTAATATCCTCTTCTCTTAAGTTTAAAAGTTGTGAGGTTTGTCCATGCGATTTTCGTTCGTTATCCAAATTCGATTTTAATTCCCCTGTCTCCTTGCCGGATTTTGCATTAGCAATAAAATATCCAAGAACAGTTCCCGCTGCAATAGCAATTATGCTAACTATTATTAAAGTGATTCCCATAAATCTTAAGGTTAAAAATAAATTATTGCCTGACCTATTATTTTGTTATATCAAAGATACAAACTCATACCAGTAATTGGATGAAAAATACTTTGGCAGAAGGCGTGGTGAAAAAGATATTACGTTTCAAAATAGAACTCTCTTGGCGCATATTGATACAATTCTGGTAATAATGCCTATAAAACAAAAACGGACGCCTTGGGAGCGTCCGTTTCGACTATGGAGAATGGCAAACAAATAATAGTGCTACTTGATTTTATAACCGATAGCTCTTGCGGCCTTGAGGAACGGCTGAACATTGTCGCTGGTGAACTGGTTACATACCACTATCACTTTTTTGTCGCCAAGTTTCATCTGGTGCTGCTCCTGAAAGAAGTAGCGGTCTCTTGCTCCCGATAAACTTTTGGCCTGCGAAATTTCTTGCCAGATTCCGAACCTGCGGAGCAATTCATCCGGAAAAACATCTTTCAGTTGTTTGGAGGTTACCTTCGGATGCTCGGCTATGTAATGCCTAACAACTTCGCGCACCAGTGGGCCCTTTCCGTATTCCTGACCATTGAATTTGAACTTGTCATTGTTCCGCCCCTTGCTCTTTGGCGACTCTTGTTCATCTTCTACCGGTATTTCAAGTTCGGTTGAAGGTGCGGCCGTTTCTTCCGGCTCGGCATTCACTGAGAGCTTCAGTTCCTTGCCTTCACCTTCTTCAACCAACCGTTCCTGCTTGCGCAATGCCTTCAGCACGTTTGTAAGTTCGATTCCTTTAACTTTTGTCTTAATTCCAATTTCCTCTTTTGTAGAGGCGGGGTTGCTTTGTAGGAACTCAACCACCTTTTTGACTGCTGTCTCGATTTTCATGACTGTGTAGTTTAGATTAAAAAATAATTACAACACGAGTTTGCTGGAAACCGCGGAAACCGGGAATTTTCCGGCTGGAAACGTTGGAAACCCTTGCAATTTTTAGCGATTGCCGATGTAATTTGTTCGTTTTCCACTTTGTTGCAGCGTCTACATTCGACGCATGTTCTCGAAGCTGATTAAACAAAAGGTAGTAGAACGTTACGGCCGCTCTGTGAGATACCCGCGAGATTGCGAGCCGCTGGCGAACCACATTTCAGAGGTCTGCGAGGCAAAGTTGAGTGCCAGCACACTACGCCGGTTGTTCGGTTTCGTGAAAGGCATTAACGAACCCCGGCTTTATACACTTGATATAATCGCCACATATCTCGGCCACAATGGTTGGGAACAACTGATTCATTCTTTTGACCGGAGTGAAGATGAACCCGAAAAGGTGATAGACAAATTGAAGCCGGAGCAGATTAAAAACGGCCAGATTATTCAACTCACCTATGAACCTGGCAGGGTGATTGAGGTAAGAATGGTGGGTGGAACGTTGCAGTTAGTAACGTCGAATGAAAAACGGCTGCTACTCAACGATGAGGTCAGGTTCAAGGTGATGGAACTGCACTACCCGCTTACCTTTACCCATCATTTTCGCCAAGGTAACAGCGTGGGTAAACTTCAACTGGCGACTGTCAGTGGTATAACTTCGATAAAACGGATTTAGAACGAGGAGAACCTGTTCAGGAGTAGTGCCATAGTGCCCGGTTTATCAGGCATAACTTCTGTCTCCAGAGACGGAAGTGGGCTAAAACTGACCTACAGCCGCATATCAGCCCAGGCCAAGCGGCGAAATTTAGTTCCTGGCGGCATACGGTCACTCCTGGCGCGCAATTTCGAGCAAGCAAGTAATTCATGAGCTATCTGACTCCGAGTGCACCAGGAGCGAAAAGAACGCGCAAAAAAATTTAGCATCTTACTAAGGATGTTCCGCTGGTTGGTGAGGAGAAAATTCCAGGCATAGTTGCAGTGTTTATTTGAATGAGCCTGGATTGAACATTACCGTGCAGAACGCAAACATAATATCAGGCATCGTGAGTGAGATTTCCTTTTTCCCGTCCATCCGGTAGGAATCAACCCCCTGACGGTTTCCGAAAATCACCGTCTCCTGACTATACTCCCGGCCCAGTTTTAACAGGTCTTTCAGTTCGATTTCCGGAACAAACAGCAGCTTCAGTTCTATTTTCGTTGCCCGTTTCTTATCAGGATAGCTATATCCCGCCGTGAATGGTATGTAACCGTCGGTAAGCTTCATTACTCCTTCCTCTAACCTGACCTGGGCCTTGGCGTTAGTTTCTTCATCATCCAGCGGGTTGTATGCACCGATTATACCGAAGTCATCGCCATTTTCCATGAGTTTGCGAATTCGGTTGGCGGACTCTAATATATCCGCTGTCGAAGTTACCGCTTCATTACCCTCGGAAATAAAGTCATCATAGCTAAGCATGTATTTTACCATGCCTTATATATCCGTTTTTCCCTTGGCACCGGTTCTCTTAACTTCGGTAACATGAGAATTCAAAGAGAGCATGACGCAATACGGCTATGGATGTATTTCTTATTAGCCCAGCCTCCCGAAAGCGGTTACAGTAACGACCAACTCGAGGAGGTGCTTCTGCGGGAAGATTCCAAAAAGAAGTATGCGTTCAAGAGGTCGGTGATGTTCGATGCGTTCATAAAATCCATTCGTTGGAACTGGCAAAGCTTCTTTGAGCCAGCAGGTAACCCGGCAGGGTTCGATGGTGAAGCGCTTATCCTTATTGCGATAGATTACTACCGTGCTCAGGACACTCCTTCCGGATATATGAACTGCGCGCTTCTACGTAGGGTGCTCGGGTATTACCGCAAAAAATACAGACGGTTTTTGCCTCCTCTGTCGAGAAATAGAGAAAAGCTCCTGAGGATAAAGAAAGAATACAGCTTAAGATACCTGAACTGACCTACCACACAGTAACATCGGCTTACGGAATCTTCTTTATCCATCTTCTGATTTTTTTTACTTTTAGTAACAGAAAGCTAACCAAACTTGCTGATTCTGACTTTCTGCGACATCCGCCAATGAGTATATTAAAACGATTGTATTATTTTTTCAAGAAGAAAGTTTCACGTATTAAATCCAAAAGACGGAATGAGAAAGTTATTTCAAAAATCCGCAAGGCAACTATAACTGTAAAGCCTGAAACAGAAAAACTGCTCGTTGAAATTCTTTCAAAGAATGAATTAGAAGCGCTGCCGTTCCTAAATAATATTATTGAATCAACAACTATCAGCGAAATAGCAGAGGTAGTATCTACCTATGAGCTTAAGAACAAAAGGAGAAAGGCTTTAGAACTTCATGAATTGGAAGTGGAATTGAGTAGATTAAATAGGAATTTTTATAGTTTAGAAATTAAGCAACGAAAAATAGAATCAATTAAATTTAGGTGCGAGGATTTTATTTCGAATCAAGTTGCTAATTTGAATAAGATATTAGGTGAGCACAAAAAAAACGGGGAAATTCAATTATCAAAAGTTACCATTTCTCGACTGGACAAACCATTTAGTGATTTGGAAAAATTACTCACAGAGTATTCGACTTCAAGAATTTACTATAATAGAGAAATAGAAAAGTTAAAACAGGAGGAGATACGCAGACAACAGTTTAAGACAAGACTAACAGAACTTGAAACGTTTATTGGGCAGAATAAATTGGACGAAGCAAAAGCTCGGATTACCTCATTGGAAAAAGTTCTAAGCAATACATCTTTCCCAAAGGAAAAAGAGCGGTTACAGAAGGCAAAAATAAAATTCAGAGAAAAAGAAGTCTCAAATCTTCGAAAACTTCAAGACGAAATATTAAAGAAGCAACAAGAAGCTGTCGATTTATTACGGATTTCTGAAATTGAAAAGAAACAGAAAGCAGATGACGAAAAAGTGTTTGATTTTGTTAGGGATACAACAAAAGACAGCATTCTCGACAACTACCATGTTGACTATTTATATCACATGACTGAGATTTCCAACCTACCCAATATTTTCAGATACGGATTGTTATCGCATAATGAAGCACAAGAAAAAGGACTTACTCAAAGAAGTATTGCTTTACAAGATGTCAATCAAAGACGGGCAAGAAAAAAACCTATTTATGGAATCGGTTTGCACAACTTTATCCCCATGTATTTCAATCCAAAGAATCCTATGCTGTTTAAGCGCAAGGATTTACAGAACAATATTGTAATCATAGCAATAGACCGAAGCGCGATTTACCAAGATAAGAGTATTTTTACGGACGGTAATGCTGCAAGCGATTCAACCGCTTTTTACAATGATTTAGCTGATTTAGAAAAATTGCATTGGGATTGCATACAAAATGACTATTGGAATAGTTATCCAGACGGAAAAAGAGTTAAGTGTTCTGAAACTTTGGCTTATCCCAAAATTACCATTAAACACATTCGTAAAATTTATTGTAACAATATTAGCACAAAGAATTTGGTGGATGAACAGTCTCCGGCTAATAAAGGTTTTCAAGTCGAATTGAACAGTAAGTTTTTCTTTAATCATAATTTTAGTTTTGAAAGTCATTTTAATTTATGATAACGGTTAAAAAGGGAAATATTTTTTCGACTAATGCGCAGACAATTGTAAACACGATTAATTGTGTTGGCGTAATGGGTGCAGGTATCGCCTATGAATTTAGATTAAGATTTCCAGCAATGTATGAACGATATGTTGAGTTATGTAGGGAAAAACAAATAAACATTGGAAGCCTATGGATTTACAAGACAGGAGAAAAGTGGGTGCTTAACTTTCCGACGAAATATGATTGGAAGTATGAAAGCAAGGTGGAGTATTTAGAAAAAGGGTTACAAAAGTTTGTTTCTACATACAAAGAAAAAGGAATTACGTCAATAGCATTCCCACTGCTTGGTGCAAGTAACGGCGGCATTCCTGAAAGCACTTCTTTAGAGGTAATGGAACGTTATCTTTCGCAATGTGAAATTGATATTGAGATTTATCATTATGACCCAAATGCCTATGATGACTTATTTTTGAATTTCAAGCAGGCTTTTAATTCATTATCTGAAAAAGAATTAGCAGAGAAGTCCACTTTGCGAATTGATTTTATTAAAAAACTTAAAGTGGCTTTAGAAAGAGACGACATTAAAAGCTTAAGTAGGATGCTTACTGTAAAAGGAATTGGGGAAGTTACCCTGGAAAAATCCTTCAAGTTTATTACACACTATAAGCACGAAGACAAACTTTTTGACCACAACTAACAATTTTCATTAAATGGAAAAAATTGAAATTGCCTCTATAGCCTTACTGGTATTATTACAAATATACGTATTTGCAAATGTTTGGAGAATGATTCGTGCATACAAGAGCTATTTTCCTAAATCATTTAAAGAAATTGAAATCAAGAAATTTGGGATTTCCAAATCAATATTAAATAATAATGCACTTTTCGCCAATTTCATTGATAACATCGGTGTGGATTCGGCAATTGTTATTGAAGATGACTCTGACATTCAACAGGTTGAATTATTAGTAGCACCTGATTCCGTGAAGCAGTATCACAAGGATTTTTACGATGTAATAAAATCCACGAACGCCTACTTGTGTAAGAACAAAGGAGCATCCGCCGACTTCAATATCTTGCAAGATATTTGTGATAGGCACCTACAAAAATTAGATAACGAAATAAGTAATTTAATAAATGTGCCCCTATACATTGGTTTGGCCGGAACTTTTTTAGGAATTATAATTGGATTATGGGGTATTGACTTTGCGGCAACACCAACAGGAAGCGGAACTATCATTTCAACAAGTAGTATTAGCCAACTTCTTAATGGTGTAATTTCAGCTATGGTGGCAAGTCTAATAGGATTAGCTTTCACTGTTTGGAACACGGCATTAAACTATAAGCCGGCGGCTTATCAAAATGATACAGACAAAAATAATTACTACGATTTCCTACAGAGAGAACTCTTACCTGTGCTAAATGTTGGAGTAGCAGGCAGTCTGACTTCTTTTAAATCCGTATTAAATCATTTTATCCAAAGGTTTGGGGACAACATGGGGGACTATAAAGATACTGCTCACTTGTTAAACGACAACTTACAGAAGCAACAGGCTGTCTTGGTTGAAATAAATAAACTAAGTATTGCAAAAACAGCAATCACAATTGCTGAGGTATTCAATGGCCTTAAAGAGTCCTCGGAACATTTAAACACGTTTAAACAATACCAAAAAAGTTTGAACGAAAATATTGTGAAGGCGGGTGATGTAGTTCATAATCTCAATACAACTATCGAGCAGTTCAAGGATTTCAACGCGAACCTGAAAGCAATTAGCAATAATACTTTAACAACGATTGAATTGCAAAAACAATTCAAAGACTCATTGGAAATGCACTTTCCTGTTATTAGCGACCATCGTATAGTTTGGAGGAAGCAGGTTGATGAATTGAATCAAGATATAAAAGAAGTTTACGGCAAACTAAATGAGTATTTTAAAACATCAACATCCCAAATTCAAAGCTTTATTGGCAGTAACAATAATTTTTTCACCGGAATAGATGACATTCAGAATTCTATCAAACTTTTCGTTGAAAATTCGGCGATTCAAAAAAATGAATTTGAAGTCTTAAAAACTGAGATGATTGGAATGAGAAACGATTTTAAAGAAGCGCAATCACAATCAATTGAAACAAACAAAGCATTGATTGAAGCTATAAAGGATTTCAATATTAAATTAAGTAGGATAGAGATAGTAACAGCAGATAACAACCAATAGGAATGTCGAAACTAACGGAAAAAAAGAAAGATTTCTTTTGGTTGAGCTATTCCGACCTAATGACGAGTTTATTTTTCGTTATGCTTGTCCTATTTGTTTTGGTCTACACTTTGCAATCTTCAATGATTGCTGAATTGGATGCTAAGAATAAACAGCTTAATGCAGCTCAAGTGGAACTTGATAAAATCAAGGAGATAGAAAAATCGCTTGAGAATATTGACTCGACTTATTTTGTTTACAATTCTGATTTCAAAAAGCACATATTAAAAATCAATGTGAGCTTCAAGACTCTTTCGTCGAACATGATGGACATGAGCGACACAATAAGAAACCAAATAAAGGGAGCAGGGATTTCATTGCGCAACCTTATGAATTCACTACCTGCTAAAGAAAATGTGAGATACTTGATAGTTATTGAGGGGCAAGCGTCAAGAGATGGAGCTCCAATTAATGACATTTTAAGTTATCAAAGGGCTGTATCGTTGAGGAATTTCTGGTTTGGCAACAACCCAGACCTAAATCAAGTCCTTCCCAATTGCGAAGTTATTATTGCCGGTAGTGGCCAATATGGAGTTCCGAGGATTCAGCCAGACACGCCACCGGCTAACCAGAGATTTCTAATTACCATTATTCCAAAAATTGGAGAAATGGAAAAACAAACAACGAATTCCAAACTAAACGCTCACGCCTCCCATAATAACACAAAATGATAGACACTTTCAAACAGCATGTAACTCCGGAACAATTTATTAATGATGGAAGGAGTTTTAAAAGTGGTAATAAATCCGACTACATTTCTTACCTCGAATTTGTTAAGTATTTCAGTGACCTAACAGAAATTAAAAAACACAATTTAATCATCGGTATAAATTTCTCTTACGGTTGGATGCCGACTTGTTTTGACTTTCGTTCCGACAACTTCAAGGATGCAGTTGACATTTTAAACAGAACAAAGCAAGGTATGGTGCCGACAGTTGAAGAACTCATGCTTCTGAAAGGCCTATTCAACAATTCGTTGGTCGGAACTTCGAAACTTCTACACTTTATCAACCCAAACATTATTGCAATTTGGGATAGCAGAGTTTATCGTTATTTGACAGAACAAGAATATTACGAGGACAGGAAAGGGATTTGCGAAGCATTTTTGGACTACTTAAAATTTTGTGATTTACTGACACAGCCTAACGAATACAATCAAATTCACAGTTTCATTGAAGGGCAGGTAGGTTACCCTATGACAAAGTTAAGAACAGCGGAGTTGATTATGTATTCCAAAGGAGCAAAACCAAGATAGTATGGCATACGAGGAGCAGTTACAGTATTTCATTCTTCGCCACGGTCTGCGCCAACCCCTTTTAAATTTTCACCTATTAGTCTTTGATATTGAGAAAGATGATAGACGAAAAATTTTCCACGATTACGTGGCAAAAGCGGGATGGAGAAAATTTCAAGATGCGATACACGAAACCGGCGATGATAGCTACGAATATGTTTTGTGTGAAGGCGGAACATTCACACCTAAGCAGCTTTATGAACTTTTAAAAGTCCATAATCGAAAAATTTTAATTTTCGACAACGATACAGTAATAAACAAGAAGGGACTGTTAGAAATTATTGAAGGAGGAATATGCAGTAGCCCTGACTCTTGTAGCAAGTGGCCTGTTCGCCTTGACGGTAAACCTGAATTCATTTTTGAAGGCATTGTAATCATTCTGACGGGATATTCGAGAGACGACTTTAAGAAGAAAGAGAAGAAATTCCATTATTTAATTCGGGATTGTGTGTTTGCATGAGTTATGAAGCGCAAATTGAGTCCATGGGACCTAAAAGTTACTGTAAAACAAAATATAAAGGAGACCAGATAGAAGTCGGCATTCGGATATAATACGGATACGTTACGGATATATTGTCAAGTCAGAAGCACTCATTCTCTGATTCGCTTTAGGAATAACCTGAATACAACCCCTACTGCCTCTGCCTCACTGTTGAAGTAGTGCTCTGGTTTCACAATATCATGCGGGTCAATTTCGTTCAACTTCTTGACGGCATATTGGTATTCCGGCTTTACTACTTTTTCGAGTTGCTCAAGGTAAACCGGATAACGGTTGACAAATTCTATTGCGTCCATGGTCAGGTAATTTATAGCCGCAAGTTAGAGTATGGTCTGAAAGGGAGAATCAGTATATCACTCCGCATGAGTTGAAATTTTCCCTCTCGCCGGTAAAACTTATACTCGAGCTTAGATTAATTACTACGGGTTACTTCCATTGTTAATCCAAATAATCAGGCGTTATGGATAATGAGATTAAAATCATCTGCATCGAAGTAGAGAACTTAAAGAATTTGATACGCGAAACCGTAAGCACGGAACTCGAAAAATTCGAGCAGCGATTTCGTGAGCAAAAATTGGTAGAAAAAACTTTAGGTGACAAATTAAGAGTGAAAGATATAGCGGAGTTCCTTGGCTGTTGCACCAAAACAATAACTACTTATCGTCAGAAAGGCTTTTTGCCTGAACCAAAAATGGGACTCAACGGAAAACCTTACTGGGATAAGGAGGAAATAATAGTTGCGCTGCGGGCACATGATTTAGCCTACAAATACAAGGTATAGAACTGGGCACTTCCCGACTATAATTTGACAACTATTAAAATACCGGTTATGAGAGCAGTTTCAAAAAGCGTCAGGTTTCATCTGGAGAGAAGAAAAAAATGGGAAGACGACAAGGACTTTCCCCGACCGGTGTTAGTGAATTTTAATTACCAAGCCAACACCTTCCATACCACGGTCGGAATTAAAGTGTCAGACAGAAATTGGGATTACAACCGGCAACGGGTGAAGGTAGGGGTAGCCATTGCTCATCACATCAATCAATATCTGGATAAACTCACTGAGCGCATTAACGACATTTATTTTGTGAGTGTTGGTAAAGGAATTGTAATCACCAACACCTATCTTCTTGCACAAATAAAGAAAAGTGAGGCCGAGGAGAGCAAACCGCTAAAAACAATCTGGGAATATTATTCTGACTTTCTGGAAACACAAAGAAGGGTCATAAAAAGCACCACTTATAACTCATCGGCAATGAGCCAGAGGCGATTCAAAGAGTTTTGCAAGTCGGAAGGCAAGCTCAATATCACGTTTGACGATGTGACCCCCGGCTTACTTGCACACTACACAGATTATCTGATAAGAGTTGGAAATACAAACAATACGATACACGCCCATTTAAAAAGATTAAGACGGTTCCTGAACCATACTAAAAAATTGAAGCTTCATAAAAATGACAGCTATAAAGAATTTCATGTTCCTGAAAGAGTAGGAGTAATCAAGTTCCTGGAATGGGCGGAAGTAAAGCAACTAATGAATGTGCAACTTGATTCACTAAAGGAACAGAGGGCGAGAGACCTGTTACTCTTTGCATGTTTCACTGGAATGCGGCATAGTGACATGAGAGCTTTAAAGATTGCAGATATAAAGTGCCACCAATTTGAAGGGATAGAAGATGTTTTTTACGCTGCACACATCAGGCAGATAAAGACTTCGCAGGAAATAGTGGTTCCTCTATTACCCGAGGCATACGCAATAATCAAAAAATACGAAGGCTGGTATGAAGACTTTGCCTTACCGCAGACCTGTCTCCAAAAAGTGAATGAGGCGTTAAAAGAGGTTGGTAAGAAGGCCGGGTTAATCGCCATGCAAAAAGTGGAATTATTCAGAGGGCCAGCAAAGGAAACCCGCTACGTTGAAAAATGGCGCGTCCTAACCACACACGTTGGCCGCCGGACGTTCGTGACTATATCGGCAACAAAAGGGCTGCCCATTAACGTCGTTGCGTCCATTACCGGCCAAACTCCTGCAATCACCATGAAACATTATATGGGCGTTGTCAACGCGGAGAAATTCAAAGAGCTTATAGCCAAAGTCAAGTTTTAGATTCATCTTTTTTGTAGTAGAAGTGACCCGTGCGGCATAAGAGAACAACGTGCTCCGTTACGTGAACATAATTCACCAGGATTGCCCCAGTTCACCAGGCATTTTCGCTCGCTATGGCAGGCATTCTTTGAGCCGGAGCGCTGGTTCTCAGCCTTCCGGCGAGCCTTTTACACACGTTTATACACGACAATGGAATGATTCTGAGGAGATTGCCTGACCAGCTGGGATTCGGACCAAACTTGATCCCTCGCGCTTAAGAATCTTAGACTCAGATTTCCATTTTCTATAACAAAACTTGGTTCAAGTTCAGCAGCTTCCAGAACCTAAATCTTGAGCAAGGCACCAGTATTAGCTCTACCAATTTACATTCTCATTGACGCTCGATTTACGCACGACATAATTTGCTACTCGTCAATTTGATGTCCCGGCTAACGGAATAGTAGAGGCTCCGAAATCTAAAAAACTAAAAACGGCAAAGAAATAATCTTTGCCGTTTTTGCCATTGTTCTTGTTGGTTACCGTCTTGCTGGTGGCCAATTATTTCACTGAATACACTTCTTTTAGCTGTAAGGGTTCTGTTTCATAAAAAAGAACGCCGTCATATCCCATCTCTGAAAGTTTTTTAGAGATTGCAAGCAGAATGTGGGCGTATATCCCGTCTTCTCGTTTTTCAAATCTTATCAGGAGTGTTTCATCCATACCTAATACACGCTCGCTTAGTTGGATTATTACCAAGGCTATGCCACAGTGTATATCCCACTTAAAATAAAAAGGATGTTTTAGATAAATCGTTGTCTCTTGCCGATTAGGTTGAGCAATTTCATACCAGGTTCCAAATCTCCACCTATCGTTTTTTAGAGGAATAACAGGTAAGCGGCTTGCTATAGTAATATCCTGAAACATCTTAAAAATTTCCGCCTGTTCTATCACTAATTCATCAATCTTTGTCTTTGGGTCTGTTTTTGCATTTTCGATTCTCTCTTTTACGCTTAGCAGGCTACCAGGGTGAACCCTCTCTACTGATGCCTTCATCTGTTCCGCAGTAAATGGCGGTTGCTTAGACAGCAGTTCCATGCCTAACTTCGACCTTTCCTTAAATGTCATTCCCGGTTTCATACCTAAAATTAAAAAAATCCCGTTAGTACCTCAAAGAGCGCCATTGCTGGAGGCCCTAAGACCATAACGGGATTCACTAAGCTAAAAAGATTCCACCAGTATATCCTCAGAGAGCGCCACTTCAAAGAATGGATGCCCTAAGCCCATGGCGGAACCTTATTAAATCAAAAAAATCCCGCCGGTACCTCAGGAAGCGCCGTCACGAAGACGATTACTTCACAGCCCGCAGCGGAACCCCCATTGAAGGGAAAAGATAAAAGAAGCAAGCTAATACGTTGAATGCTCAGAAGGCAGACACTAATCACTTGCTCCGGTGCAAAAATAATACTTCTCAAACAACTACGCATTAACATAAGCGTCCAGTTTCTC
>Ga0182030_10004623_pt1 | contig 29356 bp, 25 predicted proteins | sample 812S3MmetaG_FD_121299 | JGI IMG/M metagenome (GOLD analysis project Ga0182030, IMG submission 121299) | Permafrost microbial communities from Stordalen Mire, Sweden - 812S3M metaG (Illumina Assembly) | ecosystem: Environmental > Terrestrial > Soil > Wetlands > Permafrost | place: Sweden...
ATCGATTCGGTCAGCCTGTGCCTGTACTTTACGCGCCGGCTCTATCTCACGATGCTGCTGTTCGGCTTGTATCTGATCTTGATCGTCATCGGGATGCGGCAATGGCGCCGCACGCTGCCGCCGCCCGCCTATGCTCCGGCATGAGATTCAAGTTCTCGCCGCCCGCCACCTACCGGGCGGCGGTGAGGTCATGGTTCAGCCGCTACGCAACGGGTTGGTCAACGAGAGCTATCGGGTGCTGCGCGACGGGCACGCCTACGCCCTGCGCGTGGCCTCCCGCCATCCCTTCGATCTGGGCCAGGACAGGTCGTGGGAGGCGCGGGTACTCGAGCGTGCCGTGGCCGCGGATCTTGCCCCCGCGGTGGAATATTGCGAGCCGCGGCAGGGAATTCTCATTACTCGATGGGTCGACGGAGAGTCCTGGACTGCGGCGCAGGCAACTTCGCCGTCGAATACGCCGCGGATCGCGGCGGTCTTGCGCCGCATTCATGCTCTAACGATCCCAACCCCGCCGCGAGAGATGAATCCGCGCAAATGGATCGACTACTACCGGAAAGCCGCGCCCATGCCGGAAGGCGGGGCGGCCGGCCTGAGCGCTGCGGCGGGCCTGAGCGCTGCGGCCGATGCAAAGCTCGCCGCTCTCGCGGCGCTTCCTGGCGTCGATGCGGTGCTGTGCCACAGCGACTTGCACACCTTGAATTTGATCGACCGCGGCGACTCGGTGGTGCTGCTCGATTGGGAATATGCACACGCCGCGGATCCCGCGTGGGACTTGGCCGGCTGGAGCGCCAATAACGATTTCAGCGAGGAGCTGCGGCACGCGCTGCTAAAGGAATACCTGGAGCGCGCGCCGACCCGACTGGATTTTCAGCGCTTGCAGCTGTCGGCGTGGCTGTACGACTACGTCTGCCTGATGTGGAGTGAACTTTACTTAAAACTGCACGGCGAGACAGCGGAGGCGCACGCGGACGCGGATGCCGAGGCGAGGGGCGGCGTTTCAGCCCGCGCCGAGCTTCTCGCGGCGCGCCTGACCATAAGCGCCTGTGGTCGAGCCGATTAAGTTCCGGCACACTACCCCGGCGGAATACCCAATGGAGAGCTCAATGGCGCGGATGATCGTAGTGGACCGGGATGGGAAAGAGCATGAGATCGAGGCAAAGCCCGGTTTGAAAGTGATGGAGATTCTGCGCGAACTCGACTACGGCGTCGCCGCGATTTGCGGGGGGCTATGCTCCTGTGCCACCTGCCACGTGTATGTCGATGAAAGCTGGGCGCCGCGCCTGCCGAAGCCGCAAAGCGATGAACTCGAATTGCTCCGGGAATTGCCGGATTTCCGCGAGGCCACTTCGCGGCTCTCCTGCCAGGTGGATTTCACCGATTCGCTGTCGGGCCTCAAGGTGGCCATCGCGCCCGACTCATAGACTCGCGCTGCGGCCGTTTGCCGGGGCTCCGCGCCCGCCAGGCTACTTCTTTTCAGTCTGGCGGCGCACCGCGTCTTGAGCCGCCGAGATGGCCTGCGGGTCGCCGAGGAAACGGCGGCCCAAAGACTGCAGTTGCTCGTCCAGCTCGTAAAGAATCGGAATGCCGGTGGGTATGTTGAATTCCACGATCTCGCTCTCGGACATCATGTCGAGCATTTTGACCAGGGCGCGCAGAGAGTTTCCATGCGCCACGATGAGCACGTTCTTGCCGGCTCGAAGCTCGGGAACGATTCGGGATTCCCAATAGGGTAGGACCCTGGACAGGGTGTCCTTGAGCGATTCGGCCGCGGGCAGCGAGGCCGCATCGACGTCGGCGTAACGGGCATCGAAGCGCGGATGCCGCGGGTCGTCCAGCCCCAGGGGCGGCGGCGGGATGTCGTAGCTGCGGCGCCAGATCTTGACCTGGGACTCGCCATGCTTCTCGACGGTCTGCGCCTTGTCCAAGCCCTCGAGGGCGCCGTAGTGACGCTCGTTGAGGCGCCAGCTGCGCTCGACGGGAACCCACATGCGGTCGGTCGTGTCGAGGATCAGCCACAGCGTGCGGATCGCGCGTTTCAGCACCGAGGTGAACGTAATGTGCGGCTCGAGTTTTTCGCGCTGCAGTTCGCGGCCGGCCTGCACGGCCTCGAGGCGTCCCTGATCGCTCAGGTCCACGTCATGCCAGCCCGTGAACAGATTCTCGACGTTCCAGATGCTCTGTCCGTGGCGGACCAAGATCAATTTTCCAGGCACTTTTCCTCCTTCTGACGCATGGCCGCGGCGAATACTCCTTCAAAGAGGGTAGCCAGGGTGTCGCCGTAAATGATTTCCACCCGCACGCGGATCCGGCCCCGGCCGAAACCCGCCGCTTGAAGCGTCACCCGGTCAATCCTGCGCCAGGCGCCTGACGGCTTGCAAGGCAACCGACAGGGTGGCGAAATCCGGCGGCGAGCCGGTCCGCAAATCGACAACCACCCGCTTCAGGGAATCGACCGGGCCTGAATGGCGCGCCATCCACAGATCGACGCGCGCGCTCGCGTTGCGGCCCTTGCATGCCAGCACCGCACCGGTGATTTTCCGCTGCAGTTCGTACAGATTGTCGCGCAGGGTGCCGCGGGCCACGGCCTGCCAGTGGCCTTCCGCCGCCAGGCTTTCGATTTGTTCCTTGATCCATGTCAGGCCGATGCGCTCACCCAGGTCGAAGTACGCTTTAGCCGCATAGCTTATTCCCAATCGCGCGGCCATGGCGACATCCACCAAGTCCAATGCGCAGTGCAGCGCCTCCAGCGAGGCGATGCGCGTCGCGAGCTGCTCCGGCAGGTGCTGCTCGATGAGCTGCGAGCGCATGACGCGAAGCCGCGCCTGTTCGGTGGCGCTGAGCACGTCCGAAAGTTCGCCGGACAGTTCGGCGACCTTGGCCGAATAGCGCAGAACCGCGCGCTCGATATCCAGGTCGTTGCGCCGGTTCTCGAGCAGCCAATAGGTCATGTGCCCCAGCAGGCGTGTGGTCTGGAACATCGCCGTGTACTGCACGGCTGCCGGAGTGCGGTTGTCGAGAGCCTCGATCTGCGACCAAATGTCGCGGACGGCGAATATCTCGCGCGCGATGCTGTAGGCGCGCGCGATGGCCGCAGGGTCCGCGCCCGTGTCATCCTGCGCGCGCACCGGAAACACCGGTCCCATGCGGTTGATCAAGCTGTTGGTGATCGCGGTGGCGATGATCTCCCGGCGCAGACGATGGCGCTTCAGGCGCTTGGCGAAGCGCTTTTGGACCGGCGTCGGAAAGTAGCGGACCAGCTCGGTCGACAGATAGGGATCCTCGGGGACGTTCGAATGAATGAGCGCCCGGTACAGCCAGATTTTCCCATAGCTCAGGGTGATGGCGAGTTCGGGGCGCGTCAGGCCCTCGCCGGACTTGCGCCGCTCGGCGATCTCCTCCTCGGTGGGCAGGAACTCCAATGCGCGGTTCAGATCTCCCGAACGCTCGAGCGCGCGGATCACGTAGGCGCTTTCGCTCAAGCGTTCCTTGGACCGAAACTCGCTGGTGCTGATCGCCTGGCCCTGCAGATAGTTGTTGCGCAGTACCAGTCCCGCCACCTCGCCGGTCATCTGCACCAGCAGCCGATTGCGCGCCGCACGGCTGATTTCTCCGGCCCGCACCGCGCCGTTCAGCAGAATCTTCAGATTCACTTCGACGTCCGAGCAGTTCACGCCGGCGGAATTGTCGATGAAATCGGTGTTCAGCCTGCCGCCGCGGCGCGCGAACTCGATGCGCGCGAGCTGCGAGACGCCGAGGTTGCCTCCTTCGCCGACAACCTTGCAGTTCAGCTCGCGTGCATCGATGCGCACGGCATCGTTGCTGCGGTCCCCGACATCGCTGTTGCTTTCGAAAGTGGCCTTGACGTAGGTGCCGATGCCGCCGTTCCAAAAAAGATCGACGTGTGCCTTCAAAATGGCCCTGATCACTTCGTTCGGCGTGACTTGGGCGGGCAGTTCGAGCAGCAGCTGGGCCTCGCGCGGCAGGGTCAGGCTCTTGGCGGCGCGCGAAAACACGCCTCCGCCCTTGGAAATCGCGTCGCGCGAATAATCCTCCCAGCTCGAGCGCGGCAGCTTGAACAGCCGCTCGCGTTCGGCGAAGGAGCGGGCTGGATCGGGCTGCGGATCGATGAAGATATGCAGGTGATTGAACGCCGCGACCAGACGGATATGCGGCGATTGCAGCATGCCGTTGCCGAACACGTCGCCCGCCATGTCGCCGATGCCGCTGACCGTGAAGTTCTGGCTCTGGATGTCGACGCCGATTTCACGGAAGTGGCGCTTCACGCACTCCCAGGCGCCGCGCGCGGTGATGGCCATTTTCTTGTGGTCATAGCCCGCGGAACCGCCGGAGGCGAATGCATCGCCGAGCCAGAAGGCGTATTCCTCGGAAATGGCGTTCGCGATGTCGGAGAACGTCGCCGTACCCTTGTCGGCGGCGACTACCAGATACGCGTCGTCCTTGTCATGGCGCACCACCATGGCGGGGGCGACGATCTTCTCATCGACGATGTTGTCGGTGATGTCGAGAAGGCCGCGGATCAAGGTTTGGTAGCAGGCGATCACCTCGGCATGCTGCGCCTCGCGCTCGGCCGGCATGCGCTTGACGACGAATCCGCCCTTGGCGCCCACGGGAACGATCACGGTGTTCTTGACCTGCTGCGCCTTCATGAGGCCGAGCACTTCGGTGCGGAAGTCCTCGCGCCGGTCCGACCAGCGGATGCCGCCGCGCGCGACGTAGCCCATGCGCAGGTGCACGCCCTCCATGCGCGGCGAGAACACGAAGATCTCGAACAGCGGCTTGGGCAGCGGCAATTCGCGAAGCTGCTGGCTCTCGATCTTGAACGAGAGGTATTCCTTCAGCTGGCCGGCGGCGGTGGTTTGATAGGCGTTCGTGCGCACGGTCGCCGACACGGCACTCCACAAGGCCCGCAGTATCCGATCCTCGTCCGATCGCGTCACTTCCTCGAGCGCCTCGCCGATGCGCCGATTCAGGCGTGCGAGCGCGCTCTGCCTGGCCGCCGGCGCAGTGTCCGGTTTGAAGCGGGCCACGAACAAATCGGCCAGGGTGCGCGCGATCGGTGCATTGTTCGCCAGTACCTGCGCGATATAGCCCTGGCTGAAGGGAAGGCCGGTCTGCAGCAGATATCGGCAATAGGCACGCATGACGATGACGATGCGCCATGGAATTCCGGCGCACAGGGTGAGCTGATTGAAGCTGTCGCTGTCCATACGGCCGGTCCACACCGCGGTGAAGGCGCTCTTGATTTCGCGCTCCAAGGCGTCGAACTGGCCCGGCGTTGCCGACTGCGTCACCAATTCCAGGTCCTGGACCCAGGCGCGGCGGCCGCCCGCGAACTCGAGTTCATAGGGCCGCTCGGCGATGACCTTGAGGCCCATGTTCTCCAGCATGGGCAGGAGATCCGAGATGGGAATGGCGTCCTGATTGCGGAAGATCTTGAGGAAGAACTTGTCTTTGCGCCGGGGCTCGGGCCGATAGATGTCCAGATGCAGACGCGCCGGTTCCTTTTCCACGGACTCGAGAAACGACACGTCGAGGGCCGCGGCATCGCCCTGAAAATCTTCCGTGTAGGCGGCCGGAAACGCCTGCGCGTACTTTTCGAACAGCTGCAACGCATAGGCCTCGTCGAAACGCGACAGCAGCGCGGTCTTGAATCCGTCAAGCCACGACCGCACGGCGGCGGCGACGCGCCGCTCCAACGCGTCGGTGTCGACGCGGGTCTCCTCGCTCGGAGTGGTTCGCGCGACGAAATGAATGCGGGCGAGATTCGACTCCGCGATCTGCACCTGCGATTCCACGCTGAACGCGGAAAACGCCTCTCGAATCACCTTCTCGATTCTCTGGCGCACCTGGGTGTTGTATTTCTCGCGCGGCACGAACACCAGGCAGGAGTAGAACCGGCGGAAGGGATCGCGCCGCAGCAGGACCCGGACCCGGGGACGCTCCTGCAATCCGAAAACGCCGGTCACGATGCGGATGAGTTCCGCGACGCCCGCCTGGAATAATTCGTCGCGCGGAAAGGATTCGAGAATGTGCTGCAGCGCCTTGCCGTCGTGGCTGTCCGGCGCCAGCGCGAAGTGTTCGACGACTTTCTCGACCTTGCGGCGAAGCACCGGAATCTCGCGCGGATTGCTGCTGTATGCGGCGGAAGTCCACAGTCCCAGGAAGCGCTTCTCGCCGACCAGGCGGCCCTTGGCATCGAAGTGCTTGACGCCGACGTAGTCCAGATAGCCCGGCCTGTGGACGGTGGACTCCAGGTTCGCCTTGGTGACGAGCACGATGTCGCGCGAACGGCTCTGGCGGCGTATGTCGCTCGACAAGGTTCGATTGATGGATTGCGGCTGCTTATGGCCGCGCCGCAGAATTCCGAGACCGGTGCCGTCGATGGGCTGCAGGGTTTCCCGGCCCTTGCGCCCCTGCAGCCGGTACTCACGGTACCCCAGGAAGGTAAAGTGGCGGTTTTCCATCCAGGCGAGGAGCGCGACCGCTTCGCTGAGATCCGCGGCCTCGAGCCGCGCATTGGACGAGGCGAGGTCCTGCGCGGTCTGGTGCGCGGCCGCCTGCATCCTGGTCCAATCGGCGCACGCCACCCGCACATCGCGCATGCCGCGCTCGATTTGCGCCGCGAGGGAATCGAGCGCCGCCGGGTCGACGATCCGGTCCACTTCGATGTGCTGAAAGGATTCCAGCCGCGTTTTCTGGGCGCCGGCCCTTTTCCCGTCCTTCGCCGTTTCGCCGCGGCCGCGCACCGAGGTCAGTGTTCCCGAAGCGTCGCGCGTCACCGCAAAAACGGGGTGCGCCAGAAAATGCAGCGTGAGGGCACGCTGGGTCAATGCGAGACTGATCGAATCGACGAGGAAGGGCATGTCGTCATTCACCATCTCGATGACGGTGTGCGGCGAGGTGAAGCCGTGCTCGCGCAGGGTGGGATTGAAGACGCGCACCAGCGCGGTCCGCCGCCTGCGGTGTGCGAACATCAAGAGCGACAACGCCGCGCCGGCAAGCTCCGCGGGTTCGCGCGACGCCAGATCCTCGGCGTCGACGTTCGCGTAGTACGCGTGCAGAAAGCGCGGCCAATCGAGGTTGCGCATCGATTTGGGCGGCCGTACGGCGCAGCGCGCCGCGCTCGACACGATCTTGCGGTGTTGTTCCGACGAAGCCTGATACATGGTGATGATCCTTTCGTTAATCCGGCTTTTCCAGATCGGCAATGACCGCGGCCAGAAAGCGGCAGGCCTCGCCTCCGGTGATGCAGCGGTGATCGAAGCTCAAGGAGAGCGGCATGCGCCGGTGCGCCTGCACCGTGGCCGCAGCTGCGCCGGCGCCCGTTCCTGCTCCGGGGACGACGACGGCGTCCTCGCGCACCTTGCCCGCCCCGAGTATGGCGACCGCGGGGGGCACCACGAGGGGAATGCCGTAGCGCCCGGCGAGAGTGCCGAAATTCGACAGCATCAGAGTGAAATCGCGCAGATCCTCGGGCTGGGTACTGCGCCGGTGCGCGGCCTCTTTCTGCCGCGCTATGTCCTCGCGCAATTCTCCCGGCGATTTTTTCTCGATGTTGCGCAGCACCGGAACGATCAATCCGCCGGGAGTATCCACGGCAATCGCGAGATCGATGTGCGCGACCAGGATTCGCGAATGGCTGGCCGAGTCGTACCAGGCGTTGAGCGCCGGTTCCGCGCGCCAAGCGCAGATCATCGCGCGCATCAGACGCAGCATGTAATCCGCGCGCACCGTCCAGTGGTGGATGTCCGCATCGTCGCATACGGTGCTGCCGGCCACCTGATCCCGGGACATCGACATGCTTTGCGCCATGGCGCGCCGCACGCCGCGCAGCGGCTCGACGGTCCCGTCCGCGGGATCGGCGGCGGCGATTGCCCGTGCCGCCGCCGAGGGCGGTGCGGCGGGCGAGGGCGGTGCTGAAATATTGGCGTGCCGCAGGACATCGTCGAGAGTCACCACTCCCGAGTCTCCGGCCGTTTGAATGGCGGCCAGGTCCACCCCCAGCCGCTTTGCCAAGGCGCGGGCCGCGGGCAGCGCGCGGCTGCGCGACTCGGCGCCGCCGCGCGGCTGGCCGCTGCGGCCGCGCGAACGCCCCACGGTGACGGACTCGACGAATTCTTGTTCGCTGGTGGCGGGCATGCTGCCGACGACGGTTCCGGAATCGAAATCGATGAGAGGCGCTCCGGTGGGCACGATGTCGCCGGGCGCTGCGCGCAGCGCGGTCACGATGCCGCTGAAGGGTGCCGGCACTTCGACTACGGCTTTGGCCGTTTCCACCGAGACCATGGGCTGATCGACGTGCACGTGATCTCCCGCCTTGACGTGCCATTCGACGATTTCAGCCTCTGCCAAACCCTCGCCTAAATCCGGAAGCCTGAATGTGCTCATGAACGCCCTTCAGTCGGCGAACGTCAGTTCGACCGCGTCGATGATCCGCTGCACGCCCGGAATGTAATCGTGCTCGAGCTTGAACAGCGGCATGACGGTGTCGAAACCGGTGACGCGCTGAATCGGCGCCTGCAAATCATAGAGACCGTGCTCGGCGACCTGCGCCGCAATCTCGGCGCCCAGCCCGACGTTGCGGGCGGCCTCGTGCACGATGACCAGCCTGCCGGTTTTCGCCACCGATTCGAGAATCGTGCCGATGTCGATCGGACTCAAGGTCGCCACATCGATGACTTCGGCGCTGATGTGTCTTTCTTCGAGCAGGGCGACGGCGCGCAGCGTCTCGAGGATCATCGCGCCCCAGGTGACGATGGTCACGTCCGAGCCTTCGCGCAGGATGAAACACACGTCCAGGGGAAGTGCCCGCCCGTCGTCGCTCACCTCCTGGCGCATCGCGCGATACAGGCGTACGGGTTCCAGGAACATCACGGGATCGGGATCGCGGATCGCCGCCAGCAGCAGACCATAGGCACGCACAGGCGAGGAGGGACAGAGGACGCGGATTCCCGGTATGTGGCAGAGCATGGTTTCCGTGCTCTCCGAATGATGCTCAGGCGCGTGAATGCCGCCGCCATGCGGAGTTCGGACGACCACCGGACAACTGAGGCGCCCGCGCGTCCGGTTTCGCATCCGCGACATGTGATTGACGATTTGATCCAGGGCGGGATACAGAAAACCCATGAACTGAATCTCCGCCACGGGCTTGAGGCCGTGGGTGGCCATGCCCACCGCCATGCCGGCAATCGTCGCCTCCGCGAGCGGCGTGTCTTGAACGCGCTCGCTGCCGAAGCGCTCCTGCAGTCCCGCGGTCGCACGGAATACGCCTCCGTTGGCGCCCACATCCTGTCCGATGACGACGACGTCGGGGTCATGCTGCATTTCCCAGCCATGCGCGAGCGCGATGGCCTCGACCATGGTTATTTTCGCCAATTCAATGACCGCTGTGCTTGGAGCCGTATCTGCGTGCGGTGAGACGCTGCTCATGCAGGTGTTCGGGCAGCTCCGCGAAGAGATGATCGAACATGGCATCGGTCGACGGCTTGGCCGCGGCCAAGTACCCGGTGACGGCGGCTTCGACCTTGGCCGCGCACTCTTCGAGCAGAAGCGCTTCCTTGGCCGCGTCCCAAACCCCGGCATCGATCAGGAACCGGCGGATCCGGATCAAGGGTTCGATGGCCCACGCGGCATCGACTTCCCGGGCGGAGCGGTAGCGGCTGGCATCATCGGCGGTGGTGTGATCGCTCAACCGGTATGTCAGCGCCTCGACCAAAGTCGGCCCCTCGCCGCGGCGTGCCGCATCGAGCGCGTCGCCGACCACTTCGCGGACTGCGAGCACGTCGTTGCCGTCGACTTGCACCCCCGGTATCCCCGCGGCGATCGCTTTTTGCGCCAAGGTTTGCGCGGCCGTCTGCGCGGCGACCGGAACGGAAATGGCCCAGCCGTTGTTGACGATGACGAAGACCGCGGGAAGCGCGCGCGATCCGGCCAGGTTCAACGCCTCATAGAATGCGCCCTCGGAGGTGCCGCCGTCGCCGATATAGGCCAGGGCGCAGCGCGGCTCCTTGCGTATCTTGAAAGCCATGGCGGCGCCGGCCGCGTGAAGGGTCTGCGTGGCAATGGGCACGCACCAGGCGAAATCCTGCCGGGGCACCGCGAAATCGTTGCCGCGCTCATCGCCGCCCCAGTAAGCGAGTATCTCGGTCATGGAGACTCCGCGCCACAGCTGAGTTCCGAACTCGCGATACACCGGCGCGAGTACGTCCTCGGGCCGCATCGCGGCTCCGATGCCGACGTGCGCGGCTTCGTGGCCGAGGCAGGACGGGTAAGTGCCGAGCAGTCCGGTGCGCTGCAGGTTGACCGCCTTCGTGTCGAAGACGCGCACCAGAGTCATTGCCCGGTACATATCGACGATGCAGGAGACGTCTTCGGCAAATTTCGGCAGAGGTCCCACCACGCTGCCATCCGGACCCATGATCTGTCTGTAGCGGATACTGAACTCGGCGACCGTCTTCATGCGCGAATTATGCCAGGGCTTGGCGGAGCGCGCCTCAAGGACTATGAGGCGCCGTGCACGGAAACCGCGGGATCAACGCGATGCCCGCCCGCGAGATAACCTTCAGTCTGCATTTCGATCAAGCGGCTCGCGGCGCGCTGAAAGTCGAACTCAAGCCTCTCGCCGTGGTACAGCTGCGCCGGCGGCGCGGCCGCCGATGCCACCAGTTTGACGCCGCGGTCGTAGAACTCGTCGATCAACATCACGAAGCGGCGCGCGGCATCCTCATCGGCGCGGCTGAATTGGGGAATGTTCGATACGAACACGGTATCGAACATGCGCGCGATCTCGATGTAGTCGACCTGGCTGCGCGGCCCTTGGCACAGTTCGGCGAAGTCGAACCATGCGAGACCGGGTCCGGTGGCGCGCGCTGCGATTTCGCGTCCTTCGATCGACAGGATCGAGGGCCCCGAGCCGTCGCCGCCCGCGAGCGCGGCGAAACGCCGGCGAAGGAGTTCCGGCGTCTGCTCGAACGACGAATCCAGATAAATCGGCGCAAGCTCGAGCTGGCGCAGCCGATAATCGACGCCGCCGTCCAAGTGCAGGACATCGACGTGCCTGCGTATCAGTTCGATGGCGGGCAGGAAGCGTTGCCGCTGCAGGCCATCGCGGTACAGATCCTCGGGCGGCGAGTTCGACGTCGCGACCAGGATCACGCCGCGGCGGAACAGTCCCTCGAACAGACCGGCGAGAATCATCGCATCGGCGATATCGGCGACGAAGAACTCGTCCAGGCAGATCACGCGCGCCTTGCCCGCCAGCCGCTCGGCGACGGCATCGAGAGGCTGTTCCCGCGGCTGCACGCCGCGCAGCTCGGCATGCACCCCGCGCATGAAACGGTAAAAGTGGGTGCGTTCGCGCCGGGGAAAGCGCAGGGACTCGTAGAAGCAATCCATCAGCATGGTCTTGCCGCGGCCGACTCCACCCCACAGATACAGGCCGCGCCGTGCATCCGCCGGCGGCGGCGGCGCCCATAGGCGAAGGCGTTCGCGCATCCTCGCGCCGGTCGATCCGTTCGACCGGCGCAGCGCCGCACTCAGGCGGTCGAGCTTTGCCGCAGCCTGCAGCTGGCTCGCGTCGAATTCCAGCCGCCCGGCCGCGACCTGCGCGCGCAGGCGGGATTCGACCGGCTTCGAGGAGTTGACCACCGACTGCGCTTGAAAATCCTAGAGGCTCTGGTAGTTGGGACCCGAGCCGCCTTCCGGCGTCACCCAGGTGATCTGTCCCGCGTACGGCTCCTTGATGTCGCATGCCTTGCAATGCACGCAGTTGGAGGCATTGATTTGCAGTTTCTTTCCTCCGCTGCCGTCCGCAATCATTTCATAGACGCCGGCGGGGCAGAAGTTGGTGCAGGGATTGCCGAACTCGGCCGTGCATCGGGTGGCGCACAGCGTTGTGTCGGCCACATGCAGGTGCACCGGCTGGTTTTCCTCGTGCGTCGTCGCGGCGAAGAACACAAAGGCCGCGCGGTCGCGCGGCGGCAGATCGCGTTCGCCCCAATGGCGATCCGGGCTTTGGTAATCGTCCAGCCGCTTGAGCGCCGTATCGTCTGCGTGATTGGCGAGCGTCCATGGCAGCTTCCCCATGGTCACGGTTTCGAGCGCCGCGTTCGCGAGGCCGAACCACATTCCACGGCGGAAGCCCGGGCGGATATTGCGCACCTTGTGCAGCTCCCGCCCGCCCTTCGATTCGCGCCAGCGCTTGTCGAACCCCAAGCTCGTGCCGTGCTCGGCGAAATGTTCGGCCGCGGTCATTCCCGAACGGATGGCCTGATGGATGCCCTTGATCTTCGGCGTGTTGAGCGTGCCGCCGGCATCGCCGATCAGCATGGCGCCCGGAATCTCGAGCGTCGGCATGGATTGATAACCGCCCTCGATCAGGGTGCGCGCGCCGCCGGCGATGATTTCCCCGCCCTCAAGCAGCTTCTTGATGTCGGGGTGGTTTTTGTATTGCTGGAATGCCTCGAAGGGCTTGAAGCGCGGATCTTCGTAATCCAGGCCGACGACGAACCCCACATAGACGCGGTCGTTGTCGAGATGGTAGAGAAAACTTCCGCCGTAGGTGCTGCCGTCGAGAGGCCAACCCAGGGTGTGTTGAATCAGGCCGGGCTGCACGCGCCCGGGCGGCAGTTGCCACATTTCCTTGAACCCCAGTCCATAGGTCTGGGGCGACTTGCCGGCATCGAGCTTGAACCGCTTGATCAATTGCTTCGAGGCGCTGCCGCGGCAGCCTTCCGCGAACAGGGTGACTTTGGCATGGATCTCGGGTCCCATGGCGAAGTTCGGCCCCGGTTCACCGTTCTTCTCGACGCCCATGTCGCCGATTCGCACGCCTTTGACGGCACCCTCGGCATCGAACAGGGCTTCGGCGGCCGCGAACCCCGCAAACACGTCGACTCCGAGTTTCTCCGCTTCTTCTCCGAGTTTGGGCACCAATTGGCCCAATGAAATGATGAAGTTGCCGTGATTGCCCATCTGCGGCGGCGTGGGCAGACGGTAGCGCTTGCGCCGGGTCATGAAGAGGAACTCATCGCGCACGGCCGGAACACAGATGGCCGGCGGATGACTGCGCCAATCCGGGAGCAGCTCATCGAGCGCCCCGGGCTCGAGTACCGCGCCGGACAGTGAATGAGCGCCGAGACTCGCGGCTTTTTCCAGCACACAGACGCTCAAATCCGGATTCAGCTGCTTCAGCCGTATGGCGCAGGACAGGCCGGCCGGACCGGCTCCAACAATGGCAACCTCGTATTCCATGACATCGCGGGGAGTTTCGCTCATCGAAGTGGCACCTAAAATCGGAAATGGGCCAGGGCACAGGCCCAAAAGTGACCCGGGAAAAAGCGGCGATAGTAGATCACAAACGCGAACGACCGGGGAGGCGTCCATCTATCGGACAATAGATGAGGGGATTTGCGCAGCAGCGTCGCTTTACTCTAGAGGACACCATTGTTGACAGGCCACGGATGCCGGCTTCCAGGATGGCCAAGGGATTTGGGCATTGGTTTGGGCACGGACGCCCACCTCTTTGACTTCGATCAATCCTGGCGCCAGCCGGGCTTGCGCTTGCCGAAGAACGCGGCAAAACCCTCCTGGGCCTCGGGCAACACCCGTAGCCTTGCCAATCGCGAAGCGGCCTCGGCGGATGCCGCCGCTCGTTTCGCCGCGGGCACCTGCGCCATGTCGCGAATCAACAGCTTGGCTTCGGCCATGGCTTGGGGAGCGCCCTTGAGCAGCGCCTCGGTGATGCGCGCGCACGTGGCATCCAGCAGTTCGGCCGGCACGACCTCGTGTACCAGCCCTAAGTCCTTCAAAGCCGAGGCGCTCAGGATTTCCGCGGACAGAAAGTAGCGTCGCGCGGCTCTTTCGCCCATTTTGGCGAGAACGAAGGGTGAAATCACCGCGGGTATGATGCCGAGACGCACTTCGGTGAACGCGAATTTGGCGTCTTCCGCCGCAATGACGATGTCGCAGGCGCCGAGCAAACCCAGTGCCCCGCCATAGCCGTCGCCGTTGACCCGCGCCAGCGTCGGCTTCGGCATCGAATCCAAGAGCGCCAGCATGGCCGCCAATTGCTCGGCGTCCTTCAGATTGGATGCTTCGTCAGCCTGCACCTGCTGCTGCATTTCGCCGAGATCCGCACCGGCGCAGAAGGTATTGCCCGCTCCGGTGATCTGCACCACCCGCACGGCATCGTCGTCGGCGCAGCGGCGCAATTCGCGGCTCACGCCGGCGATGGTCGCACGGTCCAGGGCGTTGCGCTTTTCGGGACGATCGAGAGTGATGCGCGCAACGCCCGCCGCAATGCTGGTCGATACGGACGCGCTCATCGGCTCTCGAATCCGCTCACACGAGTTCGACGGCGATCGCAGTCGCTTCGCCGCCGCCGATGCACAGGCTGGCGATACCGCGCTTCTTGCCGCGTGCCCGCAGCGCGTACAGCAGCGTCGTCATAATCCTCGCTCCGGTGGCGCCGATCGGATGGCCGAGGGCGCAGGCACCGCCGTTGACGTTCACCTTCTCGTGCTCCAGGCCGAAATCCTGCATGGCGGCCATCGGCACGGCAGCAAAGGCTTCGTTGATCTCGTACAGGTCCACATCCTTGGCCTGCCAATTCAATTGGGCGAGCAGCTTGCCGATGGCGCCCACGGGGGCCAGGGTGAACCATTCCGGTTCGCACGCAAAACTGGCATATCCCAAAATCCTCGCCATGGGCTTATAGCCCTTCGCAGCCGCGAAGGATTCGCGCGCCAGCACGAGGGCGGCCGCGCCGTCGGAAATTCCCGAGGAACTCGCCGCGGTCACCGTGCCGTCTTTTTTGAAGGCCGGCTTGAGAGTCGGGATCTTGGCAATGTCGAGGGTGAAAGGCGTTTCGTCCTTGTCGACGACCACCTCGCCCTTGCGCGTCTTGGTCGTTACCGGGGTTATCTCCGCGGCGAAATCGCCCTTGGCCGTCGCGGCCAGCGCCCGGCGCACCGACTCGGCGGCGAAGTCGTCCTGCGCTTTGCGGCTGAACTTGTACTTCTCCGACGTGGCCTCGGCGAAGCAGCCCATCAGTTGTCCATCCCAGGGACTCTGCAGACCGTCGTAGAACATATGGTCGAGAACTTCCTGATTTCCCATGCGGTATCCGGCACGGGCCTTCGGAAGAAGATAGGGGGCATTGGTCATGGACTCGAGTCCGCCCGCCACGATGACCTGGGCGGAGCCGGCGAGGATCTGGTCGCTGGCCAGCATCACGGCGCGCATCGCGGATCCGCACATCTTGTTGACGGTGGTGGCCGGGGTGCTCGCGGGAATGCCGGCGCCGATGGCGGCCTGGCGGGCGGGCGCCTGGCCGATGCCGGCCGAGAGCACGCAGCCCATGATGACTTCATCGACCTGCGAAGCATCCACCCCGGAATCGGCGAGCGCCGCCTTGATCGCGGCCGAACCCAATTGCGGGGCCGTGGCTGCGGCGAACGCGCCTTGAAAGGCGCCGATCGGCGTGCGGCGGGCGGCCAAAATGACAACGGGATCAGAATTCATAGGGGCATTTCCGTGGTTTTGCAGGGATGGCCTAGTATAACTTATGGTGCAAGCGGCTCGCCCACGGCGCGGGCAATCAGCTCCCGGCAGCGGACCTTGGCCTCGGCGGCGTCCATCACGTCCATTATTTCGACCCGAATGGGCCGTCGGTGGATGGATATGCCGCCCGGCGGCAGAACGGCGCGCGTGCCATGGATCGCGACCGCGACGACGGGCATCTGCGAGCGCGCCGCGGTCGCGAATGCGCCGCCGAGAAACTTGCCGATTTGACGCGTCTCATCGAAGGTGCCCTCGGGAAAGAACACCAACGACTGGCCCGTGGCGGCGAGCTTCAGCACCCGCCGCGCATCCACGCCGCCCTTGTGCCGGTCGAAGCGTTCGACGAATTGCGAGCCCAAGCGGCGCAGCAGCAGGCTCGCGAGCGGCACCCGCACCATTTCCCTCTTGATCACGAATGCAAAATCCGGCGGCAGTGCGGCGGCGGCCACCAGGCCGTCGATGTAGCTCGCGTGATTGGCGACGACCACGCACGGCACGCTCGGCAGCCGCTCCAATCCCTCCACCATAAAAGGGATGCCCGCCACGCGCAGGAACACCCGCGACGCGGTGCCGGCCACGAGGCGGCGGCGGCGCAGATTCGGCAGGAACAGATTCACGCCGAGGACGGTCAATCCCAGCAGCACGAACGCCGCCAGACAATAGGCGAAGTACAGCGGATATACGGCCGTGCGCACGCTCAACTGCGTTCTTTCTGTGATCTGGTTCTCCTTATGTTAATACTTGACTGTACTGTGATTCTGGTCACGCCGACCCGCCGGTACCCCTCGCATACTGGCTGCAGATAGCGCGTACGGCACTATTTCGTACCAACACCCATGCGGAAAATTATGGCGACGGCTCTGAAACGGACGGTTTATACACGCACCTCGGGCGCAGCGGTACCGGCCGTCCGCGAAGCGGCGGATCCTGCCCTGCAGCGCTTCCTCGATGCGGTGTGGTTGGAGCGAGGCTTGTCCGCGAATACCCTCGCCGCGTACCGCGCCGACTTGACCGCGCTCGCACGCTGGCTGGAGGAGCGCGACAGCGCATTGCTTCGAGCCACGCGCATCGAATTATTGGGTTTCATCGCCGCGCGCGTCGAGGGCGGATCGCGGCCTCGATCGACCGCACGGCAGCTCTCGAGCTTCCGGCGCTTTTTCCGATTCATGGTGCGCGAAGGTTTGATCGAGCTCGATCCGACGGCGCAGATCGCGATGCCGAAAATCGGCCGATCGCTGCCGAAGTCTCTGAGCGAAGCGGAAGTCGACTCGCTGCTCGAGGCGCCCACGGTATCCGATCCGCTGGGGCACCGCGACCGCACCATGCTCGAGGTGCTTTATGCGACCGGTCTGCGGGTTTCCGAACTCGTCAGCCTCAAACACAATCAGGTCAATCTCATCCAGGGCGTGATGCGCGTGGTCGGCAAGGGCAACCGCGAGCGCCTGATCCCGTTGGGCGAAGAGGCGGTGCGCTGGCTGCAGCAATTCATGCAGGGACCGCGCGTCGAAATATTATTGGAACGGCAGACGGATTACCTCTTCCCGACGCGGCGCGGCGACCGCATGACCCGCCAGGCGTTCTGGCACATCATCAAGCGCTATTCGAAAAAGGCGGGCGTGGAGAAAGAGCTCTCTCCGCACACCTTGCGGCATGCATTCGCCACCCATCTGCTCAACCACGGTGCGGACCTGCGGGTCGTGCAGATGCTGTTGGGCCACAGCGATCTGTCGACGACTCAGATCTACACCCACGTCGCCCGAGAACGGCTGAAAGAGCTGCATTCTCAGCACCATCCGCGCGGCTAGCGGGGCGCCGCCGCCGCCGCCATTCCTCGAAGGGACCTCTGATAGAATCGCTTGAACCCCGCAGCGGCCGCGGGGTCGAATCAGTCAATTCCGCCGGAGCGCCCAGCATGTTGAGAATCCTCGCCGTACTTACCCTGCTCCTGTGCGCCGCGGGCTCGCCTGCGCGCGCCGCGCCGGCCGATCCGGCCGCCGATCCGCGCCCGGCGCTGCTGAAACTATTGCCGGCGGGATCGAAGCTCGAGGACCTCAGGCCTTCGCCCATCCCCGGGATCTATGAATTCATGCAAGGGGCCGATGTCAGCTACCTGACCGCCGACGGCAAATATTTCCTCGACGGAAATCTCTATGACATGGGTTCGCGCGAAAACTTGACCGAGGTGCTGCGCACGCGCGCGCGCCTCGCGCTCATCAGCGCCGTGCCGGAATCGCAGATGGTGATTTTCGGGCCGAAGAACCCGACGTACACCATCACGGTGTTCACCGACGTCGATTGCGCCTACTGCCGCAAGCTGCACAGCGAGATGGCTGAATTGAACCGGCTGGGCATCCGCGTGCGCTACATGTTCTTCCCGCGCACGGGACCCAACACGGAAAGCTGGAAGAAAGCCGAAGTGGTGTGGTGTTCGCCGGACCGCAACGAAGCGCTGACGCGCGCCAAGACCGGAGCCCAGCTCGACATGAGCAAGGTCTGCGAGGCGAATCCGGTGGCCCGCGAATACGCGCTGGGCCAGAGCATCGGGGTGCGGGGCACGCCCGCGATCGTCACGGAAAAGGGCGATTACATCGCCGGCTACATGGCGCCGCGCGACCTCGTGCAGCAGCTCAAGGAGCTTCAGCTGGCGAAGCGCTGAGAGCCCGACAGACGGAAACGGCGCAGCGGCCGCGCCTCAGCGCTCCAGCATCTTCAACTTGTCCGGCACGCCTTCCCATTGCTTGGCATCCGCCGGAGCGTCTTTTTTCTCGCTGATCACCGGCCACTGCTTGGCCAGCTCCGCGTTCAATTTCAAGAAGCTTTCCTGGCCGGCCGGTATCTCCTCTTCCGAGAAAATCGCTTCCACCGGGCATTCCGGTTCGCACAGCGTGCAATCGATGCATTCATCGGGATCGATCACCAGGAAATTCGGGCCTTCGTGGAAACAGTCGACCGGGCAGACCTCCACGCAATCCATGTATTTGCACTTGATGCAGCTTTCGGTGACCACGAATGCCATGACTTACCCTTCTATTGACCGGTGAAACATGAAAGCTATTCTGCCACAGGCGCGCAGTTTAGGATTTCAGCCGGCGGTTCAGTTCGACGAAATGATGATCCTCGCGCCCGGCAGCGCGATCCTCGAAGTACTTGCGCAGAGTGAACTCGCCGCTGGGAAACGCCAGGTCGGCCCAGGGAATCTCGCCCTCATCGTACAGCCGGACCTCCAGGCTCTCCGGGCCCGGGGCAAAATGCGGCTCGAGCAGCTTGGCGCGAAACATGACGTGCACCTGGCTTGCGCCGGTGACGCTCGCGACCGCGAGCAGCGAGCCGATCTCGACCGTCGCGAGCGCCTCTTCGTAGCATTCGCGCGCGGCCGCGGCTTGCAGGGTCTCGCCGTTCTCCATGAAACCGGCCGGCACCGTCCAGAAGCCCAGCCGCGGTTCAATGGCGCGGCGGCACAGCAGGATCCGGCCCTGCCATTCGGGTACGCAGCCCAGGACCAGCAGGGGATTCTTGTAATGGACCATGCCGCAACTCGTGCAGACGAAGCGCGGAAAATGGTCCCCGTCGGGGACTTTGAATTCGACGGGTGAGGCGCAGTTGCTGCAGAAATTCAAAGGTCGTCCATAAATAAAATTCTGGTGCCCGGAGAGGGAATCGAACCCACACGGTGTCACCACCACCGGATTTTGAGTCCGGCGCGTCTACCAGTTCCGCCATCCGGGCATGCCAGACCGGGCAGTATATGCGATTGCCGCTCTTGGTAGAATGCCTAACTCAAATGCAGCGCACGGACTTTCACTTCGATCTACCCCGGGAACTCATCGCTCAACGGCCCACCGACGCGCGCTCGGCCAGCCGGCTGCTGTCTCTGGACGGTGCCGACGGATCGTACCGCGACCTCAAATTTCGCGATTTCCCTTCGCTGCTCGAACCGCGGGATTTGCTGGTTTTCAACGATACCCGGGTGATCCCGGCGAGGGTTTTCGGCGTCAAGCAGAGCGGCGGGCGTGTCGAGATCCTGCTCGAGCGTGCATTGACGCCGAACACGGCGCTGGTGCACCTGCGGGCCAGCAAGGGGCTGCGAAACGACGCCGCCGTGAAGCTGCCCGGCGGGCACAGCGCGCGCATGCTCGGGCGGGAGAACAATCTGTTCCGATTGCAATTTTCCTGCGACGTCGTCGCTTTCTTTGAGGCCCACGGGGAAATGCCGCTGCCGCCGTACATCGGCCGGGCGGCCGAAAGCACCGACCGCGAACGCTATCAAACCGTGTATGCGCGCGCGCTCGGGGCGGTGGCGGCGCCCACGGCGGGACTGCATTTCGATGCGGAGATTTTTGCGTCGCTCGAGGCCCGCGGCGTACGGCATGCATTCGTCACGCTGCACGTCGGGGCGGGCACTTTCCAGCCGGTTCGCGTGGACGACATCGACGAGCATGAGATGCACGAGGAGTACCTGGCGGTGCCCGAGGCCACCTGCGATGCGATCAATGCCACGCGGGCCGCCGGCGGCCGCGTGGTTGCCGTGGGGACCACCGTGGCGCGCAGTTTGGAAACCGCGGCCGCGGCCGCGGGCGTCGGCGCCGCGGCGGGCGTCGGCGTTGCTCCGGGGCGTGGCGGCATTGCGCCGTTCCGCGGCGTCACGCGCATTTACATCAAGCCGGGGCATGAGTTTCGCGCCGTGGATGCGCTGCTGACGAATTTCCATCTGCCCGAATCCACGTTGCTGATGCTGTGCTCGGCCTTTGTGGGAAGGGAGGCGCTGCTCTCGGCCTATGCTCATGCCGTGCAAGAGCGCTACCGGTTCTTCAGCTACGGCGATGCGATGTTCCTGACGCCCTGTGCATCCGCATCGGAGCGCCGATGAGCATCATGAGGTTCGAATTGACGGCCCGTGACGGCGCGGCGCGGCGCGGCCGGCTCGAGTTCCCGCGCGGCACGGTAGAGACGCCGGCGTTCATGCCGGTGGGCACCTACGGCACGGTCAAGGCGATGACGCCGGAGGATCTCGAGGCCACCGGAGCGGAGATCGTGCTGGGCAATACCTTTCACCTATATCTGAGGCCCGGTCTCGATGTGATCCGGGCGCATCAAGGTTTGCACCGCTTCATGCATTGGCACAGGCCCATCCTCACCGATTCCGGCGGCTTTCAAGTGTGGAGCCTCGCGGAAATGCGAAAGATCACCGAAGAAGGTGCTCATTTTCGTTCACCGGTCGACGGTGCGCAGGTATTCCTGTCGCCGGAGGAGTCGATGCGCATTCAGCGCGTGCTGGCCTCGGACATCGCCATGAGTTTCGACGAATGCACGCCGTATCCGGCCACCGAAGCCGAAGCGCGCGCGTCCATGGAGTTGTCGATGCGATGGGCCGTGCGCGGCCATCGCGAGTATTACTCGAGCGAGCCTCCCGGCACGTTATTCGGCATCGTGCAGGGGGGTGTGCATCCGAACCTGCGCCTGGAATCCTTGAGCCGGCTCGAAGAGGTCGGTTTCGCAGGCCTTGCGGTCGGCGGCCTCGCGGTTGGCGAGAGCGAGGCGGAGCGCGATGGCGTACTCGATGGATTGCTGCCCCATATGCCGGCGCACAAGCCGCGCTATCTCATGGGAGTGGGACGCCCCGAGGACATCGTGGAGGCGGTGCGGCGCGGCATCGACATGTTCGACTGCGTGATGCCGACCCGCCATGCGCGCAACGCGCATCTGTTCACGCGCACCGGCGTGGTCAACATCCGCAACGCCGCCCATCGGAGCGACACCGGCCCGATCGAGGAGGGGTGCGCCTGCTACACCTGCCTCAACTACAGCCGCAGCTACCTGCGGCATTTGGACAAGTGCGGCGAAATTCTGGGCGCCCACTTGAACACCATGCACAATCTTTATTTCTATCAGCGATTGATGCGGGAGATTCGCGGCGCGATCGAGGCGGGCCGGTTTGCGGCCTACGCCGCCGAGTTCCACGCCTTGAAGGCAGCCGGAAGCTCGCGTTAAGTTTGCCCCCGGCTGCTGTATACTACGCGGCTTTCTGTCGTGGCGTCCGCTGCAAAAAAAGAGTGTAACACTATGGATTTCTTCATTAATACGGCAAATGCCCAAGCCGCCGGTGCGGGGGGCGGCCAGAGCATGCTGAGCGCCCTCCTGCTGCCGGTGCTGCTGCTGGTGGTGTTTTACTTCCTGCTGATCCGGCCGCAGAACAAGCGCGCCAAGGAACAGCGCGAGATGCTTTCCAAGGTATCGGTGGGCGATGAAGTGGCCACCACCGGCGGCATTCTCGGCAAGGTGGTCGAGGTGGGCGAACAGTTCCTGACCCTGGAAATAGCCAGCGGCGTCAACGTTAAATTACAAAAATTCCAGGTCGCGCAGGTGCTGCCCAAGGGCACGGTCAAAAGCGCATGATTTCGTATCCGCGCTGGAAGATCTCGCTGGTCGCGGTCGTTCTGCTGCTCGGGATCCTCCTGGCCGTCCCCAATCTGTTCGGCGAGGAGAGCGCGCTGCAGCTGGCGCGCGATCGGGCCGCGGTGGTCGATTCGGATCGCACGGCGGTCGAACAAATCCTCAAGGACAAGGGCGTTACGCCGAGCGGTGCGTTTCTCGATCAGGGACGCCTGACGCTGCGCTTCAGCAGCAAGCAGGACCAATTGAAGGCGCGCGACCTGATCGGCGAGGCGCGGCCCAATCAGTACACCATCGCGCTGTCGCAGGCTTCGCGCGTTCCGGAATGGATGCGCAATCTTGGCCTGAGCCCCTTGAAATTGGGCCTCGATCTGCGCGGCGGCGTGTATCTGGTCTACCAGGTCGACGTGCAGGGCGCGGTGAAGCAGCTGCTCGACCGGCATGAACAGGACTTTCGCGCATCCCTGCGCAGTGCGCGCGTGGTTTACCAGGACGTGCAGGTCGACTACCCGGCGAACCGGGTGCGCGTTCTGTTCCGCGACGCCGACGCCTTTGCCAAGGGCAAGGCGGCGATATTGGCCGACAACCGCAACGTCGCTCTGTCCGACGTGACTGTCGACGGCGCCGCCGCCTTGGAATTGAAGCTCACGCCGCAGGAAATCAAGGAGCGGCAGGACTACGCGGTCCAGCAAAACATCGTGATCCTGCGCAACCGCCTCAACAGTCCGGAACTCTCGGTCTCCGAGCCGCAAGTCGCCCGGCAAGGCGTCGACCGCATTTCCATTCAACTGCCCGGGCTGCAAAATTCCGCGGAGGTGAAGAAAATCCTCGGCAAGACGGCGACCCTCGAATTTCGCATGGTCGATGAGGCCAGCAACCCCCTCGAGGCGGCGAGCACGGGACGCGTGCCGCTGGGCTCCAAACTCTTCTACACCCGCGACAAGCAGCCGGTGCTGTTGAAGCGCGATGTGGTGGTCACCGGCGATCAGCTGACCGATGCGTCGTTCCAGCCGAACGGCCAGGACGGCCCCGCCGTCTCGGTGAGCTTGGATGCACGGGGCGCCGCGAAGATGTTGAAGAACACCCAGGAGAATCTCGGGCATCTGATGGCGGTGGTGTTCATCGACCGTTCGCGCGAAAAGAATGCCGAGGGTGTGATCGTCGATCGTTCCACCGAAGAGGTGATCAATCGCGCGACCATCCGCGGCGTGTTCAGCAACAATTTTTCGATCACGGGCGTCAACCCCATCGAGGGACGAGAACTCGCGCTGCTGCTGCGCGCAGGCGGCTTGGCGGCGCCGCTTTCACCCGTGGAAGAGCGGGCCGTGGGACCGAGCCTGGGTCAGGACAACATCGATAAAGGCGTGAATGCCATGGTGTTCGGCCTGCTGGCCGCGTTCGTCTTCATGGCGATCTATTACAAGGTTTTCGGCCTCATCGCGGACCTGACGCTGGCGGCCAACGTCGTGATGCTCACCGCATTGCTGTCGCTGCTCGGCGCGGCGTTGACCCTGCCGGGAATCGCAGCGGTGGTGCTGACCGTGGGCATGGCCGTCGATGCGAACATCCTCATCTACGAGCGCATCCGCGAAGAATTGCGCAACGGGGTCTCGCCGCGGGCGGCCATCACAGCCGGATTCGACCGCGCCTTCTCGGCCATTCTGGACTCCAACGTGACCGCGTTCATCGCTGGCTTGGTGCTTTGGCTGTTCGGCGCCGGCGTCGTGCGCGGCTTCGCCGTGGTATTGATGCTGGGAATTCTGACGTCGATGTTCACCGCGGTGATGGGCAGCCGCGCGTTGGTTCAGATCATTTACGGCGGAAAACGCAAGGTTGATCACCTGTCCATCTAAGGCGGGAATTCAATCCGAGGTCGGCACATGGAATTTTTTCATAAAGTAACGCGCTTCCCGTTCATGAACACCCGCAAGGTGTGGTACGGGCTGTCGGCCGTCCTGATCATCGCCTCGATCGCGCTGGTGCTGCTGCGCGGCTTGAATCTGGGAGTCGATTTCACCGGCGGCGTGACCGTCGAGACGAATTTTCCGCAAGCTCCCAATATCGAAGGGCTGCGGAGTGAGTTGGCGAAGTCCGGCGTGACCAACGCCCAGGTTCAGGCCTTCGGCAGCTCGCGCGACATCCTGGTGCGCCTGCCGCCCGATCCGAACGCCAAGGGCGATCAGATCGGCGCACGCATTCTCGAGATATTCGGCAAGGTGGACCCGGGGGTCAAGCTGCAGAGCACGGCGGTGGTCGGTCCGCAGGTGGGGCAGGAGCTGTTCGTCAAAGGCGGATGGGCGCTGTTCGCCACCCTGGTCCTGATCCTGATCTATGTGCTGTTCCGCTTCACGCCGAAGCTGGCGTTCGGCGCCATTCTGGCCGTTTTGCACGACCCGATCTGCGTGGTGGGCTTTTTCGCTCTCAGCCAGATGACCTTCGATTTGACCGCCATCGCGGCCATCCTAGCGGTGATCGGCTATTCGCTGAACGATACGGTGATCGTATTCGACCGCATCCGCGAACGCGCCCGCACCGCCCGCAAAATCAAGATCTCTCAAGTGATCGACGAGTCGATCAACCAAACCCTGTCGCGAACCATCATGACCAAACTGGTGACCTTGCTGGTGGTTTTGGCGCTGCTGTTCTTCGGCGGCGAGACGCTGCATGCATTCTCCGCCGCGCTCGTGATCGGCATTCTCGCGGGCACCTATTCGTCCATCTACATTTCGGCGGCCCTGGCCCTGGACTTCGGGCTGCGGACCGACGATTTGCTCGAGCGCAAGATCACCAAACCCGAAGAAATAGACGGCTTGCCCTAGCCGATCCCGGCCCATAGAGTGGGGTCCATGGCTTTGCTCTCGGACCCGCAGGTTTGGCTGTCGTTCCTGACTTTGGCGGTGCTCGAGATCGTTCTGGGCATCGACAACATCATTTTCCTGTCGATTCTGGTCGACCGCCTGCCTGCGGGAAAGCGCCGGAGCGCAAGCTTTCTGGGCCTTGGCTTCGCCATGCTGACGCGGATCGGGCTGTTGTTCTCGATCACCTGGCTGGCCACCCTGCGCGCCACCTTGTTCACGGTGTTGGGCAACGAGATATCCGGCCGCGATTTGATCCTGTTCGGGGGCGGCCTGTTCCTGATCGTGAAGAGCGGCATGGAGATCCGCGACATGCTCACCGGCAAGGAGGCGAACCGCAAGCCCGGCCTGCTCAACAGCTTCTGGCTGATCATCCTGCAGATCGGCGTCATCGACATCGTGTTTTCCCTGGATTCGGTGTTCACGGCGGTCGGATTGTCGAGACACATCGAAGTGATGATCGCGGCAATCGTCGTGTCGGTGCTGGTCATGATGATGGTGTCGTCGGCGGTGTCCGCATTCATCGAGCGCTATCCGACGATCAAGGTGTTGGCGCTGGCATTTTTGGTGCTGGTGGGCGCCGCCTTGATCGCGGAATCCCTGGATTTGGAAATTCCGGGCGGCTACATGTATTTTGCGATGGCTTTCTGCGCCGCCGTGGAATGGATCAACATACTCGTGCGAAAACGCATCAAGGTGTGATCGGGCCGGGCCCCAAGCACGCGGGCGGATCGGCCGCCTCGCCTGAAAAGCTTGGATGCTCGGCGTGAAAGCCGCTAAAGTCCGGGTCGTCACACAAAACGGGAGATGACATGAACTGGCGCATCAAACCGCTCGACGCCATCCTGGCGAGTGCCGAGAAGCGATCTCTGGCTCGGACGCTCGGGGGATTCCAGCTGATGATGCTGGGAGTGGGAGCCATCATCGGCACCGGCATCTTCGTGTTGACCGCCGAAGCGGCGCAGAAGGCCGGACCCGGAATGATGGTTTCCTTCATCTTGGCGGGTTTCGTGTGCGCCGTGACGGCGTTGTGCTACGCCGAACTCGCTTCGATGGTGCCGGTGTCGGGATCGGCCTATACCTATTCCTACGCCGTCCTCGGCGAGCTCATCGCGTGGATCGTCGGCTGGGCGCTCATTCTCGAGTACACGGTGGCCGCCAGCGCCGTCTCCGTCGGCTGGTCGAATTACTTCGTGCCCCTGGTGCAGCACAGCTTCAACATTCACATTCCCTACTATCTGACCAAGGGGTACTTTGCCGGCGGCCTGATCAATGTGCCCGCGGTCCTCATCGCCGGTCTGGTGACGGGACTGCTGGTGCTCGGAACCCGGGAAAGCGCCAGGGTGAATGCCGTCCTGGTGTGCATCAAGGTGGCAGCCCTGTGCCTGTTCATCGCGCTCTCGGTTCCGGTGATCAAGATGTCGAATTTTCAGCCGTTTGCGCCGCTCGGCGCGCTCGGCATCGGCGGCGCCGCGGCTTCGATTTTCTTCGCCTACGTCGGCTTCGATGCCGTCTCAACAGCGGCCGAGGAAACCAAGAACCCGCAGCGAAACATGCCCATCGGACTGATCGGCAGCTTGATGGTATGCACCGTGTTCTATCTGCTGGTGGCCGCGGGAGCGATCGGCTCCATCGGCGCGCAGCCGGTCATGGACGCGGCGGGGCAGGGGCTCGAACCCGGCAGCCGCGAGATGTTCCAGGCCTGCATGGATCCGGCGAGGGCGGCGTCTCTGGTGTGCAGCGACGAGCCCTTGGCGTATGTGCTGCGCCAGATCGGTTGGGACAAGGTGTCGCGCCTCATCGGGCTTGCGGCATTCCTGGCGCTGCCTTCAGTCATCCTGATGATGATGTTCGGGCAGACGCGTATTTTCTTCTGCATGGCGCGCGACAAGCTGCTCCCCGAGGTTTTGACCAGCATTCACAGCCGCTTCGGATCCCCGCACGTGGTCACCATGATCACGGGGGGCGTGGTGATCCTGGCGGCCGCATTTTTTCCGGTGGGCAAACTTGCGGACCTGTCGAACGGCGGGACCTTGGCGGCCTTCTTCGCCGTGGCGCTCGGCGTCATGATGCTGCGAGTCACTCAAAAGACGCGCAAGCGTTCGTTCAGGGCGCCGGCGGTATGGATCGTCGGGCCGCTGGCGCTCATCGGCTGCGTATCGTTGTTTCTGCTGCTGCCGCTGTTCACGATCCTGGTGTTCTTCGGCTGGGCGGCTCTCGGCCTGGTCGTGTATTCGCTGTATGGCTATCGGCGCAGCGCTCTCGCCGAGGATGAGAGGGCCGCGCTGAAACCCAAGGTGGGTTAGGCTCAGATGCGCAGGGCCGGGGGAGTCAGCGGTCCCACGGCATCGAGCAATGCCTGGTAGACCTTGGGATTGCCGGCAATGATGTTGGGTCCGAGAGCGTATTCAGACCCGGTGGGAGTGCCGACGCGCCCGCCGGCTTCCTGGATCAGAAGTGTGCCGGCCGCGGTGTCCCAGGGCGACAGGCCGAATTCCCAGAAGCCGTCGATTCGTCCCGCGGCGACATCGGCGAGATCCAGCGAGGCCGCACCCGGGCGGCGCACGCCGGCGGCCGTGGACATGACGACTTTCAGCATCGCCAGGTATTCATCGACATGATCGCCGCTGCGGAACGGGAAACCCGTGCCGATCAGGGATCCCTCCAGCGTGCGCTGCGTGCTGACGCGGATTTTCTTGCCCTCGAGCTGCGCGCCGTCGCCGCGCGAAGCGGTGAAGAATTCCTGGCGCATGGGATCGTAGACGACGGCGTGCTGCAGGCGGCCCTTGTGCTCGAGCGCGATCGAAACCGCGAACGTCGGGAAGCCGTGGAGGAAATTAGTGGTGCCGTCGAGGGGATCGATGATCCAGACGAATTCGTCGTCGCCGCTGCGGCCGCTCTCCTCGGCGAGAAAGGCGTGATGGGGGTGGCTGCGGCGGATCGTGGCGATGATGTCGGCCTCGGCCTTGCGGTCGATGTCCGTGACGAAGTCGTTCCGCCCCTTGCTGTCGATTTTCAGGGAATCGAGCCGCGAAAGGCTGCGCACGATCAGGTCGCCGGCGCGCCGGGCGGCACGCATGCCGATATTGAGCAGTGGTTGCATAGGTTGACGCTAGAATAACAGAGCATGACGGCTCTCGTTCGCATCGTCCTCATCGATCCCAGCCATCCGGGCAACATCGGATCGGTCGCGCGCGCGATGAAAAACATGGCGTTGACCGACCTGGTATTGGTTCGTCCGCGCTCCTTTCCGCATGCGGAAGCGAACGCCCTGGCGGCGGGAGCCGACGACATCCTGGCGGGCGCGCGGGTGGTCGCCACGGTGGCGGAGGCGATCAGCGATTGCGGCTTCATCGCCGGTACGACGTCGCGGCCGCGTTCGTACTATTGGGAGTTCACCACACCCCGCGACATTGCCGGACGCATCGTCGGGCTGCCGCCGGAAAACGGCGCGGCGCTGCTGTTCGGTTCCGAGCGCTACGGGCTTGCCACCGAAGACCTGAATCACTGCAACGTGCTGGTGCGAATTCCCGCCAACCCGGAATATTGCTCGCTCAATCTGGCCATGTCGGTGCAGCTCCTGTCCTATGAAATCTTCATGGCGCGCGAGCAGCCGCAATCCCGCACCCAGCTGGAGCTGCCGCTCGCTCAATCTGGCGATGTCGAGCATTTCTACACGCACCTGCACCAGGTCTTGGGCGAGATCGATTTCGACGACCGCACCGGCCATCTCATGGAGCGGCTGCGCCGCTTGTTCAACCGCGCGCAACTCGACCGCAACGAGCTCAACATCATGCGCGGCATCTTGAGCGCGGTGCAGGGCAGGCGCGGCCAGGCGGCGCAGCGGCGCCGCGAGTGAGCGGCGTGGGCAGGCCCGTCTATTTGGACTATGCGGCGACGACTCCCGTCGATCCACGGGTGGCGGCCGCTATGTCGGCCTGCCTGACGCTGGAGGGCGAGTTCGGCAATCCGGGATCGGCGAGCCATTCTTTCGGCGAGGCAGCCGCTGCGCTGGTCGACACGGCGCGCGTGCAGGTGGCCGCCGCGGTCGGGGCGAAGCCGCAGGAAGTCATCTGGACCTCGGGAGCCACCGAAGCCGACAATCTGGCGATATTCGGCTGCGCGGAGCACTACCGCGAGCGAGGGCTGCACATCGTCACCTCCCGCACCGAACACAAAGCGGTGCTCGATCCCTGCCGCGAGCTCGAAAGGCGCGGCTGGCGGGTCACCTATCTGACGCCGGACCGGGGCGGGCTGATTCATCCGGAGCAAGTCGAGGCGGCTCTCGAGGCCGACACCGTGCTGGTGTCGATCATGCACGTCAACAATGAAATCGGCGTCGTTCAGGACATCGCCGGCATCGGTGCGGTGTGCGCGAAGCACGGCGGCGCGCGCCTGCACGTGGATGCGGCGCAGAGCGTCGGAAAATGCGCCGTGGATTTTGCGGGACTCGGCGCGCACCTCATGTCGCTGTCGGCGCACAAAGTCTATGGGCCCAAAGGGGTCGGTGCACTGGTGGTGGCGGAGGG
>Ga0182030_10004624_pt1 | contig 29356 bp, 19 predicted proteins | sample 812S3MmetaG_FD_121299 | JGI IMG/M metagenome (GOLD analysis project Ga0182030, IMG submission 121299) | Permafrost microbial communities from Stordalen Mire, Sweden - 812S3M metaG (Illumina Assembly) | ecosystem: Environmental > Terrestrial > Soil > Wetlands > Permafrost | place: Sweden...
GCATGTGGCTGCACGGCTGGTTCGCCGGCGCGGCCTTGGTCACCCCGGAGAACAGCATTGAGACGTTTTTCGAAAAGTCGGGACCGACATGGCCGCTCAGCCCGCATGGGCGCAAGGCGGCGGAGGTCCTCTCCTTCATGCGGAGCCATGACCGCGGCGTCCCCTACACGCCGGTCGCCATCGTGCTCGACCACCTCGCCGGGTACAACGGCTACATGGACAAGCCGTGGGGCATTCTGCCGCCGACCCAGGGCGATCGCGAGACGCGTGATCTGTTCGATTTCCAGCTCTTCCCGGGGAGCGACCATATCCACACCAACCCGTTTCCGGCGAACCCGGAGTTGAGCTACTTGCGCCCGACCCCCTACGGCGAGATGTTTGACGTGCTGCTGACGAGCGTCACGCCGGAAACCCTCGCGTCCTATCCCGCGGTGCTGCTGGTGGGGGACATCGATTTCGATCCCGCCTTCACCCGGGCGATGGAGCATGCGCTGCGCCTCGGCACGCGTGTCTTGATGGCCCCGCGGCACCGAGCCGCCCTCGGCGAGGACTTCCTCCCGCTGGCCCGGCTGAACCCGATCGAGGTGCTGCCGATCTCGACGAACCTTGTGACCGGCCGGCCGGCGGCCATCCCGGATGCGCGGCTGGGGCGGCTGGTCGAGGAACTGCTCCCCGTGGCGGTCACGGGCGATCCGGTTCAATACCAGGTGAACCGCAACCCGCGGGGCTGGGTGGTGGAATTGATCCACAACGGAGGCGTGACCAAGTTCCGGGATCGTCCCGCCGTGGTTGACCCCAAGGCGGTCGCCCGCGTGCGCGTGGCGCCGCTCAAGCCCTGCCTGCTCGCCCGCCAATGGCGCTCGGGCGCGACCTCCGACCACCCGCGCGAGGTGGAGGTCGCGCTGGGGCCGGGCGAAGTGGAATACGTGGAGTTTGAATTCAAGGCCGGGACTAGGCCGTTGGGCCGGGAATGAGGGGTCGTCCACAAATAACGTGATACCGTTTGGAGAGGTCCCGTCCTGAAATACCTTGGGTGATCTTGAATCAACGCTCAAAGCATCGATGGCAATGAGAATCACGATTACACCGGCCGCGCGATAGGGGCGGGGACGTCTCGTCCCCAGCCAAGCCACAGGTGGGATCGCCCCTGGCCGGCGGCGAAGACGTGGCTTCGTTTCTCGGGAACCTCTGAACAGGATGTGGGCACGAGACGCCCCCACCCCGCCGGGAGGCGGTCGCCAGCCTGACCCGATCTGAGAAGGGCAGAATCCCCACCGACGAAGGCTTTGCCTCGCTGCAATTCTCTCCGGAGGAGCGCGGCCCGAGATCACCGGCCGCCCGCCACGCTCTTACTGATGCGCCGAGGTCCGCGCCTGGATCCAAGCCACGTCCGGGTTGTTGGGCATGCGGTAGCCGACGCCGCCGTAATCGTCGGCGTAGCGGGTTTGGAATTGCGGGCCGAGCGTGCGCGGATCGCGCCACTTGTGGACCTCCGCGTGACCGTCGGCAAAACCAAAGCCACAGCCGCCGTTGTGCAGCAGCGTGGGGCCGTCCACGAACGCGGCATTGGAGCCGACATAGTCGGCGTCCAGCGACACGGCGAAGGCCGCGTCATTGATGCTGTCCGGGTTTTCGTCAATGAAGACCCAGAGGTTGCAGGGGGGAGGGTTCAGGATGTCCGTGGACCGGCTGAAAATGTTGAAGGGCGGGTTTTCGGTCCAGCCCTGCTCGTTTTCCGGGCAAATCGCCTGGTTCATGGAGATCGAGCGGACGCGCGGCAGCGTGAGGCCGCCCTCCGTCACCATGCTCATGTCCGCCGGGCACTTATAGACGGCGGGCGTTTTGAGGTACTTGCCCAGCAACCCGCCCGTGAGCAGGTAGTTGACGTTGGTGTTGTCCGGGTTGTTGGCGTAAAAGTTCAAATCGCCCGGGACCCAGGTGAACGTCGTGGCCAGCTTGGTCAAATTCTCGTCCGCGTACATCAGCCAGGCCAGGCCGAGCTCGTGGTTGTTGTTGATGCAGGAGATCTGCTTGGCCTTCGACTTGGCGCGCGACAAGGCCGGCAGGAGCATCGCGGCCAGGATGGCAATGATGGCGATAACGACCAGCAACTCGATCAAGGTGAACGCCCGCACCGCCCGGGTGCGCCGGCAACCGTCCCGCCTGGTTGGTTTCATGAATTGTCGTGTTTCCCGGGCGCCTTGAGCGCGCCCAACCCGAGCCTGATCCGCCGGATCTCCCCGCCGCCCGAGGCCCCTTAACGCCCAAGCATGGGGCGCGAAGGCGCGGTTCTGAGTCCGTTGATGAAAAAAACATCGCACCGGCGGGGAATTGCGTCAATCAATGAATTGAAACCATGAGGATTTGCGGAGTGGGTTGGAAGCTCGCCCTCACCCCCTCCTTTGCCAGAGCCCACGGCGGGCAGACCGGCACCCTCCCCAAGGCTTGTCATTTACCACCTGTCGACGTGAGAGGGCGAGCCTCCCACTAACAACGGGCGGGAGTTCGGGTTGCGAGCGCGGTTGGCCGGATGGCGCGGTGCAGCGAGGTGCCTGTTCGGGAGAGACCTGTGACCGAAATCGGCCCTAGACCGGGTTTTCCCCGCGCCCTACAATGCCCGGGATGTTGAACCCGGGCGAAAGGCAATTCTCCCTGACGCGCGTCCGATTCAGATCGTACGGCCGAGGAGGAAAGCTATTTGCCATGGTTGCTCTCTCATGCGGTTTCGTCCTTGCCGCACCAGGCTCGGCAGCCGAATCGCGAGAAACTCGCCCCGTCAGCCCCCAGGCCGTGCGTCTCCGGGTGCTGGCCGAACCACGGCAAATGCTGCAAGGCGTGGGCTGCAGCCTGGTCGGCGGCGATTCACTGCCCGAGGGGATACGCGCGCAACTGTTCGACCGCGTATTTGGGGGATTGAAACTGAACATCCTGCGGCTCTGGGTCGAGTCAGGGGAGAAATCCGGGCTGGCGGAGATGCGGCAGTCCTTCCTCCAGAGCTACCCCGACCCACGAGGGTTGGTGGCGGACGCGCGCCGGCGGGGCGTGGACACGCTGCTGCTCGCGCCCGCCCGTGGTGAGGGCCCGCCCGGCGAGGCGATGCCCGATTACGCCCGCAAGCTGGCGGCGTTTATCGCGATGTTGAAGGCGGATTTTGGCCTGAACATCCAGGTTACCGGCATCGCCAACGAACCCCAGGGATTCACCCCGGCCCAGGTGGTCGAGTGCGTGCGGGTGCTGCGGGGGGAGCTTGACCGGCTCGGTCTTCCTAAAGTCGGAATCATCGCACCGGAATCGGCCAGCGCGGACGCGGAGGCGCTCCAGAGCATCCTGGCCATCAAGGCCGATCCAGGGGCATGGAGCGGCCTGCGTGGCATCGCGACCCATAGTTACAACATGGCGGCGACCCCGCAGTTCGCGGCGGTCGTCGCCGGCACCGACAAGGAATACTGGCAGACCGAAGCCGGGGACAACGGTCACGAAGGCCCCGCCGACGCCAACCGTGCGAGTGACGCCGCCGCGCGCTTTCTGAATGACCTGAACCAAGGGGTTACCCACTGGATCTGGTTCATTGGCTTCCACGACAGCGCGGAACTGGCGAAAGACCCCGACAACGCCACCAAACTGGTGGTTTACGACCGCCGACAACGGCGCATCGTGGCCAATTTGAAATACGAATGGTTCCGCCAGCTTCGCGCGGCTTTCCCCAACGGCTCCCGCATTCATCCGCTCAGCGCTGAACCCGGGGAATCACTCGTGTATTCCTACGGTGCGAAGCCCGCTCTGAACGCCGCGGCGGCATCTCGCCCCGGCGGAGCGTGGTCGCTTGGCATGGTAAATCTCACGGGGGTTGGGCCGAACACCGAGATCGCCCAGTACCAGCCGGCCAGATCTCTGACGGTGACATGGGAGGTGGCCGCCCTTGCCGGGATTCCCGAACTCAAGTTCACCGTCTCACGCTCCTCCGCGACCGGGCGTTCTCTTGAGGCGGGGGAGGCCGTGATGCGGGGGGGCCGTCTTACGATGGAAATCCCCCCGCGCGAACTCATCACCCTCACTGCACCTTAAGGACTGATGCAACCTAACCTTGCCAAATTGCTCCTGGCCCCCCGAGCCGCGGCATGCGCCGCACGCCAAACGCTCCGCGTGGCAGCCATCCGCGTAGGGGCTCGCGAAGCGTTTGGAGTGCGCCGTGTTCCGGCGCCTTTGGGCGCATCCGCTGACAGCCGCGCGCAGGATTAAGCACTGCACCGGTCCCAAGTATGAAAATCATGCTCTCATCGGAATCTCGCCCCCGCTGGATGAGTCGGCGGCTCGTGTCGGCTGGTTTAGTGGTGTTGTCAGTGGTCTCCACCCTCCGGGCCGCGGATTATTACGTCAGCGTGGCGGGCTCGGACGCCGAGGCCGGGACGAGGGCGAAGCCCTTCGCCACCCTCGGTCGGGCGCGGGACGTGGTCCGGACCTCCGGCGCGTTGGGAAAGGAGCCGGTGACCGTGCACATCCTCCCGGGGGTTTACTATCTGCCCGAAACGCTGGTGTTCGCTCCGGCGGATTCCGGCACGGCGGGCGCACCGGTGTCTTATGTTGGCGAGGCCGGCGGCGATGTCGTCCTCAGCGGCGGCTTGCGGCTCGAGCTCAAATGGGAGCCCTACACCAATGGAATTCTGCAAGCGAAGGTTCCGGCTGGGCTGGCCATTGACCAGTTGTTCATCAACGGCGAGCGCCAGCACATGGCGCGCTATCCCAATTACGATCCGAACCAGCGGATCATGCACGGCTTTGCCCGGGATGCCTTCAGCAAGGAGCGTGCGGCCCGTTGGGCCGACCCGACGGGCGGCTACATCCACGCGATGCATCCGGCCGAATGGGGAGACGTGCACTTCCGCATCACGGGCAAAAAGCCGGACGGCTCGGTGAGCTACGAGGGCGGCTGGCAGAACAACCGGGGGTCGGACATGCACCCGGTGCAGCGGTTTGTGGAGAACATCTTCGAGGAGCTCGACGCGCCCGGCGAATGGTTCCACGATGGCAAAACCGCCACGCTGTTCTTCTATCCCCCGCCCGGCGTGGATCTGGGCAAGGCGGTGGTGGAGGTTGTGCGCCTGCGCCACTTGATCGAGTTCAAGGGCGAAGCGGGCCGGCCGGTCAGATTCATCCGCGTGAGCGGACTCACTTTCCGGCATGCGGCGCGGACCTTCATGGAAAACCGGGAGCCGCTCAACCGCAGCGATTGGACCACCTATCGCGGCGGAGCGGTGCTGGCCGAAGGCACGGAGGATTGCCAGGTCGCTGACTGCCGGTTCGACCAAGTGGGGGGCAACAGCATTTTCGTGAACGACTACAACCGCCGCTTCACGGTGCGGGGTTGCCTGATCGAGGGCAGCGGCGCGAACGGGGTGGCCTTCGTCGGCGACGCTGGGGCGGTGCGCAGCCCGCTGACCAACTACAGCCAGCGCTTCGATTACGCGAAGGTGGACCGGACCCCGGGACCGCTCACGGAAAACTACCCGTCGGACTGTGTGGTCGATGACTGCCTCATCACCCGCACCGGTTCGTTCGAGCGGCAAACCGCCGGGGTGCAGATTTCCATGGCCAGGAACATCACGATCCGGCACTGCTCGATTTATGATGTGCCCCGCGCCGGGATCAACATTTGCGAAGGCTGTTGGGGCGGGGACATCGTCGAGTTTTGCGATGTCTTTGACACCGTGAAGGAAACCGGCGACCACGGTAGCTTCAATTCCTGGGGGCGGGACCGCTATTGGCATCCCGATCCCAAGGTCATGAACCGTGAGGTCGCCAAGGAGCCGGATTTTCCGGGCCTGGACATGGTGTCGCCGAACATCCTCCGCAACAGCCGCTGGCGTTGCGACCACGGCTGGGACATCGATCTGGACGACGGGTCGAGCTTTTACGAGATCTACAACAATCTTTGCCTCAACGGGGGGATCAAGAACCGCGAGGGTTATCACCGCATCGTCACCAACAACATCATCGTCAACAACACCTTTCATCCGCATGTCTGGCTGGCCGCCAGCGGCGACGTGTTCGCGCACAACATCGTGATGGGCGCCTACCGCCCGGCGGTCATGCCCGCGGGGAAATGGGGGCAGGAGGTCGATTATAATTTCTTCACCGGCCCCGATGGCGACCGGCTGCGGTTCAAAGCAAACGACTGTGACGCCCACTCTTTGTCCGGCGACCCGGAGTTTGTGGCTCCCGCCTCCGGCGATTACCAGGTCCGGGAAGGTTCGCCCGCCCTCGCTGTCGGCTTCAAGAACTTCCCGATGAACCAGTTCGGCGTGCAAAAGCCGGCCTTGAGGGCCATCGCGCGGCGGCCGGAACTTCCCGAAGTGCGAACTCCGACGTCCGTGGCCGAGAGCCGGGGAGCCGGGGAGCCGCGGTTTTTCTGCCAGGCGCGCGTGCGCGACATCCACGGGCTGGGAGACCGCTCGGCCCACGGGCTCCCGGATGAATCCGGCGTGCTCGTGATGGAGCCGGCCGGGGATGGCGCATCGGCCGGACCTGACCTGGCAAAGAACGACGTCATTTTGGAGTGCAACGGCAAGCCCGTGCGGAACATGGCCGATCTGCTTGAGATACAAGGCTCGGCCGGCGCGTCGACGCTCGAACTCACGGTGATGCGGGGGCAGGGCCGCGTGAAGGTCGCCGTGTGCGACTATGTGCGGGTCACCGCGGCCTCCGCGGCGAGCGCCGGGGCGTTCAAGACGGTGCCGTTGGCGGCTCCCGACCAGGTGTTGCCATTCAAAAGGACGGACGCCCGCCCCGAGACGCGGAACGAGCCGGTCGCGGTGCTCGGGGATGGCCGGCTGGCGGCCAACTATGGCCCGGTGTTTGGCAATGAAGTCAGTTCGGGCTGCTACAAAGTGGACCTTGGCGGGGTGAAGCCTTTGGCGGCGGTGAACACGTTTTCCTACAACCAAGGCGGAAACCGCGGGCGGCAGCATTTCATTCTCTACGGCAGCACGGCTGCGAGCGATCCGGGATGGAACGTGGCCAACCCGTCGGCCTTCGTTCCGATAGCAGAGGTGGACACCCCTGCGGACGCGTCGCCGGTTTACGTGGCAACGCGGGTCGCCGGAAACCACCGCCAGCCGCTGGGGCGTTACCGGTGGCTGGTATGGCGGGTTTATCCCGTGACCTCCATCGGGGAGAACACCGCGTTCCAAGAGTTCCAAGTCCTGCCGGCGGACGGCGAGTGACACGAGGTTGAACCGCGCTTGGAGCTTGTTTGAAAAATACTCCGGGGCGTCTTGCGGCGGGGCTGGCCGGCTGGCGTCGTTGCGGCTCGGCCGCACCTGTCTTCCCCGGGCGTACCACCGAACATAATTGTTGACAACAGCGTTGTGTATGGGTTATAGGAATCATTGTCAGCCTTAATGCCTAACCTCCGATCCCAACCACGTACATGAAGTCCACCCCCCTCGCTTCCCTCCTCTGCGGCGCGCTCGCGCTCAGTTCGGCCCAAAAAGCCGGCGCGGCGCTCAACTTGGTCCAAAACGGCGGTTTCGAGTCGGTATCACCGAACCCGCCCGGGGACGGCCAACTGAGCTACAATGTGAGCGCCGATCACTGGAGCAGCAGTGGTTACAACATCCTGTTCAATTCCGGCACCGCCACGACCACCGGGGCGCCCAGTTTCAATGGAAACGTCACGCTGCAGGGCCTCGTCCCGGCCTCCAGTCCCGATGGGGGCAACTTTGTGGCGTCGGATGCGGCCGATGACGTGGGGCCGATCCAGCAGACCATCACCGGCTTGCAGGCCGGCCACCAGTATCTGCTCTCCTTCTACTGGGCCGGGGCCGAGGAAGTGCCCAACCATCTCACCACCACCGAGCAGTGGACGGTAAGCCTCGGGGCCCAGACCCAAACCACGTCCTTGCTGATCGTCCCGGCCGGTGGCTTCTCGGGTTGGAAGCAGGTCTTCTTCTCCTATACCGCCACGAGCAGTTCCGAGGTGCTGAAATTCCTGGCCTCAGGAACGCCGGTGGGGGGCCCGCCCTTCGCCCTGCTGGATGGCGTCTCGCTGGTCGGGGCGGTGCCCGAGCCTTCGACGGTCACCGCCGGCGCGGCGGCGTTGCTCCTCCTGGTGGGCGCTGGTGCCAGGCGCAGTTTTGGGCGCAAGACGCGGGTCTGATCCTCCAGGTGGGTCGCGCGGGCGCGCCGGTGGCACGTGTCGTGCCGGCGCGAATTCTGAAATGGCCCCGCAGCGCCCTGCCTTCGGCGGCAGTTGTTCGAAAAGTTCGAATAACTGCAGTTCACGGTTGTCACCTCCTCGGGGGAGCGGTAGATTGCTTGCGTTGACCTCGGAAGTCCTTCCTTGGCTGCTCGCAGCCAACAGGAGCCGGGGTTTCTTTTTTGCCCGGATCAGAGGGCGTGGCCGAGTCCTTTCGGATTCTTGGGAGGTGCTTCCACCGGGGGCCTCCCTGGCACCCCTCCGGGGTGCTGTCCCTTTTGCGCTTTTCCGGGGGTATCGCTCCGCTCAACCCCCGGCTACCGTCTGTCACCCCCTCTGGGGGTGATGGGTTGGGCCACGCATCCGCCGCCTCGAATCCCGAAACGGAGTTGCTGGGTCTTGACTTCGGCGGCAGGTTCTCGAAAAGTTCGAAAAACTCGGGAGTGTTGCCCCGCCCAAACCCTGGCTACGCTCTGCCACACCCCCTTCCGTGGTCTTCTCATTAACCACATCTCCATAATGGGCAGATCGAGGAACCCGCAGGGTATTGGATTGGAGGCCCGCCCTCACCCCCGCCGCAGGCCCGGCGAAGGCGGGCAGCCCGGCCCGCTCCCCCGGGCTTGTCATTAACCACATCTTTAGGGGGGCTTGGCCTCCTGTAGGCCCGGTGCCCCCACCGGGCGTCTTCGGCTGTCAGGTGGACCAGTTGCTGACTGGACTCAACGAGGCGTCGGCGGGATGCCCCCCCCGGCTTTCTAACGACAAGCCTGATGCTGTAGGCCGCGTGTCCCCACGCGGCGGCGGCTCGAATTCGCCGGGTGAGGGCACCCGCGCCGGGTGAGGGCACCCGCGCCGGGTGAGGGCACCCGCGCCGGGTGGGGGCACCCGGCCTACAACATGCGCCGCTGCCACGCGCCATCGCCGGGCTCGCCCTCATTTCTCCCCCGGGAGGGACAAGCCTGGCTCGGCCACGCACCCACCGCCTGGAAATCGAAACGGCACTGCTGCCAACCTGGCTGAGCCGTGGCAGCTACGCACTTCCCCAATCCACGCAAAGCAGCTCCGCCTGCGCCAGCACGGTTTTGGTGGCTTCTTCCTGCAAGTCCGGCGGGTAGCCATGTTTCTTGAGGATGCGCTTCACCAGCACCCGGATTTTCGCACGCGCGCTTTCGCGCAGGGTCCAGTCGATCGTCACGCTCTTGCGCACCTGGGTCACGAGTTCGGCGGCGATGACCCGAAGCTCCGGGCTGCCCATGGCCTTGACGGCGGATTCGTTGGCGGCGAGCGCGTCGTAAAATGCGATTTCGTCGTCGGTCAGGCCAAGGTCCTGGCCACGTTTGGTGGCCGCGTCCATCTGCTTGGCCAGCTTGATGAGTTCCTCAATCACTTCCTGCGTGGCGATGGCGCGGTTGTGGTAGGCATTGAGCGTGGCCTGCAACATCTCGCTGAACTGCCGGCTCTGGACCAGGTTGCGCACGGAGCGTAATTTGATCTCGTCCTTCAACAGCTTCGCCAGCAGCTCGGCGGCGACATTCTTGTGCTTCAAGCCGCGCACCTCGGTCAGGAACTGGTCGGACAGGATGCTGATGTCCGGCTTTTTCAGGCCGGCGGCGGTGAACACGTCGATGATGCCCTCGCCGGTCATAATGGCCGAGGACACAAGCTGGCGGATGGCCAGATCGAGTTCTTCCGGCGGGCGCTGAGTGCCGGAAGTTTTGGCGAGCTGCGCCTTGATGGCCTGGAAAAAGGCAATGTCATCGCGCAACGCGACCGCCTCGTCGGTCGCGGCGCAGAGGGCAAAGACGCGGGACAGGTCGGTGACGACCTGCACGAACCGAGCCTTGCCGTTCTCCTGCTGCAAGACGTGTTCCTGCCCGGCGGGAATCAAGCCGAGCCGCCCGGCGGGCGTGCCGGTCGTCCATTTATCCCAGTTGAAGCCGTGCATGATGCCGCACGCCACTTCGTGCCGCTCCTGCATGAGCGCGATGGCCTGCGCGGTGTCAATGCTGGGGCTCCCCTTTCCACCGCTCTCGGTGTAGGTCGCCAGCGCGTGCTTCAACTGCTCGGCGAGACCGAGGTAATCCACCACCAGCCCCCCGGGCTTGTCGCGAAAGACGCGGTTCACGCGGGCGATCGCCTGCATGAGGCCGTGGCTGCGCATGGGCTTGTCGGCATACATGGTGTGCAGACAGGGCGCGTCAAAGCCGGTCAGCCACATGTCGCGCACGATGACGATGCGGAACGGGTCTTTGGGATCCTTGAAGCGCGACGCCAGTGCGCGGCGGCGCTGCTTGTTGCGGATGTGCGGCTGCCAATCCGGGCCGTCGTCGGCAGAGCCGGTCATGACGATCTTCACCACGCACGACTTCCTGCCCTCCGCCTCAATGTCGTCATCCTTGGCGCTGGCCCAGTCGGGACGCAGCTCGATGATGGCCTCGCAAAGCTCCACGCAAATGCGGCGGCTCATGCAGACGATCATCGCCTTGCCATCCATCGCCTCCAGCCGGCGTTCGTAATGTTGGACCAGATCGGCGGCGATGAGCGCGATGCGTTTCGGGTCGCCCACGAGGGCTTCCAGCGCCGCCCACTTGGTCTTGAGCTTCTGCTTCCTGGCCTCTTCCTCGCCCTCGGTCAGCTCGTCGAATTCCTCGTCAATCTGTGGCAGCGCGGCCTGGTTCAACGCCAGCTTGGCGATGCGGCTCTCGTAATAAATCGGCACGGTCGCCTTGTCCGCCACCGCCCGCTGGATGTCGTAGATGGAGATGTAATCGCCGAAAATGGCGCGCGTGTTCGCGTCGTTCTTCTCGATGGGCGTGCCGGTGAAGCCGATGAACGAGGCGTTGGGCAGCGCATCTCGCAGATTGCGCGCGAGGCCGTCAATGAGGTCGTACTGGCTGCGGTGCGCCTCGTCCGCGATCACGACGATGTTCCGGCGCGGCGACAGCTCCGGCATTCTCCCGCCCCTCTCCGGCATGAACTTCTGAATGGTGGTGAACACCACCCCGCCGCTGGCCACTTTGAGCAATGTGCGCAGATGATCGACCGACTCTGCCTGCACCGGCGTCTGCCGCAACAACTCGTGGCAGCGCTGGAACTGGCCGAAAAGCTGGTCGTCCAGGTCGTTGCGGTCGGTGAGCAGCACCAGGGTCGGGTTTTTCATCGCCGGATGGCGGATGATGCGCCCCGCGTAAAACAGCATGGAGAAACTCTTGCCGCTGCCCTGGGTGTGCCAGACCACGCCCGCGCGCCGGTCGCCCGGTTTGCCGCCGTGCATCCGGCCCGCCCAGTAGGTTCCCGGGCCCTCATGCAACAGGCCGTCATCGGCCATGCCACTGGCGCGGACGGTTTCCTCCACCGCCGCATTGACCGCGTGGAACTGATGGTATCCGGCGATGATCTTGTGCAGCCGGTCGCTGTCCGTGTCCTCCTCGAACACGATGAAATGCTGGAGCAGGTCCAGAAACCGGCTCGGCTCGAACACGCCCCGCACCAGCACGTCCAACTCGAGTGACGTTTTTGGCGCGTCGCGTTCGCCGTCGATCGTGCGCCAGACCTTGAACCACTCCTGATTGGCCGTGAGCGATCCGATGCGCGCGCTGGTGCCGTCGGACACGACCAGCACCTCGTTATAGTGGAACAGGCTGCCGATCTGCTGCTTGTAGGTTTGCAGTTGGTTGAACGCACTCCAGATGGTCGCATCCTCATCCACCGCGTTTTTCAGTTCAATCACGCCCAACGGCAGGCCGTTGACGAACACCACGATGTCCGGGCGGCGGTTGTGCTGGCCTTCGACCACCGTGAACTGATTCACCGCCAACCAGTCGTTGGCCGATACGTCGTCAAAATCCACCAGCCGCGCATGGTCGCCGGCAATGGAGCCGTCCGGCCGGGCGTATTCCACCGGGACGCCGTCGCGCAACATCGAGTGAAAGGCTCGGTTGGTCTGCGTGAGCGACGGGCTGCCAACGCGAATCAGCTTCCGCAACGCATCTTCCCGCGCTTCTTCGGGAATGTCCGGGTTGAGCCGCGCGAGGGCCGTGCGCAGGCGGTCAACCAGGACCACTTCGCCGAAAGAATCGCGCTCGGCGCCCGGTTCGCCGGGGCCGGTGGCGGGGCCGTCGGCGGTGGCATAGCCAAGTTCGGCAAACCATTCCAGCGTGGCATCTTCGACGATGGATTCGGTGAAGCTCATTTTACACAATGTCGGGATTTCCCGTCATTTCACCGGGCTGCTTGGAATCGCGACACGACGTCGCGATTCATGTCGCGATCCTACATTTATAGGCTTTTCCGGGTGGCGAACGCGACAGCGAGCGCCGGACATCAATGCGGTTGGCTCGGTGGCGGCCATGGTCAACCAGGCTGACGGGTTGACGCCGCCACGCTCAGTTCACCGCTCAACAATTTCGGCAGCAGCGTGTCGCGCAGGGTGGCGAGGGTTCGGGATTGGCGGAGGTTGGCGTGAACCTGCCGGAACAGCGGCGTAACTTGTGTATCGAAGGAGAGCAGGACTTCCTTTGGGGCGAGGAGAACGTCGGTCGCCTCGAAGGTGCTCGTCGTTATGGTGTCGAAGATGGAGCCGTGTCCGCCTTGCACGAGGCGCTCGATGAAGTGTCGTACATTGCAGTAGAGCGCGAAAGGCGCGCCGATCTTCGAGCGCAGCCCGTAGCAGGTTTGATTCATGGCCATGGCGTGGCCGAACATTGTTAGCCTTCCGGTTGTCGCGCCACGCGCGACGACGACGGTTGTCTTGGCCGGCATCATCTTCGTGGAGCTTTCATCGACGCCTTTCTTCGTGATGGTTCGCTCAGTGGAAATGAGGAAGGCTTCACCGCATTGGGAAACGTCCTTCGCGCTGGCCCACGGCACGTCGCCGCACCAGTAAGCCGGAACATCCGTCTTTGGCGTGCCACCGCTCAGTAAGTCGGCCTGCCGAAGAATCGAGCCCGTCTCCCACCCTTTCGGAATATGACCGAGTGGCGAATCTTGAAAGGAGTTGGGGAAGAGTTCGGCGGTGGCCTTATCGAGCCTGGCGGGCTTGCGCCCGTCGAGTTTGGCGCGGACGGGGTCGAAATCCACGAACCAGCTCTGGAAGAGTGCCCGCGCCATTGCCTCCAGCGTGGCGTTCATCCGCCGGTTCAACTCGATCTTGTCGTCCAGCGCCCCCAGCACCGCCGCGATGGCTTTCTGCTCGTCCGGCCTCGGCACGCGAATTGGAATTGGATAGATAAAGTTCCGATTCAGTGAAGGCTGCGCGCTGCCGGAGTTAAACCGGTCGAAGTCGAGTGACTTAAGGAAGTAGAAAGCGAAAAGCGGGTCGTTGCCTTTGAAGTCGGTGACGTATAGAGCCGTGTTGTGTGGCCAGAAATCCACTTTCGAGAAATGAACCTGGCCAAACGATGCGCCGCTTCTGCCGATCACAATGCCCGGTCCTTTGGCGAGCACGGTGTCATGAAATCCGTTTTGTCCGGCAGAACCCATGACCGGGACGCGCCCAAGCCGCCGCTCCGGTTCGGTGAGGTCATGCCCACGTTGGAGAGTCACAAAATCGCCAAGCGTGATGTCTTGCCAATCACCCGCGGTAGCCCGACCTTGTTGCGTTTGCCGATACCATTCCTGCCCATAGGTCTTGATGTGCTTCTTCAGTTCCGCGTTGCCAATCGTGGCGCGGATCACGAGGTCCACCTCGACCGGCAAGCTCAACGTGTCGATTTGAGCCTTAAGCGAGAGCAAATCCTGCAAGCCGAGATCCCGCCCCTCCAGTGCGAGGTCAACATCTGACGCGCCGCGGTAGGTGCCCAACGCGCGCGAGCCAAACAACACCGCGCGGCGCACTCTTGGATTTTCCGCCAGCACGGAGCGGATGCCGGCGCGGTCCCGGTCTGTCAGCCCATCGGTCATGAAGATGTGGCCTGGTCGTTCAGTTTGGCAACGCAGGCCCGGAGCATGGGTTCCAGCTTCCCCTTGATGAGGGCGGCGGCTTGTTCGGCGATGTGTTGTTCGTAGGTGTGGGTGAAGATGTTCCGGGCTTCCAGCGCCTCCAGCCATTGATCCACATTGGTGAGCAACTCCATCTCAAACGCCTTCTTGATGACTTCGCGCGGGCTGTTCACCACGTAGCCTTCAAAGGTCAGCCTGTCTTTCAGGGTTTTCCAGCAGAGTTCAAAGGTGAATTCGTAGGTCTGCACGAGGCCGGCGATTTCCAATTCGTTGTATTCGGTCTGGGCGCACGCATTTTCGAGGCGCTGAAAAGCCTTGTTCAGGTTTTGAAGGCGTTGCAGCCAGCGGTTTTCGTTGCTCATTTGGGGGTGGAGGTTAGAGCTTGTAGCCGAGGGCCTTCAGGTTGCGGGTGATTTGCGATTCCAGCCGGGCTGATTCGGCAAACTGGTCGCGCAGCTCGGCGACGAGACGCGGCATCTTCTCCTCAAAGGGCTCCCCGTCGTCCGCGATCTCCTCGGCGCCCACATAGCGGCCGGGCGTGAGGACGTGGCCGTGCGCGGCGATTTCCGGCGTGGTGGCGGATTTGCAGAAGCCGGCCCTATCGGCGTATTTGGGCGCGCCCTTTTCCCCCCGCCAGGCGTGGTAGGTGCCGACGATGTTCTGGAGATCGTCCTCGGTCAGTTCGCGGTGAACGCGATCCACGAGCGTGCCCAATTTGCGGGCGTCAATGAACAGTGTCTGTTTGCGCCGGTCGCGTCGTTTGCCGTCGCGCTTGTTCTTGACGAGAAACCAGAGGCAGACGGGAATCTGGGTGCTGTAAAACAACTGGCCGGGGAGCGCCACCATGCAGTCCACCAGATCGGCTTCGATGATGGCCTTGCGGATGTCGCCCTCGCCGGATTGATTGGAAGACATGCTGCCATTGGCGAGCACGAATCCCGCCATGCCCGCCGGCGCGAGATGGTGGATGAAGTGCTGGACCCAGGCGAAGTTGGCGTTGCCCTTGGGCGGAACGCCGAACTGCCAGCGCACGTCCTCGTCAACCCGGTGCCAGTCGGAATCGTTGAACGGCGGATTGGCGAGGACGAAGTCCGCCCGGAGATCCTGGTGGAGATCACGCCGGAAGGTGTCCGCCTGCTCTGGGCCGAGATCCGCCTCGATGCCACGGATGGCGAGGTTCATGATGGCCAGCCGCCGGGTGGTGGCGTTGCTCTCCTGCCCGTAGATGGCGATGTCTCCGATGCGGCCGCCGTGCTCCAGGACGAACTTCTCCGACTGCACGAACATCCCGCCGGAGCCGCAAGCCGGGTCATAAACGCGTCCCTTGTAGGGCGCGAGCATCTGGACGATGAGCCGGACGATGCAGGAGGGCGTGTAGAACTGGCCGCCGTTTTTGCCCTCGGCGCTGGCGAACATCGTCAGGAAGTACTCGTACACGCGACCGAGCACATCCACCGCTCCGGGGGATTTGTCAGCCGAGGACGCGAACAGCGAAATGGTGCCGATGAGATCAATCAGCTCGCCCAGCCGGTGCTTGTCCAGCCCGGGGCGCGCATAATCCTTGGGCAAAACGCCTTTGAGCCGGGAATTGTCCCGCTCAAGCGCGACCATCGCATCGTCCACGACCTTGCCAATCGTGGGCTGCTTGGCGCTGTTTTGCAGGTAGTTCCACCGCGCGGCCGGCGGCACCCAAAAAACATTCTGCGCCTTGTATTCGTCCTGGTCCTCCGGGTTGGCCCCTTCAAATTCCCCTTGGCCGGCGGCCAGTTGGGTGTGCATTTCCTCGAACTTGTCGGAAATGTACTTCAGAAAAATCAGACCGAGGACGACGTGCTTGTATTCCGCCGCGTCCATGTTGTTGCGGAGTTTGTCGGCGGCCAGCCAGAGCTTGGCCTCGAAGCCGATGGTGGCGGTGGAGTCGCCGTTGGTGGAACTGGTGCGAGCCATGGGGTTAGCGGGATTTGGTAAAGATCGGCATTTTGGTGGGCATGACAGACATTTTGGCCATAATTGTGGACTGAAAACCGTCATGAGTCCACCCGTTGCGCCGAATCCGGTCTAGTGGCCTCGTGGCGCAACCCGGAGGGGTGCCAGCGCTGGGACCGCGCGCGGGACCAACTTCGCCGGGCTCTGGCACCCCTCCAGGGTGCGCTTGCCACTTCCTGCTGTTCCGGGGGTATCGCTGCGCTCAACCCCCGGCTACCGTCTTTCACCCCCTCCCGGGGTGAAGCCACAAGCCGAATGCCCCAGAGCGGCGTTTCGACACGCCCCCTTTCATTGGCCCCGTGCTTTAGTTGGGGGTATCCGGAGGCCCGTGGCCGCCCCAACTGTTTCAACAGTTTCCTCCCCCCGTGCCGACCAGACCGCCATGAGCCCCGGCGAACCAACAAACCCCACGCAACGCGGGTGGGACGGCGGCGCGTGCAGACCAGATGCCCTTCGAACCCGAACGGGGCTTCGCGGAGCCGCGAAAACAGTGGACACGATCTTTGACGGAGTTTCAAGGACCCCCTCCAAATATCGCCAAAGTGTCACGCATGAGTCGTTGTCCAAAGTGCCGCCGCTACTCTTTCAGGTCCTGCTTGCGGCGGCCGTAGAGCCAGGCGCGGAGGCGGTCGCGGTGGACGAGGAGTTGCTGGCGGGCGGCGGCGCGGTCCGCGGCGAAGGGGAGGGCGAGGAGGCCCGCGGCGAGCGCCCTCAGGCTGGCCCCGGGCCCCAGCCAGGCCACGCGGAGCCCGTGCTGGTCGGCGAGCCGGAAGGTGAAGGCGGAGAAGATGAAGGTGCGGTCGGTGGTGCTCCGTTGGTAGCGGAAGTCGAAGGCGAGGCGGCGGCAGACGTGGCCGCGTTTGAGCTGCTCCACCGCCCAGACGCCGTCCTCCATGGTGGAGATCGACTCGTCGAAGTGGAGTTCCTCCCAGAGCCGGCGGCGGAACATCCCCATGCTGTTCGAGTAAATGGAGCCGAACTTGAGGCCCTTGCGCTGGAGTTCGGGCCAATCGACCGCTTCGCTGTAGTACGGGTCGGCGTCCCAGCGGGCGCTGGCGCAGGCGGTGCGCGGGTCGGCCAGGGCGTCCCGCAGGCGCTCGATGGCGTCGGGTGCGTCCAGCACGGTGTGGGAACTGAGGACGAGGACGAGATCCGTGGGGCAGTTTGCGACGGCGAAATTGAGGACGCGGGAATGGTGGTAGGGGGCCGTCCAATCGAGGATGCGGGCACCGGCGGCGGTGAGCAGGTCGCGGGAGTTGTCCTTCGCGCCGCTGTCGATGCCGAGGAGCAGGTCGGGTTGGACGGTCTGGCGGCGGAGGGCGGCCAGGACGCCCGGGAGGGTGGCGGCGGAGTTTTTGAAGCGGATGATCGCACCGATGGTCGGCCGGGCGGGGGCTTCGATCATAGCTGGAAGGCGAAGGGGAAGCGGGCGAAGAGGTTGGTCCAGTTCGGGGCGGTGTCCTGGCCGGGTTGCATGACGATCAGGGCGGTTTCCGAGCCGGCCCGGCCGAAACTGAGGCGGTGCCAGAGGCCGAGTCGCCAGGCCCGGCTGGCGGAGGTGTGGTGCTCCCCGGCGTTGCTGAACCAGAACACCACTTCGGTTTGATGGCCCTCGCGGGCGAGTTGCAGCCACCTGGCCTCGCCGCCGGGCACGGTGATCGCCCGCTCGGACGCCACCTGCCACCCGGCCCCGCGGAAGCAGTAGAGGGGGTCGTGGACGGCGTGGCGGTTGCCGGTGCCGTCAATGGCGGTGAGCACAAACCGGGTGTCGTCGAGGAGATAGAGGCGTTTGACGGATTCGGCGCGCTGATAGACCTGCTTCTCGACCTCGTCGAGCGGGAGGTCGCGGCCGACGAACCCGGAGCCGGTGAGGGGCAGGGCCTTGAACCGGCCTCCCGGCGTGCCGCCGGGGCTGCCCCACAGGATGCCAAGCAGGATGAGGGCGATCAGGGCGACCCAGAGCGAGAGGTTGCGGGCATTGGTTTTCATGCGGGGATTTCGCAGGCGGGGCGTCGAGCGCCGGTGAACCCGACAACAGCGGCGGTGACGGCGAGCGCGAGACGGAGGGCGGCCACGGCCCAGACGGGCAGGTTGTGGAGGGCGTAGCCCAAGGCGGGCATCCAGGCGGCGGACAAGGCGAGCCAGACCAGGAAGAAACGGAACCGAACGGTCGCCCCGGCGCAGGCCAGCGCGAGCGCGCAGTGCCCGAGAAAATGCACCTCGGTGACGATCCCGCCCAAGGCCGCCGCGAGGCCCGCCCAGCAAAAGAGCCCGCCGGTGCCATGGGCCGCCAGGGGGGTGCGGGCGCAGGCGGCGACCGCCGGGGCCAGCCAGATGAGCAGGGCCAGCCAGCCCCAGGCGTCAAACGGCGAATGCCGCCAGGCGGTCGGCAGGTCGCCCGCCTGCCAGACACAGAAGGCGAGCACCGCCCACTCGACACGCAGGAAACGGCCGGTGGTTTTCATGCGCGGGGGGTGCGGGGCGCGCTCGCGGGGCGGCGGCCGAGCCAGCGGATGACGAACCACCAGACGGTGAAGGCGCTGAGCACGATGATCCAGCCCCCGCCCTCGTGGAACCAGCCCACGGCAAAATCGTGGCCGCGGGTCACCGCCGCTCCGACAATGGCGCAGACGCGGAGCGTGTTGGCCACCCAGGCGACCAGGGGGAGGCTCGCCACGGCGGCCCAGAACCAGCGGTTGCCCCGCAATTCGAGCGCCGCGAGCACCACCCCGCCCGTCAGCATCGCCTGGAGCGAGTTCATCCCGGCGCACGCGGCCACCACCTCGATCGGCATGCCCCGGACCAGGAGCATCGTGCCCTGCCGGACCACGCTGTAGCCGAGGGCGCCGAAGAGGTGGTCCACGACCCAGGCGGCCGAGAGCCGGAAATGCCAGCTCAGGCTGGTGAGGTCGAGCGTCAGCCAGGGGAAAGCCATGAGCGGCAGCAGCAGCAGCGGGCGCCAGGCGGCGGCGGGGCCGGCGACCCGGGCTTCCAGCCAGGCCCAGAGGGCGAGGGTCCAGCCGGCGGCGAGCGGGAAGGTGAGATCCAGCACCAAGCCGAGCACCAGCAGGAAGGCGGCGAGGGTGAGCCGGACGAGGCTGGGGCGGACCGGCCCGGGGCGAAAACGCCAGGGGGCGCCCAGCCAGCCGAACATTGGGATCGCGGCGATGATGGGGAGGGTGTCCGAGGCATTGACCTGCCAGGCGGGGTCGCGGAGCCAGATGAACGCCCCCAAGAGGAGCAGCAGCCCGGCCCAGACGAAGTCGGAAGGCCGCAGCCCGCTGTCGAGCCGGGTGACGGATGCGGGCTCGCAGGAGGGCTCCGGCGGCTGCGGATCCAGGCACACCGGGTTGGTCAGGCTGGGGATCAGCGAGATGTCCCGCATCCGATCATCCATAAGATCAGCCGCTTTATCAGACGTCATTGCACCGGTTCCCGGCCCGTGCCGGGTATCGGCGGACGAATCCCATTGCAATTCCCGGTCTGGGCGCATGATACTCGTCACTGGGTAGCATGACAACCATTCTTTATCCCGCCGAGGCGCCAGCTTGGTTTGTCCCGCGGCTGGCGCGGCTGGGGGTTCCTTCCCACGCGTTTGCCAACGGGATGGTGAGCGACCTCGCCCCGGACAGCGCCGACGCGGTTTATCTGATCCCCTACGAAATGATGGAAGCCGACTCGTGGCCGCGGCTGCGGGTGCGGCTGGCGGAGGCGGGGCGGTTCTACCTCGTGTGCCTGGCGGGCCTCGGGACGCTCGAGGTGACCCGCGCGATGCGGGACGGCGCCCACGACGTTGTTTCTGAACAGGATGGCGACGAGCGCTGGCGGGAGTCCATCGCGCAGGCGGCGCGGAACCAGGCGCTGTGGCTGCAACTCTACGGCGGGCGTCCCCTTTCGGCGGAAGACGTCTTGATCGGCCGGTCGGAGGCCTTGGAGCGGCTGCGCCAGACCATCGACCGGCTCGGGCCGACGGATGTCTGCGTGCTCATCCAGGGCGAGTCGGGAGTGGGCAAGGAGCGCGTGGCCGCGGCACTCCACAAGGCCAGCCATGGCAAGGTCTTTGTCCCGCTCAACTGCGCCGCCATCCCGAAGGACTTGATCGAGGCGGAGCTCTTCGGGGTCGAGAAGGGGGCCTATACCGGGGCGCTGAAGAGCCGGCCCGGGCTGGTGGAACAGGCCAACGGCGGGACCCTGTTCCTCGATGAGATCGGTGAGATGGAACTCGGGGTGCAGCCCAAACTGCTCCGTTTCCTCGAAACGCGGCGCGCCCGGCGGGTGGGCGGCGAACAGGAGTACGCGGTGCGCGTGCGGGTGATCTCGGCGACCAACCGCAACCTGGAGATCGAGATCGCGGAGAAGCGGTTCCGGGCCGACCTGTACTACCGCTTGGCGGAGATCATCCTGCAGGCGCCGCCGTTGAGGACGCGCCCCGAGGATGTGCCGCAACTGGCGCTGGCGTTCATGCGGCAGGCGAACGAGCGGTTCGGCAAGAGTTTTGAGAACCTGGAGCCGGCCTTGATCGAGAAGCTCCAGCGCCACGCCTGGCCGGGCAATGTCCGCGAACTGAAGAGCACCATCGACCGGCTGGTGCTGCTGTTCAACGGTCCGATCCTGCGCGCGCCGTGGTGGGAGCTGCCGCCGCCGCCCATGGAACCGGCCTCCGCCGGGGCTGCCGCGCGCCCGGCCGAGCTGCCGCCACCGACGACCATGCTCCCGGGCGGCCCCGCCATCCCGAACACCCGGCAGAAACAGGCCCTGGCCAAGAAGCTCCTGGCGGAGAGCGGCAACAACTTTAGCTGGGTCGCCGGCCAGCTCGGGATCAACGCGACCACCCTGTGGCGCTGGCGGAAAGCGGGCCGGCTGGATTGATGAGATCGCTGCCATGATGGATATCATCAAAGCGGCCATCATCCTCCCGGCATACCTGATTGCGGCCCCGGCGTTCGGGTACCTGGTGCTCGCCCGGAGCCGCCTGCTGGAGCGGATCGCGCTGTTGGTGCTGGTCACGATGCCTTCGTGGTTCCCGGGCAAGCTCACCCTGATGGTCTTCTCCGTCGAGCTGTACCGCGGCCACACCAAGGGGTTCGAGGCGTCGCTGATCGAGGTGCTCTGCGTCGCGTTCATCGCCAGCGCCGCCGCGCGCAAGGAACGCGGGTTCCGCTGGCTGCCACCCGGCGGGTGGCTCTATCTCGCCTGGTGCGGCCTGAGCTTTCTGTCGGTCCTGACCGCGGAGAACAAGCTCTACACGCTCATGGCGGCGGCCAAGTTCACCAAGGTCGTGCTGGTGTTCGCCGGCGCGTTCCATGCGCTGAAGGACGAGGAGGACCTGCGTTGGGTGGGCCACGGGCTGGCGATCAGCCTGATGGTGCAGGCGCTGGTGGGCCTCAAGCTGCGCTACTTGGAGGGTCGCTGGCAGGTTCACGGCTGGTTCGAACACCAGAACCCGATGGCGATGTGGGCCTATTTCTGCGCCCTCCCGCTCCTGTCGCTCACCCTGGCGCCCAAGACGAGTCCCCGCGACATGGCGGTTTACATGGGCGGGTTCGCGGGGGCCGGCCTGCTGATTCTGCTCTCCATCTCCCGCGCCGCCCTGGTTGCCTTCGCCATCGGGGCGGTGATCGTCGTCGGCCTGGCCGCGCTCCGAGGGTTCTCGTGGGAGGTCGTCGGCATTACGGCCGTGGGCGGGTTCGGGGCGGTGGTGGTGAGCCTGGTGGCGCTCGACTCCTTCATGAGCCGTGTCCAAGAGGCCAATTCCCACGGCGGTGATCACGACCTCCGCGCCATTCTGAACATGCAATCCAGCGCCATGCTCCACGACCACTTTCTGGGCGTCGGGTGGAACAACTTCGGGGTCGCCAACAGCCTGCCGGTCGAGAAATACTCGGCCATTCTCATGGATTGGGATCTGAGCCGCGGGTTCCGGATCATCGACGAGAACTACCTGGCCAATCCGCTCACGGAGAGTCTCTATTGGCTGCTCCTTTCGGAGACCGGTTATCTCGGGTTTGGCGGCTTTCTCGTGTTCGAGTTGTTCACCGTCTATTGCGGCGTACGGGGACTGGCCGCGTTTTGGAAGACCTCCACCGGCTACTTCGTGACCGGCATCCTGGTCGCCTTGGTGATCACCTATCTCCACTGCACCGTGGAGCGGGTCCTCACGCAGACCAAGAACCTGTCGCTCTGGTTGATGATGGCGGGGTTCCTGGTCCGGGTGGAGTATAACCGGCGTCTGGGGCTGGCCCCCAAGCGGGCGAAACCCGGACGGGCTCGCGCCGGGCAGCCGCTCCGCACCGCCGGTCCGGCCTCCAACCCCGCCGCCGCTCTCGCATGAACCATTCCCCCTCCTCCCCTCCGGCCGCCACGGTCGCGGGCCGGCGCCTGCGGGTGCTGCTGGTGGCCGAAGCCGCCAATCCGAAGCTCTTCAGCGTGTCACTGATCGGCTGGAGTTTCGCCCGGGCCCTGGCGGTGCAGGCGGATGTCCACCTCGCCTCGGAGTTGCGCAACCGGGATGACATCCTCGCGGCCGGGGTGGAGGGGATGGGATTCACGGCGATCGACAACCGTCGCTGGCAGGGGTTGGCGTGGAAGGTGAGCAAGGTCTTGCGCGGGGGGACGACGCTGGGCTGGGGGACTTATTCGGCGCTGGCGGCGCTGGCGTATCCGTTCTTCGAGCGCGCGGTCTGGCGGGAGTTTGAGGGACGGCTGCGCGCGGGCGAGTTTGATGTGGTGCATCGCGTGACGCCGAATTCGCCGGCGGTCCCCAGCCTCCTGGCCGGCCGCTGCGCGTCGATCGGGGTGCCGTTTGTGCTGGGACCGCTGAACGGCGGGGTCCCGTGGCCGAAGGATTTCGCCCATTTGCGCAAGGCCGAGCGCGAGTGGCTGGGGCCGTTTCGCGGGCTGTCGCGGCGGATGCCCGGCTATGGGCCCACCCGCCGCCACGCGGCTGCCATCCTCTGCGGTGCCCGCTTTGCCCTCGAGGAAATGCCCCCCCAGTACCGGGACAAGTGCGTGCTGCTCTCGGAAAACGCGATCGACCCCGCCCGCTTCCCCCGGCGTCCGATCCCGGCGCCGGGCCGGCCGCTCCGGGTCGCATTCGTCGGGCGCCTGGTGCCGCTCAAGGCGGTGGACCTCCTGATCGAGGCGGCGGCCCCGCTGGCGCGGGACGGCTTGGTGGTGCTGGACATCATCGGCGACGGCCCGGAACTGCCGGCCCTGAAGGCACTGGCGGCCAAACTCGGCGTCGCGGACAAGGTCGAGTTTCCCGGCTGGGTGGACCACGCCGGGATGGCCGCCCGCCTGGGGAGGTCGCATATCTTCGGATTCCCGAGCATTCGCGAGTTCGGCGGCGGCGTGGTGTTGGAGGCGATGGCGGCCGGTTTGGTGCCGGTGGTGGTGAACTACGCCGGACCAGGCGAACTGGTCCCGCCGGGTGCCGGGTTCGCCGTCCCGATGGGGTCGCGGGCGGAGTTGATCGCCGGCTTTCGCGCTACGCTGGCCCGGCTGGCCGCCGCCCCCGGGGAACTGGCCACCATCGCCGCGCGCGCGCAGGATTTGGTGTACCGCCATTTCACCTGGGAGGCGAAGGCGTCCCAGATCATCGAGGTTTACCGCTGGGCCCGGCATGAGCGGCCGGGCCGGCCTGATTTCAGCCTTTCCACGTCATGACTGACCAACCCAATTCCGCCAAGGCCGCGCCCTTCCGGGCGCTGGTGATCTGTCCCGGGGAACGTCCGGCGGTCGCCGCGCTGGCGCGCCGCACCCCGCTGGTACTCACCCCGTTCCTGGGCAAGACGATTCTCGACGAGGTGCTGGCCGGCCTCGCCAGCCGGGGTGCCACGGCGGTCACCGTGCTGGCCTCGGACCGCCCGGAGCACATCCGCGAGGCGGTCGGCCAGGGCCAGGCTTGGGGCATGAGGGTGGAGGTGGCCGCCACGCCGGCCGAATTGACCTCCGCGGAGGCGATGGCGGCCTGGGGTGGGGCCGTGTCAGGCGGTCGGCCGGCCGCCCGCGAGGTGGTGGTCGCGGACCACTGGCCGGCTCTTCCAGGCCTATGCCTGTGGGAGAGCTACACCGGCTGGCTGGACGTCTTGATCGCCGCGATGCGTCCGGTGGCGGCGGCGCGCGTGGGGATGCGGGAGACTGCCCCGGGTGTCTTCACCGGCCTCCGCGCGCGGATTGCCGACAGCGCCCGCCTGATTGCCCCGTGCTGGATCGGGGCCAATGTGTTCCTTGGGGCGAACGTGGTGGCCGGCCCGGGGACGGTGATCGAGGACGACGCCTATGTCGAGGAAGCGGCGGAGATCCGCTGCAGCGTGGTCGGCCCCCGGACCTACCTCGGGGCGATGACTGAACTCGGGGAGTCGTTCGCCTGGGGTCGCCACCTGTTGAACCTTCAGGCCGGGTCCTTGGTGGAGATCACGGACCGTTTCCTGCTTCATGATTTGGGCGGCGGGGCCCGGCGCGAGGAATCGTCCGTGCCGGTGCTCGGGCCGGTCCTCGAGCGGGCCTGGGCGATCGCCCCCGGGTTCTGGCGGAAGCTCTCGGGCAAGGGGGGAGGGTGAGGCAACATTTCTTATGCTGGACCGGACAGAACTGGGGCAGGCCGCGGAACTGCTGGCAGCCTCGAAACGCCGTACGGCCTGCAGGTTGGGAAACCTGCGACACAGCAGATTTGGAAATCTGCGCCACGGACGGGCGCGTCCCTGCGCTCGTAGCGCACGCGTCCAAGCCTGCCGTATCGCCGACTTCCAAGTCGGCAGGCGTCCGTCGTACTGGAGGCGCTCGAACAGAGTCCGGCCCGCGCGTTTGGAAATCCGCGCCACGGCCGGATGCCTGCCCCACTTCGAATTGAGGACTGCCGGGCGGGTGGCGCATTTGCTTCCCCTCCGCGTGGATTTCAGCTAACTTCCAAAAAAAAAACCGCTGCATATGAGACTCCAACTCCAAGGGAACACCCTGCTGGCCGGGGGCATTGCGGAACTGAACGCCGCCAACGCCACCAATTTCCGCGACGAAGCGCGGGCGGCGCTGGTCGATTCCGTGAAGGTCCTCGACGTGGACCTCTCGGCGACGACCTTCGTGGACAGCAGTGGCCTCGGCGCATTGATTGCGCTCCACAAGACCATGATCCAGCGCGGCGGCACCGTGCGCATCTTGAAGCCCGCCGCGAGCGTCCTGCAAATCCTCGAGCTGACCCGGTTGCACCGGATTCTCGAAATCGTCAAGTAACCCACGGCGGCCTTCCCCCGGAGCGCAGTCACGAAAGAACGCATGTCCGCCGTCCGCTTGGTGCCCGCCCGGTTTCTGGCCCTTGAACTGGCCTGCGATCTGGCGGCTGTCCGCGACGCCTGCCGCCAGGCGCGGCAGTTCCTGGCCGACCAGGGGGTGGGAGCGGCCGACCTGGATGGTTGGGAATTGGCCCTGGCCGAGGCGGCGAACAACGCGGTGAAGTACGTGACGGAGGCCGGCCGCGCGCTGCCCGTGCGGGTGGAACTCGACGTGCGAACCCATCAGGCCGAGGTGCGCGTCACCGACCACACGGCTGGTTTCGACATGCCCGCCCGGGCCGAGCTGGCCGAGCTCACCGACGAGTCCGGCCGCGGCATCTTTCTCATCCAGCAGCTCACGGACGAGGCCGTGTACCTGCGCGGCGCGGGCGAGAACTGCATGGTCCTGCGCCGCGGGCGCGACCCGGCCGCGGCGGCGCTGCCGATTGCCGGGGACGCCGCGGGCGCCGCCCGGGAACTTGCCGAGGCCAGCGCCACGCTCGATCTGATGACCGAGGAACTCTCCTCCGCCTACGAGAGTCTCTCCGCCATTTTCCGGTTCAGCACGGAGCTCCAGACCGGCGCGGGCTCGGATGACTTCATCCGCCGGTGGCTGAACCACCTCCTGACCATCACCGAAGCGGACTGGTTCGTGCTCCGCCTGGTGGAGCAGGGCGGGCAGAGCCTGCGGGTCGAGGCCGCCTCGGCCGCGACGTGGGCCGGGGCGCCGCTGCGGGTGCCGGCGCCGGGGGCGGGCGGCCCCGCGGAGACCCGCGCCGCGCTTGACCGTGCCGATCTCTGGTTCGACGCCAAGAGCCCCCTGGGCGCGGACGATCCGCTTTCGGTCTTTGGGGCGGGCTCGGGCGGTTTCTCGCATCCGCTCGTGGTGAGCGAGCAGTTGGTCGGGGTGTTCACCATCGGGCGGCAGGATGGCGGGCGCCCCTTCCGGGCCGGGCAGGTGAGCGTCATCCATACCATTGCTGATTTTCTGGCCCTGCAGATCCGCAGCCGGCAGATCCATGCCGAACAGGTCCGGGCCAAGCTGGACCTGCGTGATCTGGAGATCGCCGCAGGGATCCAGCAAGGGCTGCTGCCGGTGCGGATGCCGGTGGTCCCCTGCGCCGGGCTGGCCGGCTTTTACCGGAGCGCCCGCGAGATCGGCGGCGACTACTATGACGCCCTCGGGGCGGAGGGGGAGAGTGTGCTGCTGGTGATCGCCGACGTCATGGGCAAGGGGATTTCGGCCGCCCTGTTCGCCCTGATGTTCCGCAGTCTGGTCCACGCGCGCCCCGATCTGGCGTCCCGGCCGGGCGAGTTCCTCGAATGGCTGAACCGGAACCTCTATGAGGATCTGGATCGGGCGGGGATGTTCATCACCGCACAGCTTGCCTGCCTGAACAGCCGCACCGGGCAGTTCCAGGTGGCCAGCGCCGGCCATCCTCCGATGCTGTTCGCGAACCTCCGCGGCGAGGTGGCGGAGATTGGCGCGAGCGGCCCGCCAATCGGGATCGTCGCGGATGCCTCGTTTCCGGAGGACCGCCGCCCCTGGCGCGGCGGCCAGGCGCTGATGTTCACCGACGGCCTGATGGACGCTCGCAACCCCGCGGGATCCCTCCTCGGCCTCGATCCACTCAAGGCTGCCGTCGCCGCGTCGGCCCTCCGGGGTGACTCCCCCACCGACGCCCGCGAGCGCATGGTCCGACTGCTCCATGATTTCGAGGCCGGCACCCAACCCGCCGACGACACGGCTTTCATCGTCATTTCCTCCCGCAAACCCTGAACTTGAATGAACAAGCGCATCCTGATCGCCGACGACGAACCCCATATGCTCCGCGTCACTGAGCTGAGCCTGAAAAAGGGCGGCTTCGAGGTGATCCTGGCCCGGGATGGCCGGCAGGCGGTGGAATTGACCACCGCGCAGAAGCCCGACCTCGTGGTGCTCGATGTGGTGATGCCCGAGATGGACGGGTTTGAGGCGTTGCGCGCCCTCAAGGGGAACCCGGAGACGGCGGGGATCCCGGTGATCATCCTGACCTCGCGCGGCCAGCGGATCGCGCAGAGCGAGGCGGAAAGTTCGGGGGCGACCCTCTACCTTACCAAGCCATTTTCCCCTTCAGAGCTGCTTGCCCAGGCGCGGAAGCTACTCGGGGTGGCTTGACCCCTGGGCGGGGTTGGCACAACCCCGGGGCCGGAACGCAGCGGGGCGGAGTGCTGTGGCTGCGGCTCAGGTTGTAGGCCGGGTGCCCTCACCCGGCGAATTCGAGCCGCCGCCGTGTGGGGACACGCGGCCTTCAGCATCAGGCTTGACGTTGGAAAGCGTGGGGGGGCATCCCGCCAACGCCCCGTTGAGTCCAGCCAGCGGCGGGTCCCCATGGTAGCCGAAGAGCTGAAACATCCGGCCCAGGCCGCCCATCCGGTCGAAGGGGGCCATGTCGAGATCATCGCGCCCGACGTGGAAGCAGAGAACGCCCGGTGGGGGCACCGGGCCTACAGGAGGCCAAGCCCCCCTAAAGACGTCGTTCATGACAAGGCCGGGGGTGGGGGACACCCCCGCTCTCGCAGGATCGAGGTAGGGAGGCCGCGGTTGGGCAAAAAGCCGAGGAGGGGGAATGGTCTGCGCCGCCGCCTGCTCGGCGGAGGTTGGGCGATTCCAGGATGAAGACTGCCGGGGCAATTACCCCGGATCCTCGTCATGATCCACGATGCCGGACATGGTCCGGATCAGCTCCACGAAGTAGTCGGGCACGTTGGGGCCGTAGAAGGACATCACGCGGGATTCGTAGCTGTTGAGGTGGTAGTAACGGTGCGGGACGACATAGCCGATGTAATCGCCGTTGAAGCTGGTGATCACCGCGCGATGGCCGCGCGCGCGGGCGGCGTCCTTGAGGCCGAGGGCGAGTTCGCCGCTGAAATCACAGGGGGTGGCGGCCCAGACCGTGTCGTTCAAGCGCAGCACCTGGAGGAAAACCTGGGGCCGGGCGGGGAGCAATTTGGCGGCCAGCCAGGGGCGGAGGCGGAGGTTGTCGGCCAGGCGGGGACCGAGCGGGGGCATGGTGACCTCCAGGCCGAGGAGGCCCAGGGTGACGCGGTTGGTGAGCACCACGTTGGCCATATCGGCCGCCAGTTCCCGGGCCAGCGCGCGGCCCATGCGCTCGGCGCTGGCGAAGTTATTCCCGTCCGCCGCCGGGGAGTGGCTGCCGACGCCGCCACCGAGGAAGATGGCAGTGCCGCCGGTGGCCTCCTCGACCGCCTTCTCCCACGCCCCGGGATAGTCGGCGCTGAATTCCATCATGCCGGGAGGCTGGACGGTGGCGTGGGCGCCGAAGACGCCGAGCACCGAGGGCCGTCCGCCGTTTTGTTGGATCACCGCGTACGCAAACTCAGGATCGATCCGGCCCAGCCCGCCCACCAGCCGGTTGCGCACCCAATGCGGGGTGGCAAAGCTGCCCTGGCCCAGGCGCGCCGGTTTGAGGTCGGCAATCGCGTTCTGGACCGCCTCGACGATCCGGTCGGCGAACCAGCCCCGGACCCCGGGTTGGAACGGTCCCGAGGCGGTCTCGGTGGCCCAGCCCTGGCCCCAGCCGCCGAGGCTGCAATGGGTGTGGGTGGCGCTGAGGTAAATCTGCTCGCGCGAGAGGCCGTTCTCGCGGGCCAGCCGGGCCGTGGCCTCGTCGGTCACTTCCGGCGGGATGATCAGCGCGTCGGCTCCCAGCATCACCGCGAGGTGGTTGTCGACCCTCAACGCCACCGCTTTCACGAAGAGATCGTCGTGGACCCCGGCGGCGGCGCGTCCGTGCCGGTTGCCGTAGCCGGCGAGCGGGAGCGAGCGGAAGGTGCCGTGCGCGGGGTCGTCGTTCGTGGCGTTCACGGTGGGGGTCAGCCGCGCCCGGCCGAAGCCGGCGGAGAGGATCCCCTCGTGGAGCTGGTTGGTCTGCGCCTGGACGCGCAGTCGCGCCGCGGTCTCGGCGTA
>Ga0182030_10004626_pt1 | contig 29348 bp, 21 predicted proteins | sample 812S3MmetaG_FD_121299 | JGI IMG/M metagenome (GOLD analysis project Ga0182030, IMG submission 121299) | Permafrost microbial communities from Stordalen Mire, Sweden - 812S3M metaG (Illumina Assembly) | ecosystem: Environmental > Terrestrial > Soil > Wetlands > Permafrost | place: Sweden...
GTCCTGGGATTCAGCAGCTTCTCGTACTCTTCGAGAATCACCTGGCCGGTATCGTCCACCGGCGCCACGCGCAATCGCGCGCCCTTCTCGGCGCAGAGCATCTGCCACGGCACGATGTTGGCGTGATGCTCCAGCCACGTGATGACGATTTCGTCGCCCTGGTGGATGTTGTGGCGTCCCCAACTTTGGGCCACCAGATTGATGCCCTCCGTGGCTCCGCGGACAAAGATGATTTCGCGAGGCGCCGAAGCATTGAGAAATCGCCGGATCTTTTCGCGGGCCGACTCGTAGGCATCGGTGGCCCGGGCCGCCAGCTCGTGTGCCGCACGGTGCACGTTCGAATTTTCGTGCTCGTAAAAGTAGCTGAGGCGGTCGATGACACTCTGGGGCTTTTGGGTAGTGGCGGCATTATCCAGCCACACCAGGGGATGTCCATTCACGCGCTCCCGCAGGATCGGAAAATCTCTGCGAATGACCGAGGCGTCAAAGGCACCTGACGGCGAGTTCGATAGGGAAGCATCCGGCAGGGAAGCATCGGGCTGCTGCGCGGGCACTGGACCGGGCACCGCGGGAGGATAGGAATAAAGCGGCCGGGCTTCCTCCAGGAACGAAAAGGTCGGAAAGGCCGACGAATCGAACGCGCCGAGAGCGCCCGGCACTGTCGGCATGGGCGGCTGCCATGTTTCGAGTGCCGGTGCCGGCGGAGCGGCGCCATTCAGTTCTTTGAGATCGAACGCTTCCACTTTAGGACTTAACTCTCCCAACGGCAGGGCAAACGGGTTGGCAGTCGCGGGCGGTGCCGCGATCTCCGGAAACAGCGGCCGGATTTCCTGCAGGAAGGAGAATGCCGGCACACCGGCGGCGGGCGCTGTCCCAGGCAAGCTCGGCGTCCCAGGTGCGGCCGGAGCCGCAACCGGTGCAGCCGTAACGGATGGAGGCGCGGCATCCGTCAGGCTTTGCGAGCTACCCACCGCAGCGAAAAACTCGTTGGCCATGCGCGCCAGCACCGCGGGGTCGGGCAGGCCCGCGGGCACGCCTTCCATCGCCTTCAGGGTAGGCGCCCAGAATTCACCTGCCGCCTCATTTGTACTCATGGTAGTGTCCCACGTCGACATCTTCGAGGATGGCAATCGCATCGTCGGTCAGCACGGCCGACGAGCAGTAGAGGGAAATCAAGTACGAAGCGATGGCCTGGTTATTGATGCCCATGAAACGGACCGACAGGCCGGGGCTCTGCTCGCCCGCAAGGCCGGGTTGAAACAGTCCGATGCATCCCTGCTTTCGTTCCCCAACGCGCAGCAACAGGATCTTGCTGGTATTCACTTTGCTGCGGATGTGAATCTTGTCGGTGGGAATCAGCGGGACTCCGCGCCACGTGAGAAACGGACTGCCGAACAGGGTTACGGTGGGTGGGGGCACGCCACGGCGCGTGCATTCCCGCCCGAAAGCAGCGATGGCGCGCGGGTGCGCCAGGAAAAACGACGGCTCTTTCCAGACCTTGGTGAGCAGTTCGTCCAGATCGTCGGGCGTTGGAGCGCCAGCCCTGGTCTTTATGTGCTGCGGCGTTGGGACGCTATGGAGAAACCCGTAATCGGCATTATTGAGAAGTTCGCTCTCTTGCCGCTCTTTGACATGCTCGATCATGAGGCGGAGTTGCTCGCCAGTCTGGTCGTAGGGCTTGTTGAAGAGATCCGGTATGCGCGTATGAACATTCAGCACCGCATTAATCGCGCTGAGCTTGTACTCCTTCGGATTCTCTTCGTACTGGACATACGTGCCCGGCAGGGCCGACTCGTCAACCTGCTCGCACGTAACTTCAATCGCCTTACCCTCGTCGACGCGGTTCCGGCGAAATGTTCCCGCTTCCAGCGGTTTCCAATCCAGCAGACGAACCAGCCAACGCGGAGTGATCGCCCCATACTGCGGGGCCGTCTTGGTGACATTGGCGAGTTGAAATGCAGCCTGCTCACGCAGGACTTGTTGCGTCACATCATCAGCCACAGAACGGTTTCCTTTCGGATCATCAGTTTTACGTTTACCCTATTCTATACCAACACCGCATTATTGTCCTTAGGAAATTACAGTACGTATAACATTGAAAATAGATGACTTGCCGAATTATTGAGCAGTCCGCACATCTTGAAGGCCACGTTCTTGATGGACATTGGGGTAATGTGCGACAATGTGACTGGGCGTTTGCCCTACCGACCGAGCGTTCGTGCATCCGACGGCTATTTTTTCACTCCATGGTGGAGGAGGTCTCCAAGAATGAGCGTACCTGGGATTCAAGCAGAGGAACTGAAGCAGCGGCTAGACGCTGGCGAGAACTTGTTTCTGCTCGACGTACGTGATGAGAACGAGTATGAGATTTCGAATATCGGCGGACATCTCATTCCGTTGCCGGAGTTACTCGAACGGGTCGACGAACTCGATGCCAGCCAAGAGATCATTGCGCTGTGCAAGATGGGAACGCGCAGCGCAAGGGCGGTTCAGTTGCTGAATAAGGCCGGATTCACCCATGTGCGCAGCCTCACCGGCGGAATCCACGCCTGGTCGGACCGCGTGGACCCGAGCATTCGAAAATACTAGGCTTCCGCCGACGCACCGACGGCGCTCGGGCCGGTTGCCCCATCGACCTCGACACCTTGCCTTACCCTAGAAGTCGACTAGCGAATGGGGACAATCTCCAAACGGACTCAATACGGGCTGAAGGCGATGCTTTCCCTCGGTCGCCGATTTGGGGAAGGGCCGGTACTGATCTCCACCCTGTCGAAGGAAGAGTCCATCCCGATCAAGTTCCTGGAACTCATCCTTCTGGATTTGAAGAGCCACGATCTGCTCATCAGCACCGCCATCCACAGTCACGCTGGGATCCCTCATTCGCATCATGGAGGGTCCACTGGCGCCACTGCCATCCATGCCGGACGTCCGTGCCCGGGTCTTCATAGGAGGCTCGTCGCCACATAAGGTGGCGCGGGATTGGAAAGATCAGAATTCAGGAACGATTCACTTTTCAATAACTCAGAAAGAGCAGTTCGGGCAGCGGTTTGCGCCTGTTGCCTGAGTTCGGGAACGGCTGTGGATTCCCACAACGTGGCCTTCCGAAGGGTGCCGGCAATCAGCAGGTCGCTGTGAGTACCGCCACCTGCCTTGATAGCGCGACCGAGCCCGTCCGTGAGGAGACCCAGCTTGAGTTCGTCGCTCGAAAGCGTGCCTGCCTCGAGAAGAGGCCGAAGGAACGGGTGTGTCGCATGCGGTGTGTGTACCCCGGGCCCTGTACAGTTCACCACCCAGGAGACCCTAACTGTCTTGGGAGTCGAGGTGCCCCGGTGGGCGAAGGTAACATCAATACCCTCCTGGTCTGCCGCGGCAGAAACCAGAGTCCCGGCGATGACCTGGAGCGCTTTCGATTCTCGTAGGTTGTCCATCGTCTCGGCCACCGCGGGGGCCATGCGATGGCGGTGCACCTCCCAGAACGTGCGCGCATGCCTGAGGAACCGTGAACGCTCTGCCAAATCGAGACGGCTCCATAGCTGAGGAATCACGGGGCGAAGCGCGTCGAAGACATCCTGCCACGCAACGCCGGGATCTCGGGTGGCCATTCGATGGCGAAGTGTCGAAACAACCCGGCGGACCGTGAGGCGCGCTGCCGGATCCAACCAGCTGTTTATCACTCCCGACATGTCGGCATCCTTGGCTTGCTGGCGAACCTGGGCTTTTATTCAGATCTTGTGGACTAAGGGGTCGAGCCGCGAGCAAAGTTTTGGCATCCCAATAGTTTGTATAGTTTGTATAATGCAGACCCGCAAATGGCTTGGCTACGCAGCCGCTCCTATGCGGAGGTTGTCAGCGTTCTTGCTGCAGATATCGCACATCTTCTCTTTCTCCTTTTTAAATAGACTTGACTCCAAACTTGACCGGAACTATTGCGTATCGCCGCCCGGAGGACGAAACGGGGTGTCTCCAGCAACCTCGCCATATAGGCGTGGTTACGTTTGCGCGCGATATCCGCCGCCGTTAAACCGTCCTCGCGCTTGTTGTCCCGCCCTGGCTCCGGCGGCCGGCAGTAACTTATGGCGTCTGTATTGCCCTAGCCGGAATACGAATATCGGTCGCCGAGTCCACGCCTGGGTCACCGTCTGAAAGGCTCGCAATGAAGTCAATCAGATAGCGTGCGGTCGAGAGGTTTCAATCTGGCTCCTCAGCTAGGACTCGAACTGTTGCCAGCCTGCCCCGTCCCTCTGCACGATCCCCTACTTGCCCCCGGTCTGCGGGCCGGTATCTCCCGGACCGCCATCCCCGGGAGTGCCGCCGTAAATGTTCCGGCCATCGGGCAGCGTCACCCGCCGCGCGTCGATCAGGTGGGAGCCATCCTTTGCGCGGTAGCCATCGACAATCAACGTGTCCCCGAGCTTGATGTCGCCCTTCTTGAACCCGCGTCGCGACAACGCACCCGGAGCCGCACCTTCGCATCCCCAGTTTACCGCCACACCCTTCTCGTCCTTCACATCTATATAGAAGTACGAGTGGGGGTTGGTCCACTCGATCTTAGTAAGTGCCCCAGTGAGCCGAATCGCCTTGCTGGCGTCGAACTCCGCGGCAAATGAATGGTGGGCAATCGCCGGCACTCCCACCAAGAATCCCAGCATCCCTAACCCGAGAACTACTCTTGCTTTCACAGTGCAATCTCCTCGGGATTCAGTATACATCAGTATTCTGATGGACAATAGGGCCATTATGCGATATGGTGAGAGTCATGGTGAACGCAAAGCTCGCCGGCATCCTGACTGCCGCGCTCATAATGGGGGCCCTTCCAGCTCATTCCCAAACGCCGCCTCCCGATCCGGCGGCCAGCGAGATGTTCGGAAAGGAACCGGCCGGTCCGGCGAAACCTACGCCTCGCACCCCGGACGGCCATCCCGATCTCAACGGATATTGGAAGGGTCTGCGTACGACCAAGCCTGTCGGCAATATCGGCAAGGATCTTCCAGGATTCAAGCTCCCCTTCACTCCGGCCGGCGAGGCGGCGTGGCAGCACAACGTCACAGCCACCTACGACCCCGAAGCGCTCTGCATTCCCGGCGGGATTCCGCGGCACAACGCCAGCGGTCTGCCATTCATGGTGATGCAGACGCCCAAGGCGGTAGCGTTCCTGTACTTCTACAGCTATCACCGCTTCATTCCGGTCGACGGCCGGAAGCATTCCGAAGACCCAGACCCCTCGTTCTTCGGCGAGGAGATCGGGCGCTGGGAAGGCGACACGCTGGCGATCGATTCCATCGGGTTCAAAGACGAACAGGTGTGGGCCGACGAAAACGGCAGTCCGCACAGCGAGGCGTTACATGTGGTGGAGCGCTGGACGCGGCCCGATGCCGATCACATTCACGTCGACACCCTCATCGAAGATCCGAAGTTTTATACCAAGCCGTTCAACTACTCTCGCACTTGGGTTGCCGGCACGCCCGGCCAACAGTTGGCGGAATACGCATGCAGCGAGAACAACGTCGATCGCGAACACCTCGGTTTCGGCCCCGGCCCGATCCGCCCTGACGGCACACGCGGCTACATCGATCCGGCGCCGCTTCCACCGCCGGTGAAAGCCACCGCTCCATCGAAGAAGTGAGGCCCTCTATGTCCCGTAATAAAGTCTTGATCGTGCCGGGATGGCATGGTTCCGGTCCGGCCCACTGGCAGACCATCTGGGAACAGAACCACCCGGAATACCTCCGCATGAACCAGAAGGACTGGCGAAGCGTACACCGTCCGGACTGGGTCGAGACTCTGGATCGTGCAGTCGGCTCCATTTCCGGCAACGTGGTGCTCGTCGCGCACAGCCTGGGTTGTCTTGCAGTGGCTTGGTGGGCTGGCACACGGGCCGGCAGTTCCGGGAAAGTGCGGGGGGCAATGCTGGTGGCGCCGCCCGATCTGCATTCGGCGCCCGGCACATTGCCCGCGCTGGCCAGCTTCACGCCGACTCCGCTTGTCCGCCTTCCCTTCCCTTCTCTACTGATCGCCAGCGAGAACGACCCGTATGCCAGCATTAACGCCGCCGCCGGATTCGCCCGCGAGTGGGGAAGCGAGTTGGTAAACGTAGGAGCGGAAGGCCACATCAACGCCGACTCCGGCCATGGTCCCTGGCCAATGGGGCAACTCTACTTCGAGCGGTTCCAGTCGCACGTGGGCTCATCTTCCCTGGTAGCGTGACATCTATGAAACCAAACATCGGACTTTCTCTCGATTTGGTGGAGTGCCGTGGCCGGTTTGGCGCCACAACCGCCACAGCGAATGAAGTGGTCGTCATTTCTCTCGATTGGTGGAGTCCCGTGGCCGGTTTGGCGGCCGCTGCGATCGTCAAACTGGGAGTTCTGCCGCACGTTCCCTGGTAATCCTCCATGAGTCAATCGACCGCCATGTCAGCTAATCCCGCGCTGGCCAAGCCTGCGTGGATCGGCTTGCCGCGGCCCGGCTCGCTGCCGAATATTTTCATTATTCGTTGTCGGCCGCAGGCCGGTGAGGAACTGTCTCCTAAATCCCGCCAGCCCTGGTTCGTTAGCTCTCCGAACCGTGTGTGCGCAGATGCGTCAGATGTCTGTACCGCGGATCCAGCGGATCGGTCCGCAGCGCTTCGGCCTCTCTCAAATAGTCAGCCACGCCGGTTCGCCGATACAGCTTGCGGTCTTCGCCGATGGGGCAGACTTTGAGGCAGACGCCGCAGGGCCAGTGGCGGTACCGGATCACTGTCTGAAGGTTGATATCAGGAGCGTCTGAGGGTCGGCATACAGGATGTATGCGAGCGCAGTAGGGTCACCTGTGCTGTCAAAGACGCTCTTCCTGGTGTTGGTCAGTATTTCGGCCACATTGGCCTCCCCAGTCCGAAGTTGAGCTTCTAAGCCTTTATAGAACTCAATGGCGAACACGGAAGCCACCCGGTCGGATATCGGCCATAGAGCGCCGATATACCCGGCAGCTCCAGTTGCTAAAAGAATGGGCGCCCAACCATCGATTTCGTTCATGAATTGATCGATTGCACCTACATCGCAGGCATTGAAAAAAATGAGCGGACTGTTGACGGATGCCTTGGTATGCAACGACTGCCACTCATCCGGATCCATCGACTTGTCGCTGAGCAGAATCAGAAAGTGGGGTACGCCGTTCTGGACTTTGCTGGCCCCGTGCCCCGCGAAGTGGACCACTCCCGCCGGCAAGTCTGTTGCCAGCTTGGTCACCTCAAGATAGCTGCCTTGTACCGAGGCATAACCAGGCACTTGGCTCAAGGCAAGAACTTCCGCGGTCGCCGCAGGGAGCGCATGGTCTGAATCGTACTGTGGCGCAATCACCGTCAAGGTCTGCAGGGAGATCTCCTGCGGAGGGCGCGGGTGTTGACTGGTGGCCGGCACCCAGCGAGCTATGTCGGCGGTTAGCGCGAGGAATGTCTCCCGTTCATCGCTACCGCGCAATGTCGGGCGCATCAATTCCCACGGGAACATCCCGGTACCGCTGACGATCTGGATATAGAGGCGAGCGTTGGGTGTTCTTTTCTTAAGGTCCCAATACACTTCCTTGAATTGCGCCGGCACCTTATCCCACAGCTTGTCTCCAAAAGCGTTAGCAGCGTTTTGCGCCTTGGCGGCGTTGGTTCTTGGATCGGCGCCTTCCGCGTACAGGCCACGCCCGGCCTGGGACAAATTGCTGTAGCCATCTTTTATCCAATCGGGCGCCTGCTGTTCGCCTAGGCGGTCCGGCGGGCGGAAATTGGGGAAAATGACATCCAGCTGTTGCTCATCTTGTGGCGACAGTCGCAAGCGCAGGTCGGAGCCATCGGGATTTTCCTCAATCGTTAAGGAGGGATGGCGTGGGTTGAGATCCAGGGGCTGCCGTGGCGGCGCAGGCACAACGGACGCGGCCAGCTTCGGTGAATCGCCTCGATCCGTGTTGGATGCCAATATCTGAATCGGTCTTCGGATGCGCGCCAGGAAGGCGTTACCCCGATAGAAGGTCGCGGAGATGCTGGAAGATTTGCTGGGTCCGCTAATTGCCTTGGCTATCAGGTGGAAGAGTGCAATTGTGGAATTCTTGTCCCGCTGTATGGTGATGGTTTGCGAGTTGCTGCTCCCCACCGGACGGAAGTCAAAATCCTCGGCCCAGAGAACGACCTCGATTCTCACTTCAGCCTCCGCGGGATCGACCTCGATCACCACCGCCTCCGGGATACCGCCGTCTTCGGTCCGGGTCGCCTCCGATCGCCGATCCTTAGTCAGCGACACCTGGACAACGAGCTCGATTCCGGCGACGATCGAGTCCGGCGCTTCCAGGTTCGGATATCTCTCAATAGACGTAGTCAGCTTAGGGGACGGTGGTAGCGAGGTAAGGGCTAGACCTGTTCTCTCGTAGGGGAGTAGCCCTCCGGTTGTCATTTGAGCTACTTCCGCACTGGCGAGATCCACCGATGCGGTCGCCCTCTGCAACTCGTACTTGCTTTCAAAATTCCAATGGTTCGCGGACGCCAAACCCTTGCGTGCTAGATCCGCGTAGGCGTCCCCCTGATGAAGCGCAGTTTGTATATCCATCAGATTTCGTGAAGGAAGAGGAGATCCGCCGCTCGCCCTGAGCAGATCACGGCCTTTATGAACCGCAGTCAAGCTCGCCTGTATGCGCTGTTGAGCATCGGACGCCGCCGACTGCGCGGCCATGGCGCGTTCCCTCCCCTGAGTTACCTGGTTCCGCGCATCGTCGATGTGCGCCAGGAGATGCTCCGTGTCGATGTGTTTGGGCTCATTGAACTGAAAACCCCCTCGTGCATCTTCAATGGTCGCTAAAACCTCATCCGCCTGCTTGCCGGTCTCGCGAGCCTGTAATTCCGCTTTGCCGGTACTCGCCTGAATCTCGTGAGTGGTCGATTCCATGTGCCTGATCCGTTCCCACAACGCATCCAGGTTCGCCTGGTCCGTCGTTGAAGAGGGCAGCGTCAGGCTCCCAGTGGACTTTTTCGCGACGGTTACTTTCGAGACCGTTCCCTTGTTGTTCCGTGGACCGGGCGCCAACTGCAACAACATGACTACCCAAAGCGGCGATGTGAGCGCAGTCGGCAATCCGATTCCTAATGCCAGAATCAGGGACCGGCGGTGCTTCTCGAAGAGATCTTTCCAGTTCACTTCGGCCTCGTGCGCAAGATGTGGACGCTGATTCCCCAGTCGGTAGGGATTTCGGTTTGCATTCCACGCAGGCCTTTGCTGGCCCGCGATAGTAACCTCTGCAAGGGAGTTAGCTGCGCTTCCGCGGCGTCTTTGCGAAACCCCTCGAAGTTGAGTATCGAGGGATCCGGGAGTTCTTGCGGCAGGCTAATGAGTACCAGCGTATCCAACCCAAGCGGTGGTCCCGCATCGATCACACCGGCAAGGTCGATTTGCCGGCCCGCATTGGCATTATTGGGGAATTGATTGCCCGCCGCATTGACGGGGTATACCAGCCTACCGTTTCCCTGGCAATCGATGTCCAGGACGTACATCCAGCGCTTGGTCTGAACGTCTTGGGACGAAGTCAAGACCAGTTTCAACCGGTCGCCTATCGCCACAGACTCATTTGGGGCCAGAAGTGTTTCGCCGGGGAGCCGCTTGACACCAAGAGTGTAATACGCCTCACTGTCGGCTTCGGTAGGGCTAGACGCAAGGTTCAACCAATTCTTGAGCTTGGCAATGCGTGCCGCATAGGTGTTCAACGTGAGGGCGGCCTTGGACGCGGAGCTTGGGTCGACTACTGAAACCCACTCGGCCCGCTCCGGATATTGGGAAGCTGAACAGCCTGGGGAATAGCCGGTCTTGTCGCTGGGGCCACGGGCTACCTCCGGCTTGTGGTACCAAGTCCACTGGGGGCCGCCGGTGTTGAGCGTTCCCGCCAGGACGTATTCGGCATGAGCGGCGTCGGATGCTTCCTGCACCGACAAGTCGGGACTCCTGAGTATCAGACCTGCTGCAAGCTCTTTGGGCGGCGGCAAATTCACCCATATGCGGGCCGCGGCGGGCAGTGTCCTTTTCAGCGTATCCGCAGTCAGGGCCGGTCCCAATCGAGTGTTTGAGGTGGTTCCGGCATGTTGGAGGAGCCAGTCTGTGCCATCCCACGACAACATATCGGTCCAGAGCGAGACGGCCGGATCCTGGATAGGAGAGATACCCGAACTCCGAATACTTTCCATCGCGGCGCGGACTTGCACGTCGGTCAGGTTTGCCGGCCAAGTCCATACAGACAACGGATCCATCGGAGGGGGAACCCATTTTGTCAGTTCAAAGACGTCCCCTGGATTCACGTGGGCATCCGGTGGATTCGCGACCGCCTTCGATCGCGCGATACCGTCTAACTGCGTTACCGTTAAAGCGATTCTCGCACCTCCGTCGGACGCCACCAGTGACTGAAACTCACTATTCGGACCAATGCCCGCAAGCTTACCCGTATCGAGGATGACTTCGTGCGAGAAATTGGTGGCCACCACGGCGACCCGGAGTTTGCCATCGCTCGCGGTGGAACCGCCGAAGAGGGGCTGCCCCAGCCGAATGGGGCCAGCGTCAATTGCCGGCGTTTGATCCGTGACGGCGTTGCCTTCCAGATCGGCCTTCACTCGCTGGTAGATCACGGAAGCGGGGGTGTTCACAGGCAGGATCTTCAGCGCCTTAATCAAGGCAATCGTAAAGAGCCCTTGCGGGTCGCCAGTGTCGGGCGGGGGCGTTTCTTTTGCGGTCTGGTCCTGCTGGGAGGCGGAAAGCACCAGTGCAGGATTGTCCGCGCGGGCTGCGGGAGCAGGGCGTTCCTTGCCGTCGGGCAAAAGGTCTGGCCCTTCGCCGATGTCCCGAGAATCGAACGGAACCCACCGTTTGCGGCCCGCGGCGCCCGACAATGCAATACCTCGCGCAATGCCGCCGCTATGGCAGCTATCGAAAATGGCCGTCAGCTTGACGCCTTTATCTAATGCCGCATGGAAGATCCGCGTCATTTCGCGGTCCCGAATATCGTACGCGCCCGTCCACACGTCGGAAGCTACAATGGTGCTGTCCGCATGGGTCACGTTGCCATTCAATGAGACTAGGAGTTTGGTGCCTTTACTATTGACGCGCAACGATCCATGTCCGGAATAGTAGAAGACCACGGTATCGTTTGGGTTGGGCTGTTCCACCAGGTACTTCCGCATGTTAGCGAGGATTCCATCATGGGTGGTACCGTCTGGCCCGATAGCGAGAACGTTCGGGGTGGGTGGCAATTCGGGATTTGAAATGACCACAACGTTCGAAGTGGGAAATCCGAACTTCGGGCTGGTCAACAGATCCCGCATGGCGGCGACGTCATTGACGGCGCCGAAAAGGTTCTCAAATGCGGCTAGATCGCAGCGTCCGTACAAGCAGTTTGGCGGCTTCTGGGCTTTGGTACCCAGGGGTTGGTAGGTATCGATCCCAATGAGCAGCGCCCTCTTGGTCTGAGCGCTGCCCGTTTGAATCGCTGGTCCCGCGACTAAGAGAAGACAACTGAGTAGCAGACCATGCACTCGCATCGCGAAATCCTCCTTCGCGCGAAGGCCCGAGGAGTGTTTATTGCCCAAAAGTAAGGGTTATCGATTGGGTTTCGTTCTTGTTGTAGTCAACGTTCGGTCCGAGCGTGACAAGTGAAATTGGCACGCTTAACGACGCATTGCCGTCAAATTTGATCCCGAATTGTACGTTGATGGTGGCTTTCGATAACGGCAAACCCTGGAGGGAGTTGGACATCTGAAACGCATTTGCCGCCGCCAGAATTTCGTTCGCGAGAGCGTCGGACAAGGGTTCGGGTTTAGCCTTGTTTGCGCCTTTACCGCTGGGGCTAGGCGCTGCATAGGTCAGTTGCAAGTCATTGACAGTGTCTTTCTCGCGGGATCCACCTATTTTGAAAATGAAAATGCTAAACGACAAGCCAGTCACTAAGCCGGTAGTGGTCTTGAAATCAATCACCACACTGCTCAATTTGGGCAATGGGTCAGGGCCGCTGCCGCGATTGTCCTGGTAGCACTGGATGGCGGCGTTCACGGAATCGAGCACGGAGGGTAAGTCAGCGGTTCTTTCGGGTTGTTTAACATCCTTAGAGTCCAGTTTATGCGCGACCGGAATCGTGGGTTTCGCACACTGGATCTCCGCATTCACGATCAGAGAGGTAGACGCCATTAAGGTCGCCAAAAGCAAGAAGGTTCTCATGCGCGACAGACTCCTAATCTGAAACTACTTCAATATCGGAGGTGATTCTATTATGAAAATGACATTCGGTCAAGAGATTTGTCAGTCGATAAGATAGTGACTGATAGCAAACGCTTTACTGCTTTCTTGATGGATGGTTCGGCGGCAATTGCGGAATCCAGCCCAAGCAGCACACCGGAGACACCGGAGCCACTGATCCCTTGATCGCGGGCGGCGATCGATACAGGAGTACCACCCTCCTTCGGCCGCGGCCGGGAAGTTTCTCGCCACGGGAAACGGCGGTCTGAAAGGCCGCCTGCAGGCAAGATTGCCTGCCACACGGAACACAGGCTCCCGCCCTCAGTATTTCTCCAGGAACGCCTTCACGCTCGATTCCTGCGCCGCCTTTTGCGCGATGCACAAATCGATATTTTCAACCACCTGTGCGAAATTGCGCGGAGCGCCGGAGTACTTGCCGACCAGCGGCGCAAAGAAAGCGCTGTACCGATCGCGCGATTGCGCATCGCAAAAAGATCCACCCACGAACGGCAGGTAGGCGCCCAGATCGGTTCCGAAGATACTCGGACGGCCGGCCATGATCTCATCGAAATGCTGCTTGATGAAATCGAACGACATCGCCTGGGTATCGGCATAAGCCGAACCGGCGGTGAGCAGCGTAACGCCGTCCGCCAGCGGAACTTTCTTTTGCAGCGCCGCCTGGTACCCGGCCGCGATCGCAGAGCGGTCGTGGAATGCCGTCATGGCTCCCAGTAGCCGCTGCTTGACCTGGCTGTCTGGCGTGTCCAGGGCAGCCAGAAACCGATTGTATAGCGACAAATCGCCATCCGTCGCCGAGGTGGACAGGAGCGCGGAAACCACTTCGGCCGGCACCGCGGAGTGGTCGGCGAGCCACTTATCTGTCAGTGTTCGCGCCTGCCCCGCAAGCTCCCGATCGCCGCCCCAGCGCGCCACCGCACCCACCAGGCGCGGCCGCAACAGCCGGTCGTCATCCGACTCCCCAGCGCGGGGAAGCCAGCCGAGCCGGTTCGCCCGCGCCTGAAAGTTCTTCAGCAGGAAGCGCTGATAGTTCGGCATGAGATTCGCCGGAACCAGGTCGAGACGGATCGAGAGCGCCATTCCCAACGCGCGCTCCACCACCTCGCGCTCGGGATCGTCGTGGAACGCTTCCACCAGGCTGAGCGCATCGGCCGCCGGAAGTTTCCCCGCGCCGGACATGTCGGCCGCATTCCCGATCAGGTCCACGCGTTCGGCAGCCGTCAGAGATTTCGACGCGTGCGCCGTCAGGGAGGACCGCAGCTCGCCGCGATAGTCCACCTGATAATAGCCGCGCGCGTCCGCATTGCCATCCACCCACGCCGGGCAGTTCTTGGAACTTCGCAGCGCCACATCCTGCTGGGCTTCGGTGAGCAGCGTGCATTCCGCCGACTGCGAACCGTCGTACCGCACGCAGAAGGGGATCTTCCAGACCTGTTTCGTCGAGCCCTTCGACCCAGCCGGCAACGACCGCGATTGCGTGGTGTGCAGCACCGCCGGCGTTTTCGCACAATCGAGCGTCACCGAGACAACCGGGACTCCCGCCTGGTTGAGAAACGTGGAGAACGGCCCGCCGATATCTTTCTTACTGGACGAATTGAGCGAATCCAGGAAATCGCCTTCCGTGGCGGTCTTGAAAGCGTAGCGGGTCAGATAGGCCTGTACGCCCTTGCGAAAGTCCTCCGCGCCCATCCAGCTTTCGAACATGCCAATCACCGCCGCGCCCTTCTGATAGGTGATGTCATCGAAGGCGTTGGCGATATCGTCCTTCGTCAGGATTGGCTGGCGGATCTTGCGCGTGCTCACCAGGCTGTCGATACCTTCGGCCCCGAGCTTGTCCGCGACGTCTCCCACGCGCGTTTTCCATTCCGGTTTCCATTCGGCAATCAGCTTCTTTTCCATCCAGGTGGCGAAGGCTTCGTTGAGCCAGATGTCGTCCCACCACGCCGTAGTCACCAGGTCGCCGAACCACTGGTGCGCCAGTTCGTGCGCGGCGTCTTCCGCGTAGCCGCGCTGCCGGGGAATGGTGTCGCTTGCGGGGTCCGCCAGAATGATGGTCTGCCCATACGTCACCATCCCGATATTCTCCATGGCGCCGAAACCGCTGGTGATGGGGACGGATACCTGGTCGGACTTCTCATAAGGATAGGGAATCCCGAAATAGTCTTCCAGGCGGGTCAGGATGGTGGCGGTCACTTCGGCGGCGTACTTCGCCTCGCCGGACCTTCCCTTGGGCGTCACGATGCGGACTGGAACGTGGTTCTTGCCGGCGACGCCCGCGTCCACATACTCGAACGGCCCCACCGCGAAGGCCACCAGGTAAGAAGGAATCGGCTTGGTCTCCTTGAACATGTAGGTCTTCACGCCGGCGACGGTGCGATCGGTGGAAGGCGTATTGCTCACCGCCGAATCCTGGCCCGGCACGCGCAAATTGAGCTGCCAAGGCGTCTTGTAGCCGGGCTCGTCGAAGCACGGGAAGGCGTCGCGGGCATCGGTGTTTTCGAACTGCGTGAAGATGTAGTCGCTGTCCTTGTCCTTCAAGTGAAAGATCCCCGAACTGTCGCCGTGGCGCACTTCGCCGGTGTAGCCGATGTGGATCTCGGCGGTGCCGGCGGGGATTGGCGAGTCGAACTTCAGTCCCAGAAAATCATCGCCGCCGGGAACGGCTGTGGCCTTCCAGGACGTACCGCCCGCGGTCGCGGTAGCTTCCTTTACTTGAATCTTCGTGGCGTTGAGCCAGAGAGTCTTTACGGGCTTGCGCACCGTTGCCTGGATGGTGATCGCGCCACTGAAGGAGTCCTTCGCAGGATCGAGCTCGAGTGTCGCCTCATAGCGGAGCGGTGCGACGTCCTCCACTTCGGAGAGTCGCAATTTAGGCTGGGCGGCGAGGCGGGCAGGCAAAAGGAGCGCGGCCAGAGGCAGGGCCGCCAGAATTCGTAGAGGAAGCATCTGTTTGTCTATCTTACGCCAGGGTGAGGCAATGGGCAGTTTTTGTGTGGCAGGCAATCCTGCCTGCAGGCGGCCTTTCAGGCCGCCGTTCCCTGGACCGGATCTCAGCGCCGCCATCATATTACTGACGAAGCCCAAGAGAGTCGGGCTGAAGCCCGGGGTTCCCTCTGGGGATGGCTGAAGCCTGCCCCACGTCGGCGGTCGAGCGCACGCCGTGAACCGCCGAAGCCGCGAGGCGAGCGGCGCTACCGATTCAGTCCCAGCAGAATCAGCTCGTCCGATGCCGATTCCTCGAATTGAATCTCCGGTCCGCCTTCCTTCGCGCTCGCTTTGCTCACCCACCGCGCCGAAAACGCCACCGCCGCCAGAGTCGCGGCCACCGCCCCGAACCTCAGAGGACTCGCCATCGCATCTTGTTCTACTGTAGCGCCCTGATGAATGAAGATCACTACCGGGATGATGCCGAACCAGAAGATGAGATGGACCTTCGATTTTCCGGGCAGGTACGTGCACGTGAAGGGAATTTTTCGAAAGCCGCGCAGCGAGAGGTCCACCAGGGCGCTGCCGAGTAATCCCAGCACCAGTAGGTGCTCCACGGCCGGCATCCAAGGCCAGTACCACAGCAACAGCGCCGCCGACACAGCTACCACTGGAAATACCGCGAATGCCAGCAAGGCCCGTCGGACTGCCGCCACCGAATCCGCACCCCCTACCGACGGCGTCACGCGAAACAGCCAGATGGCGCGCATGTCCAGCGGCAGCGAAAACACCGTCCGCGTCCCCAGCCACGAGGCGGCGAGCATCAGGACGCTTGCAACCAGCATGGGAATGTTCACCCGGTGCATGAAGTCGATCCCCGTCAGGTGCATCTCTTGCGACGCGCCACCCCAGTAGATAGCCGAAATGGCGAAACCTCCGCCCAGGTACAAGGCCAGAATCGCGCGATGTTGGCGGCTGCGCAGCAGCGTGCGGATGACGAACTGCGCTACCGCCGTCTGCTGCATTGTGCCAAAGCGCGGCAGCCACATTCCGGCGCGACCGCTCGACACCACGTCGGGCTCTTCCACAATTTTGCGAAGCGTCCGCAAATACGAAAGGAAGAAGGCGGTGCCCGCTACCAGGATCGAGATCGCCAGGCCCACCACCGCCCGATACGCCAGCGGGGCCATCACCGCGTGGCCTTCCGGGAACGCTCCGCTTAGTTCGTTCAGGAGGCCCATGAACCAGTACGTCGGCAACCACGCCTGCGCCAGTCGATGCTCCGGCGCCGCCAGTTCCGCTACGCTATTCGCCGACGATTGGAAGCAGAGCACGCCCAGGAACAAAACGAACACCACGATCTGCAGGACAGAGGAGGCCCGCAGATACCACCTTCTGGGCAACTGCGCCGCGCATCCTTGCACTCCCAATACCGCGCAGTAAAGGAACGTGGGCGCCGCCACTAGTGTGACCAGGAACGCCCCAACAAATCGTACCCTTCCCACGATTCCCGAGCCGGGAGGTGCCAGGATCATGGGCCATGCAATGGCGCCCAGGCTGTTCCACGCTGCTACAACCAGACCGAGTGCCGACCCTACCGCGGCGACCTTGGCCGCGAACAACGTGCGCCCGCGTATGGGCAGCGGAGTCAACACCAACACATCTCGGCGATCGGGAAATGTGGAGTCCCAACTCAGCAGTGCGAATACTCCCACGATCAGCATGGTGACCGAGATCAGGAGGCGCTCCGTCTGCCAGATTGCGCCGGTTCCCATCTCCCGAATGGCTCGGCCGATTGTGACCGCGCCTCCTGTGACTCCCAGGCTTCCGAAAATGAGCAGAGCTCCGAATTGCCCCAGCAGTCCGCTGGCGTCGCCGCGCGCGGAGGCCGATAACATTTCGACGTCCATGAGGCGGAACAGGAACTGGCGATAGAGAACGCGGAATTGTAGCTGGGAGTTCATTGGCGTCCCACACCTTCCAGGAATAGGCCTTGCCAGGAAGCGTCCTGGCGGTGCCACTGGGGATACGCGGAATAACTGGACGGAATCTCGGCGCGATGCAGCAATCCGTGCCCGCGCGAGCACGCCGACTCGCCGCCGTACCATTCGAGCAAGGTCTGCGAGGCGGTGCCAATGCGCACCGGGTCGGTCAGCAGGCGGAGGCATACCGGACAGCGCTCCCGCTGGTCGATCAACACCCAGCGGAGAGCGAAAACAGATGTACTGAATATTCCCAACGCAGCTATGGGCACTACATGATTCAACGAGATTGCTAGCAGGAAAGAGGCGAGCACAATCGGATGTACTAGGGCGATCTTCAAGACCAAAAAGATTCCGCTGCGCACCCGGTTGGGCCAGGGGACTTGATGAAAATGGGAAGGCGCCCGCCCCATCACCAACCAGAGAACGGGCAACATCGTGGAAGAAAATATCAGCATGGCGCAACAACCAGCCGGTAGATCGCGAGCCCGCAGGCGCTGGGGAATGTCGGGTAATCCCGGAGCGGGCAGCAAAAGCGTGATCGCCAAGCTCAGCGCCGCGACTATCGCTAGAAATGCGAGGCAACTGAGCGGCGATGCCAGATGGATCGCTGCGCCTTTCACGGGACTTGCGTGATTCCGCCGCACCCATAGCGCGTCCGGGAAAGCGCCCAGACAGAACCGCGCCGCCCCGTCCGGCGGAATGTACCAGAGTTCGGACCGCCACTCGCGAACCCACTCGGCGCGTCGGTCGGCGGGCGCCAGTAGAGATGCGGTGCGGAGAATGAGATGCGGCATCCAGCCAATGCTCATACGTCTTCGACCTCCGTAAGGGGCGCCAGTTTGGACAACAGCGGATAGCGCTTCCGCGAAATCTCCAGCGCGGCTTCCCCGGACGGCGTGAGTCGGTAGTACTTGCGCGGAGGGCGCAGCGCAGCGTCGGCGGTCGACTGCCGTTCCCATTCGGAGCGGAGCAGTTCGTCGCCTTCCAGCCGGCGCAACGCGGGGTAAACCGTGCCGCTCGCAAGGCCGGTGACGGCGATCACGGTGTACCCATAAACATGGCCCGTACCGACCGCTTGCAGGATCATGGCCGAGGTGTGAGAGAGTCGCAACCCTTCTGCCATGGCCTGAGTATACCTATGTAGTAGTCTACTTGCAAGAATTTTTCGCCCGCACCGTGCAGCGCCCAACGTGGGGCAGGCTTCAGCCTAATACCGCAAGGATTTTGGTTTGGCGCCAGCCAGAACATTCTAAAGCAGTTCTGTTTCGGCTCTGCCGCCGGTCGAAATGGCCCGTTTGCGATTGGCGTGGGTTTGACGCTCGTGCCGCCGTTGGGAGTCGCGAGACCCCATTGCGCCAACTCCCTGCGAATGAATCGGATAGAGAGGTGTTCGAAAAACCTTGCGGTATTAGGCTTTACCCTGCGGAGGGCTTCAGCCCGACATTCTGCGGGGTGGTGTCGAAGCCCGCGAAATGCAGTCATAATGAACTGCCCCAACTGAGTGACATCGGGCTGAAGCCCGCGCCACGCCGGTCGCCATCCGTGCGCGAGTGTGCCCCTTTACCGTTCGCTAGGTCTGCGTTCGACTTTGTCGACTACCGCCACAGGTATGGTGCTTTTGCTCCTTGAGTTTCAGTCCGAGCTGCTTATCGACCGCTTCGAAAACAATCCCTTGACTATAATCGCAAATTGCAATATAGTAATCGCAAATTGCAATATAGTAATCGCAAATTGCAATATAGTAATCGCATATTGCAATGCGAACTACATTTCTTCTCACCACCCTCGCTGCCGCCACGGTGATGGCCGCGCGAGCCCAAGACATCGCCGGAGACTGGCAGGGTACGCTGAAACCCGCGGCCGGCGCCCAATTGCATTTGCTGATACACATCTCTAAAACCACTGACGGAAGCCTGAAAGCCACCATGGACAGTCTCGACCAGGACGCCCTGGGCATCGCGGTGTCCGCCATCGCCGTGAAAGACTCGAAGCTGACGTTCACCTCCGACGAAGTCCACGGTAGCTATGAAGGCAAAGTCAACGCCGGTGCCAGCGCCATCGAAGGCACCTGGACGCAAGGCACGCCGTTTCCACTGAACTTCACGCGCGCGGTGAAGCCATCCGATATCGACGGCACTTGGGAAGGCACGCTCGATGTGGGGCAGAAACTGCGGCTGGTTCTGCACTTGACCACCACCAAAGATGGATTGGACGCCACCCTGGACAGCCCGGACCAAGGCGCCGGTGGGATCGCCGCGACCACCGTCAAGCGCGATGGCGCCGCGCTCACCTTGGAAATCGCCATGATCGGCGCGAAGTATCAAGGCAACGTCGCCAAGGACCTGTCCACCATCGAGGGCACGTTCTCGCAGGGCGGAGGCTCGTTTCCGCTGCTTCTCAAGCGCAAATCCCTGGACAAAGCAGACGTCAAACCGGCGCAACCGCGCCGTCCCCAAAACCCCGAGAAGCCTTATCCGTACCGTGCCGAGGACCTCAAATACCCGAACCCGAAGGCGGCCATCCAACTTGCCGGCACGCTGACCATCCCGACGGGCAAGGGTCCGTTTCCGGCGGTGGTGCTGATCACCGGGTCAGGCCAACAGAATCGCGATGAATTTCTACTGGGGCACAGTCCCTTCCTGGTGCTGTCGGACTACCTGACGCGGAAGGGGATCGAGGTGCTACGGTCAGACGATCGGGGTGCTGGCGAATCGGGCGGAGACTTTGCCGCTTCCACGACGGCCGATTTCGCTACCGACGTGGAAGCGGCGGTGGCGTATCTGAAGACCAGGCCCGAAGTGGACCCGCACCGGATCGGCCTGGCCGGCCATAGCGAAGGCGGAGTGATCGCGCCCATGGTGGCGGCACGAAATCGCGACGTCGCCTTCATTGTGACGATGGCGGGCACGGGCGTTCCGGGCGACCAGATCATCGTGGCACAGGTAATTGCGGGCGGCGAAGCTGCCGGCATGAGCCACGAGGATGCCGCGGCAGCCGGGATGAAGCAGCGGCGCATTCTGGATGCGGTGGAGCATGAGAAGGACGAGTCGGCGCTGAAACAAACGCTCGCGGATGAATTGAAGGGGACGCCCGGCCCGCAGTTCGATACCGTTTATCGCCAATTGACGTCCCCCTGGTATCGCTATTTCCTGACTTACGACCCGGCGCCGGCGCTTCGCCAGGTAACTTGCCCGGTGTTGGCGATCAATGGAGAGAAGGACGTGCAGGTGCCGCCCCAGTTGAATCTGCCGGCCATTCGTAAGGCGTTGCAGGATGGCGGCAATAAGAACTTCGAGGCGGTGGAGCTACCCGGCTTGAATCACCTGTTTCAGCATGCGAAGACCGGCGCGGTCTCGGAATATGCGCAGATCGAAGAGACGTTCGCGCCGGAAGCGATGGACAAGATTGCTAATTGGATTGTGGGCTTGCGGTAAGGAACGGTTAAGAAATAACCGCTCCTTTTAGTCGCGGCTCGGGAACGCGCTATGCCGACTGAGCCACGGCCAAACGAGCGGTCGCGACAGATTGAACAGGTTATTTCTTCACGGTCACTAAGGGACGGTGTGGTGGGCAGGCTAAAGCCATCCGCGAACACTGTAAGACTTGCGCCGAGGCGGATTCGGGAGCATATACGGTTACTCGCAGCGATTGTTGCGCACCGTATTCGCGTTGGGTCCGACTCCGGGCGCGAGACCGATGCAGCGGGACTTCATCCCGAAACCCGAAATCTCATTATCCTCCACGAGGTTGTCGCGAGCAGGCTCGGGCCATAGGAATCCACGGCCCAGATAGATGCCGGTCTGCAGTGCATCGGGCTCGTCCTTCGGGTAGTAGCAGCCCGATTTAGCGGCCTCCTCATTGCAGTGCGCCAGGTTCACGTTTAGCAGGCGATTATGCGAGATGGTGTGGCCCGTGCCGAACGCGTAAATACCCGTGAATTTCACGCCGTTGAGCAGGTTGCCGATTACGCGGATGCGGTTCGAGCGGGTGTGCGGATTGCTGTCGTTGAAAAGAATCCCGACGTTGCCGAAGGGGTATAGCGCTCCATCGGGCCGATTGATGCAGGTGTTCTCCAGGACGTCGCCATCGTGAAAGCCATCGAGGTCGATGCATTTGCCGTTGACCTCGGTGAAGCGGTTGCGCACGTAGGTCGTGTGGTCGACGTCGCCGGCAGTGTCGATGGCTACCGGGTAGGCTTGGTCCTCGTTATCTACCAGCTCGAGCGGATACCCGATTCGCGTGCCGTCATTGCGATCGACTATGACGTTGGTGGCATGGCCCACCTGGACGGCGTCGCGCGCCAGGTCTTCGAACGAATTGAAGGCGATCTCGCCGTTCTCATTGCGCGGCGAGGTGAACAGCGAGTGCGTCCAGACGCCGTTGCCGCGAATGCCGCGAAATTGCGACTGCGTCACGTGGAACTCGCGCGTGCCTTCTTCGAGCAGGATACCGCCGGTAGTATTGTTGCGTCCGCGCGCATCGCGCGAACCGCTGTCGATCACTTCCACACGATCGATGGTGACGCCCCGCGAGCGGCTCACCAGCACCGCGAACCCGGCGATGTTGCGGAAGTGCATGTCCGCGATACGCAGCTTCGAGGCGCCGATGGCCAGCACACCGTTGCCGCGCGTGAATTGCGCAAAAGGCTTGTCGGACGGCGGCAATCCGGTGCGCCGTTCAAGTCGCTCGCGATTGCCATCGAGGGTGAGATTCCGCAGCGTGACACCGTTGCCGTATATCACCAGCAGTGCGCGCCCATCGAAATCGGCGGCGGCGCGCAATACCGTGCCCGATGGCGATCCGCGCAGCTCCTTGCCACCCGCGACCAGCATCTCGTGGTGCAGTTCGAACGTCCCAGCAGGAAGTTCGACCACGCGCGGACCCGGCGACGGCAGACTGAGCAGCACCGCGAGCACCGCCACGGCCGCTGCCGCGAAGAACTTCACGCCACCTCGATGCCCATCGGCGGAAACTCGCGCTTGCCCATCGAGAGCCGCAAAACGTGGCCGCCGGGGCCGACACCTTCGGGCATGCGGAAATTGAACTCGAAGCGCTGCAGAATCGGGTCGGTGCAGAAGGAATCGGTCTCGCGCACCGCCAGGCCATCCACCGTGGCGTGGAACTGTTCGGCATGCGGAACCTCCATCATCGTCACCTTCAGCGAGCCCGATTCGGTGCGCTGATTGAGCAACAGGTTGACGCCGTCGGTCACGGTCTCAAACCGCGCCACCGCCGGACCGGGCGGGATGATGCGCACCCACGAGGGCAGGGCGATGAACTGTCCGAGCCACGACATTTCGACGGGCACTACTCCCGTGCGAATCCCTTCAGGCAGGCGGACGTTCACCTGCTGCACGCCGTCGTTGGCGGGGACTCCGATGTACTCGGGACGCCCGGGGCGGCCATCCACGGTGACTTGCAGGTGGTTGAGGTCGCACTCATCGGGCAGGCCCTTCACCCAGAGCGAGAGCGCGGCCAACGGTCCGCTGGCAGGCGCCACCGCCTCACCTGTATGCGCGTTGCTGACGCTGCGGATGAGCGCGTTCCGCTCCACCCGGCTGCTGGCGAGCGAGCGCGCCCATCCGGCGGGACGCTTGCGGCAGGTGATCCACATGTATTGCGTGTGAATCATTTCGAGCGCGAGCAATTGGAAGTCGTGATCGAGCGCGAATGTGGCGATCTGCTCGGGTGTGATGCGCACGCCGGCCCAGGTGTCGTACTGCTTGGCGGTCGGCGGCAGACCGTTGACCTGGCAGCGCAGGATGCCGCCGGTCTTGAGTACGCGGCGCGCCTCGCGCAGGTATTGGAAGACCACGTCGCCGCTGGGGATGTGCTGAAAGACGGCGTAGGAATAGACGAAGTCGAACTTCTCATCGGGAAACAGCTGCAAGTCGGACCCGGAGCTGTGATGCGGAAAGGCATTGGGTGTACCACGGAGGCGTTCGCGCGCCAGCTCGATCATAGCGTCAGACACATCGATGCCATGGATTTCCTTGAAATGGCGGCTCAGAGGGCGCATCAGGCGTCCCGGCCCGCAACCGATTTCGAGCGCGGCATCGCGGCCGGCAAAGCGCGCGAGGTCCATCTCCAGCCCACGGACAACGTCCGCGCCGGTAGAGAAAAACTCGCCCTCTTCCTGCTCGCGGCGGCCGAATGCGACGTAATAGTTGGCGTCTTCGCCGGCGCGCTCGTTCCAATCGGCGCGCATACGTTCGAGTACGTTAGGATCGTCCATTACTGTAGTTGTTGTTATTCTAACGTTTATGCCCCTCGCGTTTCGCCATGTCACCTCGGATCCGCTGCGCAATTTCGACGCCGACGTGCCGGATGGCGTGGTGATCGGCGTTATCGGCGAGAACGGGTCGGGCAAAGGACAGCTCCTGCGCCTGGCGGCCGGGGTCGAATTGCCCGCCTCGGGCACGGTGGAACGCTCGGGCACGGAGCCGGTAGTGCTGTTCGGTGAAACGCTCGCCAGCAAGGACGCGCTCGAGCGGGAGAAGGCGGCGCTGGCTTTCGACGGGCTGCGGCGCGCCGGCAAGACGGTCTTCCTCATCTCTCACGAAGAAGGATTGCTGCGGCGGCTGGCCGACGAAGTCTGGTGGCTTGACAAGGGCCGACTGGCGGGCCGAGGCGATCCTGAGGAAGTGCTGACGGCTTACCGCAAGCACATCGCCGAGCGGCTGCGCGCGTGGGGTGAGACGGCGCCCATGCCGCTCGCCCCGCGTTGGAGGCGTGGCGACGGGCGGGCGGAGATCGTGAGTGTGGAGACGATCGGCGAGAATGGCGCGCCGACCGTCGTCTGGCGCACCGGCGAACTGGCGGTAGTGAAGGTGCGGGTGCGCTTCCGCGATGCGGTGGCCGACCCGGTTATCGGCATCATGATTCGCACACGCATCGGGCTGAACGTCTACGGCACCAACACCGAGCTCGAGAAGGTGAAGCTGGGGCCGTGCGCGGCAGGCGATGTCCTCGAACTGACCTTCGCGTTTCGCTGCGAACTGTGCCCCGCGCAGTAAAGCCTCACGGTGGCGTCGCACGATCCCGACGGCGTGTGGCACGACTGGCTGGAAGACGCGGTGTCGTTCGCCGTCAGCGGAGATCGGTATACCGCGGGGGTGGCGAATCTGCGGGCGACGGTGAGTGCGAGGTAGCTCTCAGCTATCAGCTCTTGAAGCTCGGGGATTCGTCGACAACTCGCGGTGCCGCGGCATGGCCAGTTGGAAGACGCGGTATCGCCTGATTAGCGGACGAATGCACGTACCCGCATCTACACCAGCTGATAGCTGATAGCTGATAGCGGCGGCGCAGCCGCCTACTTCGGCTCCAGAATAAACGTGGGCACAATGCCCGCGGCCGTCGAGAATCCGCTCTTGCCGGCAGACACCCAGCTCGAACAACCCTGCACCTTGCCGAGGTAGGCGTGCGGGTGGACATCCACCTGCATTTCACGGAATTCCAAGTGGCCGAAAGCCATCAGCGGAAATACCGACCGTACAGGCTCCACGCGCTCCTGCACCACGTAGGGGGCGCGCAAGGCCTGCTTGAGTGCCCGGTCCCACGACCCGGCGTCCATCTCCCAGCCGAAGTAGGTGTGCTGTTCGCTGTAATCGTCGTTGGGCTTCAGGGTCAGGCGCTCGCGATTCTGTACGATGAACTCGGGCAGATCTATAGTTCGCTCATCGTAGGTAGTTTTGGTGGCCGATACCAGGCGGGTCCACGGCACATGTTCACGGATGGCCTTGCGCTCGGCGGCCGGAAATCGTGCAGTCACGGTCTCATCGGTAAGCAGCCCGAACATGGCCTTCTTGTGGGCCAACTCCGAGCGGAAGCTATTCACGACGCATACCGCGCGATCGCGATAGGCCTTCACCAGCGGATGGCTGAGATCGAAGCGCAGCAGGAATTCCTGCACGCCCAGCCGGCGATACACCAGGTCGATATCGAACGAGCCCTTGCGCAACACGCCATTGCGATATTCCAGTTGCTCCGGCGAAACGATCTCCACCGCGTAGCCTTCCTCGCGGAAGAAATCGCGGTAGAACTGATACTCGCTCTGCCCCGAGCTGTAGGTGGAGCGAAACTCCACGATGGCGATATTGGGCTTCTTGGACGCGCCGCCGAACTGCTTGTAGGATTTCAGCAACGCCTGCAGCAGGTACTTGCGGCTCCCGGCGCGCGTGAGGGTGTACTTCTTGCGAAACTCCTTCATCGGGGCCGCATCGTAAAAAAGGCTGGCCAAGGCATCGGCATAACCCGCGCCGGTGGGCGAATCGGCGTTATATTGCACGAAATGGAGGTGCCCGTTCACCAGGTGGGAATCGAGACGCGCCGCCACTTCCAAAGCCTGATAGCCAGGGTCGATGGACGCCAGCATTTTCTCGGCCGGCAGAAGGTCGAGCCGTGCCAGCAGGGCGGGCGTCTCCATTACCATCTGCTGCACGCGATCGATTGCGCCGATCAGCGCCTCACCGGTCTTTACGAGATTTTCGTACTGCCGGCGGGAGATGAAATTGGGCCGCAGGAAGGGGCAGATCAACCGTCCGCCAGCGGACAGGTTCCCGCTTTCCATTCGCTGATGGAGTTCTTCCGCCCAAGCGAGGTCGCTAAAGGGACCGGCTTCCAGCAACTTGTTGTATTTGACGACTGCCTCGTCCAACTGGGACATTCTGACTTGAGTACCTTGCGTTATACATTAGAGTATCCCACAGAAGTCCGAAAAACGATAGATTCCGAGGGGCTTACACCTGCGCAAGTTATTCATTATAGGATGCTTAGTTGTTACAATAAGGTGTCACACAACTTAGGTTGGTAACCGCGGTGGGGGTTCTGCGGAGCGAAATGTGAGGCGCGGCACGCCTTCGACGGCCGCGCTTACCGCTTCTTTTCCTGCGCCAGTTTGACGCGAGCAGCGTCCAATTTGCCGGTCACGCTGCTGACTTCATCCGGATCCGTTTCGGACGCCGGCTGTTCCTTGAAACCCTTCATGGAAGCGTTCCACTGCGCGATGGCTTCCTGGGTCTTGCCCAGCTTCATGTACACATCGCCCAAGTGGTCATGGACCGTAGGATCCTGCCCGGTGAGGTCGACGGCCCGCACCAGGGTCCGCTCGGCATCGGTCAGTTTACCCTGCCGGAAATAAATCCAGCCCAGACTGTCGAGGTAAGCGCCGCTATTGGGCACCAGATCGACCGCCCTTTGGATCATTTTGTAGGCCTCGTCCAGCCGCACATTACGGTCCGCCAACATGTATCCGAGATAGTTTAACGTTTGGGGATCGTCGGGGTTCAAGGCCAGCGCCTTCCGGAAGGACTCTTCCGAGGCATCGAATTTCTTCTGCCGCTCCAGCAGCGCGCCCCGCATGAAAAAGATTCCCGACTTCTCTTCGTCGGAGGTGGACAGCTTCTCGGCATCGTCCACCGCCTTCACGGCATCGTCGAACCGCTTGGCCTGCTCGTAAACCTGGGCCAAAGACAGCAGGGTTTCGCGATCGCGCGGACCGTTCAGCAAGCCGCGGAGTTCCTTCGCAGCCTCGTCCACTTTGCCCAGATCGCCGAGCACGAAGGCATGTTCCTGCACCACTTCGGGTTCATCGGGAAACTTCTTGAGCGCGGCATCGGCCTCGCGCAACGCGGCCGGCAAGTCTTTAGAGCCGGTGCGATAAACCTCGATGACATGCGCGGCGACGATCGGGCCGCTATCCTTAAGAACGCTCATCTGCTTGTAGGCTTCGACGGCTTCCGGATAGTGCTTCGCCTGCACGTTCAGCTTGCCGAGTTCCTCGTACCACGCAGCGCGCAACTTTTGATCGTCCTTCGAATACACCTTCTTCGTAGTGTCGTCGAGCAGGCTCTTGAGCGCGGCGATTGCTTCGTCCTGCTTGCCCTCCACCTCGAACATCCGGATCTCAGCCTTACGCGGCTCCTCGTCGCCCGGGTCGAGCTTCTTGGCCTTGTCGATGGACTCATGCGCCTTGACGAAGTCGTGCTTCCTGCTATAGATGTCGGCGATTTGCAACAGGTAGGCGGTTTCCTTGGGATTGTGCGCGGAAAGTCCGCTGTAGATTGCCAGAGCTTCGTCGTACTGCTCCGATTCGTAGAGATCGTTCGCCAGCGTGGCGGCCAACCGTTCGTTTTCCGGCTGCAGCTCCAGAGCTTTCTTCTCGGTATCGGCGGCGTTCTTGAAATCCTTCTGATTCCGGTAGGCCTCGGCGAGGATCATCAAGGAGCGCGGATTCGGACTCTTATCCGTCGCAGCCTTCAGTTTCTCGATGGCCTTGGCGTTGTCGCCGTTGTTGCCGTAAACCAAAGCCAGTCCGGTAAGCGCCTCTTCGTTGTCGGGGTCGATCGCCAACGCGGCGTTGTACGCCTTCTCGGCATCGGACGAATCGTTGGTGCCGGCATAGAGACGGCCCAGTGTCACCCAGCTATCGGTGTCCTTGGGATCCTTGTCGACAACCTTCTGAAACTCGGTCATGGCGAGATGAAGCGCCTTCTCGTCGATCTGGCCCTGCGAGCCTTTGTTGATCTGGCTGAAGTACACCCGGCCCAGCATGCGGTGGGCAGCTATGTTGTCGGGATTTTGTTTCAGCGCATCCTGCGCCAGCGCGACGGCGTCGGCGGAACGATTGACCGCGAGGTAAAGGTCGGTCAGCTCGGCGTACGTGTCGGCTGCTTTGGGGTCCGCCTTGAGCGCCTCCTTATAGTACTGGATGGCTTTGAGCGCCTGTTCCTGGTTTCCCTCCGCCTGCGCCATCAAGGCGTACAACCGGCCCATGGCGAAATTGTAATAAGCGGAAGCGCGGTTATTGTCCGCTGGGGAGGCGGAGCTCTGGTTCGAAGCGGGCGCGGTCTGCGCGAACGAAACCGCTACGAGTGCGCCCACAAGGGCAAACGCTTTGGCTGAGCGAATCATGAATTCCGACTTTCCTCTTTTCGACCGCTCGGAGGGGCATAGACGGCCGAAGGACTCTCTTATATTGTATAACGGGGTTTCGGGGCAAGCGCCCCAGCTACCAACCCGTGACCGACTCCACTGCCATTCTCTCCGAGACATCTACCGTTGCAGACGCGCCGCAATTCCCGCTGGTTGCAGTGGCCGGACCCACCGGCTCCGGAAAAAGCGATCTCGCGCTTACCATTGCACAACTGTTCGATGGTGAAATCGTCAACTGCGATTCTTTGCAAGTCTACCGCCATTTCGACATCGGCACTGCCAAGCTGCCGCTCGCGGAACGACGTGGGATTCCACATCATCTCATGGACATCCTGAACCCCGACGAACTTTTCACCGCCGGAGAATACGCTCGCCTGGCCCGCGAGACCATCCAGAACATCTCGCAGCGCGGACGCTTGCCCATCCTGGCCGGCGGCACGGGCTTCTACCTGCGTGCTTTATTAGACGGTCTGTTCGAAGGTCCGTCCCGCGATCAAGCGCTGCGCGACCGGCTGGGGCGGCGGGAAACGCGCCGCGCCGGTTCCCTGCACCGCCTGCTTACACGGTTCGACCGGGCGACGGCGCAGAAAATTCATCCTCACGATGTGCCCAAAGTTACACGGGCGCTGGAGGTATGCCTGCTCACGCAGCGCCCGGTGAGCGAACTGTTCCGGCAGGGACGCGATGCGCTCGGCGGCTATCGCACCTTGAAGCTCGGACTGCTGCCCGATCGCGAAGTGCTGTACGAACGGCTGGATCGGCGCTGCGCCGCGATGTTCGCCAACGGGCTGGTGGAGGAAGTGCGCCACATTCTGGCGTTGGGGTACTCCGAGAAATCGAAGCCCTTCGAATCGCACGGGTACAAGCAGGCGCTGCAATCGATCCACGGCGAGTTGAATTTGCGCGAGGCGATCTTCTACGCGCAGCGCAATACCCGGCAGTATGCCAAACGCCAGCTCACCTGGTTCCGTCGCGAGCAGGGATTAGTGTGGCTGAATGGGTTCGCCGACACGCCGGGCATTCAGGAAAAGGCGCTGGCGATGGTCGAAGAACTCCTACAACGGTGAACCGGTGCGTCCAGCCCGGGGTGCGCGCGGCGCAGACTCCGAACTTCTGAAGTCGTAGAATTTGAGGTGACCCCAGAATGCGAACTTCGTGTGGCAGGCAATCCTGCCTGCAGGCGGCCTTCAGGCCGCCGTATTCGATACGCGACGAATTTCTTGGGCTTCAGCACCGCCGCATGGATGTAGATGAAGCCGAAGAA
>Ga0182030_10004628_pt1 | contig 29337 bp, 30 predicted proteins | sample 812S3MmetaG_FD_121299 | JGI IMG/M metagenome (GOLD analysis project Ga0182030, IMG submission 121299) | Permafrost microbial communities from Stordalen Mire, Sweden - 812S3M metaG (Illumina Assembly) | ecosystem: Environmental > Terrestrial > Soil > Wetlands > Permafrost | place: Sweden...
CGGCTTACGCAGCCGACGACATCGTACGGATCGGTGCGATGCCGATCGACTCGTCCATGGAGAGCACGTATGCATCGAAAATTCACTACGCGGATCAAGCTCACCTCAACCTCGCGATCCAGGGAATTTCGAATGGTGCCGCCATCATGGCCGCCATCGTGGGACGGGCAATCGATTCCGGCAACGTAAATATGTTCTCGGTCCTCAACGCGCACGAACGCGGGCTGCCGGTCGTCATCGTCGCTAGCGCCGCGTTGTATTCGGCGAAGTATCCAACGGCAGCATTAGTGGTTTCAAAAGATTCGCCGATTCGAACGGGTGCCGATCTCAACGGGAAAACAATCGCCGTCGATGGCTTGAAGAGCACCTCGCAATTCTCGGCAATGGCATGGGTCGACAAAAACGGCGGCGACTCGAAGACCTTACGTTTCGTCGAAATGCCGGTACCGGACATGCAATTAGCTCTCGCGACGCACCGCGTAGACGTTGGTAATATGCCGGAACCATTCGCATCTCGTTCGGCCAAAACCGACGCACGGATCGTTTGCAGTGTCTACGACGGAATCGGGAACGCCTGGTTGCAAAATGCCTGGGTTGCTTCAGCCGACTGGGTTTCGGCGAATCCGGAAGTCGCGCGACGCTTTCGGGCGCTTGTCTATAGGACTGCCGGTTGGGCTAACCAACATCAAACGGAGACAGCCGAGATGCTGAGTCAAGTATCGTCGGTCGAGATCGACGTTATCCGGCAAACGCCTCGCGCGCGCTATGCAGAGAAGGACAGCGCGGAGTTATTGGATCCGGTAATCGACGTTGCGGTGAAATACGGGCTCATTACGAAGCGTCCGTCGGCGCGCGAACTCTTCGCTCCGGAACTTCGGGCGTAAGGTCTGCAAAATTGTCGTTACGGCGCGCTCTTCGGGCGACGTGCCCAACGCATGACCGCGCCGACGCCGCGCTCCATGTCCGGTCCAAGATCGGTCGCGTAGGTGGAAAATTCGGCGAGGGTTACTTTCATCGCGATCTCCGCTTCCAGCCGCTCGCCGAGGTGGGCGAGCAGGCGCGTCGCTTCGGCATCGAGCGCATTTGCGGCGACGACCGAACTGATCAGTCCCATCGCGAGCGCGCGCTGGGCATCGACTTCCTCGCCGGTCATGACGAGATAACGCATCGCCTTCTCGCCGGTTTTACGCCCGAGGTAACTGGCGACCAGCGACGGCGGCAAATTGTAGGTGATCTCGGGGAAGCTGCAACGCGTCCCCTCGGCGGCTACCACGATGTCCATGTGCTGAAGCAGACCGAGCGCCGCGCCGTTCGCGTAGCCGTGAATGAAAGCGACGGTCGGCCCGGCCCACTGGGCGATCCGCAGGTTGAGCCGGACGAGTTCGTTCAGCGCATGCGCGGCGGCCGCGGGGCCGTCCGGGTGCCCGCCCGGCGAGTGCGGGCGTCCCGCCGAAAAACCGTCGCCGTTGCCTCGGAATCCGAGGATGGCGTTCGGGTCGGCGTCGTCGAGTGCGGCGTGAAGTTCTTCCACCATGCCGTCGTCAAGCCGGTTGCGATTCGCCGGATCGTTGAAACGCACGACCGTCGCTTTATCGCTGCGTTCCAGGAGAAGTCGCGCTGCGCTCATCGTGGCTCGGCTTGCGCCGGAGAGGACCCGGCTCCTTCGCTGCAACGCGTTTCCGGCCGTCCGGGTCGCAGGGAATAGCCGGGGAAGGGGAGACAAAAGTAACAATGCTCGAGACGCCGACCAGCGCACCGTGGACGCGCGTGCCCTATCGTTGGTACACCGACGCCGACGTCTATGCGCGCGAACAAGAACGCATTTTCCGCGGCAAGTCGTGGAACTACGCGGCGCTCGCCTGCGAGATCCCCAACCACGGCGACTTCAAGACCACGACGATCGGCGACGCACCGATCGTGCTCGTACGCGAGAAGTCCGGTGCGATCAACGCCTTTGAGAATCGCTGCGCCCATCGCGGTGTCGCCTTCTGCTACACCGCGCACGGTAACGCCAAAGCGTTCCAGTGCCCCTATCACCAGTGGGTCTACGATCTCAAAGGCAAACTGATCGGCGTTCCGTTTCGCAACGGCATCGAGGGGCTCGGCGGCGGGATGCCGGCCGAATTCGATCTCGCCGATCATCCGCTAACGCGCATCCACGTCGCCGAACGCAATGGCGTGGTTTTCGTCAGCTTCCAGGACAACATGGAATCGCTCGAAGACTACCTGGGCCCCGCGATGGTGCCGTACTTCGACCGGATTTTTGACGGTCGCGAATTGAAATTGCTCGGCTACGAGCGCCAAGTGATCGACAGCAACTGGAAGCTCTATATGGAGAACCTCAAGGATCCATATCACGCGAGCTTACTGCACGTCTTCTTCGCCACGTTCGGACTCTTCCGGTTCGATCAGCCGGCGTGGTGCACGATGGACGAAACCGGCGGGCACTCGGTCATGGCCGTTTCCGCTCGCAGCGCCGAAGCGACCGAAGCGACGAAGGGCATGAAGTCGTTCCGCTCCGACTTGAAGCTGGCCGGGCCCGAGTTGATCAAGCCGGTTCCCGAGTTTCCGGGGAAAGCAATCGGCGTGATGCAAACGCTGTGGCCGAACCTCATCATCCAGCAACAATCGAACACGCTCGCCACGCGGCAGATCGTGACCAAGGGCCCCGGTAGCTTCGAGCTGCACTGGACGTTTTTCGGCTTTGCTGATGACGATGAAGAGATGATATCGCGCCGTTTGCGTCAAGCCAACTTGGTGGGCACGTCGGGTTACGTGTCGATCGACGACGCCGAAGTGCTGGAGTTCTCGCAGAAAGGCGCGACGCCGTATCCCGATAACGAGGGCGTCCTCGAGATGGGCGGCACCGGAACCACCGATCAGGAACATCACATCACCGAAGTTCCGGTGCGCGCGTTTTGGCGCCGCTACCGCGACGTGATGGAAGCGTGATCCGGCGCGTCGAGGAACTCTACTACGACTATGCTCAAGCGATCGACGAAGAGGTCGAACGCTGGCCCGACCTCTTTACCGAAGATGCGCGCTATCGCGTGACCTCGCGCGAGAACTACGATCGCAACTTGCCGTTAGCGCCGATCTACTGCGAAGGCCGCGGCATGATCGTCGATCGCGCTATGGCCGTGCGCAAGACGACGGTCTACGCGACGCGCTTCATGCGCCACGCGATCACCAATGTGCGCGTGAGCGAGGGCGCCGGCGGCGCACTGAGCGCGCGGGCAAACTTCACCATCTACGAAACCTTCGAAGACACGATCACCCGGCTCTTTGCGGTCGGCCGCTACATCGACACGATCGTGCGATCGGGCGACGCGCTGCTCTTCTGCGACAAACTCTGCGTCCTCGACAGCAACGTCGTCATCGGCTCCCTGATCTACCCCGTGTAATCTGTGTGTCGGGATGACGAACTAAGCGTTTAGTGCGCGGGCTTGCCGAGTGAGAACACGTAGACCATACCGGCTCCGTCGCCGCCGAGGGCGGCGATGGAATGATTGCCCGATACGGCGGCGACCAATTGCTGCCCGTCGACTGAGTAGGTGATCACGCCGCCGGCCATCGGCGCACCGGTCTGAAACTGATAGAGTATCTTGCCCGATGACGCATCAAAGGCATCGAAGAGGCCCGTGTATTCGCCGGCAAAAAGCACGCCGCCGGCGGTGACCGTCATGCCGGCAACCACCGGGCCGGCCGCATGGTAACGCCAGACCGTGCGTCCGCTTACCGGCTCGATGGCGTATATCCACCCGGTGCGATCGCTGTCGCGAACGCCCGAGCCGTTTGCGCTGCCGAGAAATTGCTCGCCCTTTTCGAAACGCACGACGCCGCTCTTGATGGTCGAACACCAATCGACGGACGCGGCGAACACGAGTTTGTCACTGCTGCTGTACGCGGGACCATTCCATTGCATGCCTTGGTTGGGACAATAATGCGTTCCCTCGGGCGTGAACGGCGCGTCGACATTCGAAATCGTCGTTACGGGAATCTTATGCACGATGGCGCGCGTCGTCGCGTTCATCAGCATCAGATAGCCGTTTTTTCCGCCGAACGCATACATCGGGGTTCCGTTTTTCGCGGTAAACGACATCGGCGGATCGGTGGTGTCCCAATCGTGCGAGTCGTGTGCGACGAGCTGATAATACCAGCGTAGGGCGCCGGTATTCGCGTCGAGCGCGAGAACCGAATCGGTGTAGAGATTCGCACCCGGCCGATAATCGGGAGCGTAGTCCGGGGCCGGGTTTCCGACCGGGAAGAAGACCGTCGCCGTTTTGGGGTCGAGCGTCGCCGACGTCCACCAACTCCCGCCGCCGGTCAACGCCGCATTCGGTGCCCACGTGTCGGCCCCAGGCTCATCGCCGGTCGGAATCGCGTTGAACGTCCAGAGTTTGTGGCCATCGGATGTCGCAAAAGCCATGATGCGGCCTTTGACCCCTGACTCAGCACCGGCGAGCCCAATGAAGATTTTTCCTTGCCATGCGATGGGCGCACCGCTCACAGCACTGCCGTCGGATGAATCGCTTGCAGCGACGTCCCAGACCGTCTTACCGGTCGCCGCATCGATGGCGATCAAGTGCGAATCCGTGGTTCCCCGGTAGAGCGTGCCGTCGAGCAGGGCCACGCCGCGATTCGCGATGCCGGCTTTGCGGCCGATCGGCACGTACGTATTCTGCCAGACCTTCCGGCACGTCGTCGCACTGATCGCGAACGTATCGTCCATTTGCGTGAAATAGAGCACGCCCGATCGTTCGATCAGGCTACTTTGCATCGGACCGACTTTTCCGACTTGAAACGCACACGCCGGCCGCAATTGCGCTGCGTTGCTGCGATCGATCTGTTTGAGCGTCGAGTAACGATCGCCGTTGAGCGAACCGTTGTACGTCGGAACGTCGTTCTGCGTTGCAGCCCGTGCGCTCGTCGCAATTGTCGCAACGGCGACGGCAGCGCCGACGAGCACGGAAACGATGGTGCGTTGTGAAATCATGCGGGCCTCGCTCTCGCTATTGCCGGGGACGTTGTGCAGTGGAGGTGCAGGTTCCCGCGGCGAAGCCTGCGGCGATGAACGAACGAACGTACGATGTCGTTGTGGTGGGGCATGGTGCGGCGGGACTCGCTGCCGCGCTGGCTGCTGCGGAGGCGGCCGGAAGTGCGACGCCGCGCGTGCTCGTGATCGAACGGGCGCCCGCGGCGGCGCGCGGCGGCAACACGCGCTGGAGCCCGTCGTACATGCGGCTCGAAGCACCGGACCGGTTGGCCCCGCACTTTGAAGACGACATGCTCGAGACCTCAGGCGGCCGCTCGGATCCCGCGTATATCCGCCGCCTCGCCGCCGACGCGACGCCGGTGCTGATGTGGCTGCAGCAGCACGGCATCACCTTCGACCGGCCACCGAACTACTTCCTCACCGCCGCGGCGCCGCGCATCCAGCCGGTCGGAGCCGGTGCGGCGGTCGTCGAACACCTTGCGCGCGCCGCGCGCGACGCCGGTGTGACGTTCGCATACGAGACCGATGCCCAATCGATCGAACTCGCCGCCGACGGATGCGTTACGGCGCTCCACGTGCGCGCGCCCGGCGGAACGAACGAACGCATTCCGACGCGCGCGATCGTCTTGGCCTGCGGCGGTTTCGAGTGTGATCCGGCGGCGATGCGCGAACATCTGGGTGCAGGCGCCGAGACCATCCGGCCGATCACGGCCGGCACCGCGTACAACACGGGCGGAGGCATCCGCATGGCAATCGCCGCCGGCGCGCATACCGCAGGCGATTGGAACGGCATGCACGTCGAGCCGGTCGACCCGCGCAGCGACCAGCCCGAGCCAGTCGTGCTGACGTACCCGTACGGCATCGTGGTGGACCGGCATGGGAAGCGCTTCTTCGATGAGGGCGGCGGCCGCGTCGACGAAACGTGGGAAACGCTGGCCCGCACGATCCACTTCGCGGCCCCCGGTCGCATCGCATACGCGATCTTCGATGCCTCGCTGGCCGACATTCCGGATTACCAGCGGGCCGTGTGCACCGATCGCGATCCGATTCGCGCCGCCACGATCCGGGAGTTAGCCGCCGCGCTCGAGATCGATGCAGCCGGTCTCACCGAGACGCTCGCGGCGTACAACGCTGCCGTGCCGGCCGACGCCGCATCGTTCGATGCCACGCGCGTCGACGGCCTCGCATCGAGCGGCCTGACGCCGCCGAAATCCAACTGGGCTCGCCGCATCGACCGTGCGCCGTTTCTCGCCTATCCGCTGGTCTGCGCGATCTGCTATACGTTCGGGGGGATCAAGACCGATGCCGAGGCTCGCGTGATCGGCGGCAACGGCCCGATTCCGGGTCTGTTCGCCGCCGGAGAAATCACCGGAGCGTTCTACGGCAAGGCCCCCGGCGGCACGTCGGTATTGCGCGCACTGGTATTCGGCCGGATTGCAGGCAAGCGCGCGTTAGATTGCCGAACAAACGGGTAACGCTACAAGTAATTATCCGCATGCTCCCTGGAGGATTACCATGGCGGTTCGTAAGGCTGCAGCAAAGAAGAAATCCAAGCCCGTCGCGCGCGCGAAGAAAACGGCCAAGCGCGTTGCCGGCAGCGTAAAGAAGACGGCCAAGAAGGCGACGTCGGCGGCGAAGAAGATATCCACCTCGGCCAAGAAAGCCGTTAAGAAAGCGTCGAAGGCCGTTCACACTGCGACCAGCCGCGCCGCGAAAGTCGGCTCCGTGATCGAGCGTGTCGGTCAGTTCATCGAAGGCGGCGCGGCAGCCGTAGAATCCACCCTGAACTCGGTTGAAAAGAAAGCCGGCGCGCGCAAGAAGACCGCCAAAAAGTCGGCCAAGAAAAAGTAAGCACTGCGGAGTTATGATTCGGCGGCGATTCGGATCTCGTGACGCGCATACTCGAACTCCAGAAGCACGAACCAACGAACATGATCGAGCTGCCGCCGATGCGCACGGCGAACGTATCGGTGCCGATCGTACGCAGACGCTAGAACCGGTACCGCAGGCTGAACTGGAAGGTACGCGCGAGCGGATACCCCTGCGGTACGTAACCGCCGGTGCCGTACTGCCACGGCACCGCTTGGGTCACGCCGTCATTGGTCGGAACGCCGTTGCCCAGCGTGTAGGGCTGCGCGAAGTTCGCGGCGTTCTGGTAGGCCGCGGCGTAGAGCGGGTTGTTTCCCCGGTAGCCGGGCGGCCCGATCAGATACGGATTGCCTTGCAGCGCCGTCGGCGTACTCGTCGCAAATAGATTCAGCACATCCAGCGCGGCGGTGAGCCGCGGTGTAATGTCGCCCTCAACGTGGACGGAGACGAGCAGTTGGCCCGGCGATCGCAGCGAGTTCGGGTCGGGACCTTCCGGCGTCCCGAGCGAGCCGATGTAGGGGTTGGTGGTCGCGTTAAACGGCAGCGCTGGGTTCGTCAGGAAATAGTAATTGTAGCCGGGATTGACGAAGTTATCGTTCGGCACCGCGACCGGCTTGTTCGTTACGGGATCGAACTCATAGATCATCGTTCCGTTCCCATACGGGTACCCCGACTCGTATGAAAGTGCCGGCGTGATGCGCACGCGCTTTTTTGCGAACCCGAATTCATAGGACAGTGTTGCCGTTACATCGGGCACGTATCCGAGCGGAAAGAGATGGCCGGCGGCTACGGCGGCAGCGTTGAGTCCGTTGTAAGCGAACTGCGATGCGCTCGATGAGTAACCGCGAATCGTGTCGACCTTCAGTGCGAGGCCGCCGTTTTGCAGCCACAGATCGAGGCCGTGCGCGATCAACGCGCCCGCGTTGGTCGGCACGCCGACGCCGGTTGGGTTTTCGTCCGCCGCGACGGCGCTGCGGAAGTTGACCGGCAGGACGTCGATGCGGTTCTTCTCACTCTCGTCGTAATATGCCAGGCGAAACTTCGTCCGCCCGCCGCCTTCGAACGCATATGTCAGATCGTTCGTGGTCTCGGCTGCAAGCGGTACAAACGGCGCCGGGTTCGCGCTATCCGTCCGATCGACTTCGAGCGGCTTCGGAGCGACGGTCGTATGATCGAACGCAACCCGCAGCGAATAGCTTGTGCCGAGCCGGTAGACCAACGCCGCATGCGGGTCAACGGCAGCCACGGTGTAGGGTGACCCATCGCTTGGGACGATATATGTCCGTGCAAATCGTGCGGTAGCGGCAAGATCGATACGCTGCGCAAGCGTCCACGTATCGCCGGCATAGGCCAAATTTGAAAAGAGCGTCGGGTTCGAAGCGATCGTCTCGTCGGCGGTCGGGACAACTTGATAGAGGAAGCTATTGTTAACGCGATATTCGGCGCCGAAGAGCAGGTGGTGGCGATCGCTTGCGAACTGATCGACGTCGAAACTCAGACCGCTTTCACGTCCGCCCTGCGTCGCTGCCAGCGAGATGATGCCGTCGGGAAAGGAGAGATCGTCCCAGAACGGACCGCCCGCCGTCGAACCGAACTGGCTTTGGTAGACCTGGACGCGGACCGTGGCATGGTCGCCTGAATGCAGCCATTGGGCCTTGAGCACGTCGTACGTTCCGCGTACGCCCGAGGCAGCGTTTACCGGCGCGTTCGGATTCGTCTCACCGGGAAACGGCGTGAACCGGCCGTCGAATGCACCATAGGTTTCGCCCGGATACGGTGAGGCATATTGCTGATAGCTCGATTCACCCGAGAGCGCAACGAACGAAAGGTCGTCCTTCGGTGTCGCCTGGAAATGCACGTTGCCCATGAACGACGCGGTGCCGCGCGTCTGCAACGAGAGGCCGTACGTCGCAGCCTCCGACGGATAGAACGTGCGTCCGTCACCATAGGCGAGATACTCGCTCGATAGCGTTGCGGCAGCCGCGTAGCGCCAGCGCAGATCGGGCGTCGCCCACTGACTATGCCAGGCGAAGCTTTGGGCGAGCGCTCCGGCGCCGTCGCTCAACTGGATCGTGCTGCGGGCCGGATAGAGGCCGGCGAGCGGTACCAAGTCCACGACGCCGCCGAGCGCGTTGTCGCCTTGATTGCTGAATCCCGCCAACGTTACGACGGTCGCCGATACACCCGTCAAGCCGAGTTGCGCTCCGACGATATTTCCGCCGGGCTCGGCGATGAGACCCTGCGGCATCGGCACGGAATCGAAGTCGAAGACGGTGTCGTCGACTTTTCCGCCACGCACGATTGCGTTGCCGAATGTGTCGAGATCGACGCCGGGAACCGACGCGGCTGCGCCTTGCACCGTTCCGCCGGTATAGGCGGCTAAGCCCGACGCATTCTCAGTCGGCCGCGTCGCGTCGCCCGCGACCACGAAGCGTTCGGTCGCCGATCCGACATCGATGGCATCGATGCGCGAAGCGATCCGGCCGATCGTGGCGATCGTCGGATTGAGACGAACCGCGAGGCGCTGGACGAAAGCCGGTTGCGCCGTAATACCAGGTTGTACGGCGGCTTCGTAGCCGCGAGCTTCGACCGATACCGTATATGTATCGAGCGCCAGTCCCAGCAATCGAAATGCTCCGCGCTCGTCGGTGGTTGTCTGATAGCGACCTGACGGCGACGCCGCAGCGACGCGCGCGCCGCGCACCGGTCCGCCGGCGGTGTCCGTTACAACGCCTGCGATGGTGGCCGTCGTCGCTTCCGCTGCGCCGGCGCGCGGCACCGCGATACAGAACGTGAACGCGAACGCGCTAAGGGCGAGTGCGACCGCCCTCATCATTAGAGAGATTGCACGTACGCGGCGACGTCCTCGACGTCTTTCTCCGAAAGCGGGGCCGGATAGAGCTTCGGCATCGGCGGATCCGGCTGCTCGATCCAGGCTACGGTTTGATCGTCGTTCTTGCGCTGCTTCTCATGCTCGAGCGACGGTCCGACGCCGCCCGCCGCACCGTTGGCCGTATGGCAGACGGCGCAGTTGGCGCGAAAGACCTCAGCCCCGCGCGATTGGTTGCCGGCCACGACCGGCGTCGTTGTTGCGGACGACGAAGCGGCGGTTGCGCCGTTGTTGTGCGCGCACCCGGCGGTCGACACCGCCGCAAATACGACAAAAGCAATGAGAGCCCAGAGCCGGCCTGCCATGAAGACCCTTTACCGCGCGGACCGACTCGTTACCCGTCCCGCAGGGTACATGCTGATCGTGACGGCACGCATCGGGCTCGCCATGTTCAAAGAGACGCTCGGGGCTTGGAACGCCGACAAAGCACCGCGTCTCGCTGCCGCAATCGCGTACTCGACGATGTTCGCGATCGCGCCGCTCCTGATCATCACGATCGCATTCGTCGGCGCCGCGCTCGGCTTCGCCGGCACCGCGCACCCGCACACCGCCGTGGAGAACGCGCTCTTGCTGCAGATCTCGCACGCGGCGGGCCCCGAAGCAGCGCAAATGGTGCGCGGCATGGTGGACGCTAGCTTTGGGAAACCAGGCATGAGCATACTTGCGCAGATCGTCGGCTGGATCGTCTTCATCATCGGCGCTTCGAGCGTGTTCGTCGCCTTACAGGACGCGTTGAATGCGGTCTGGGACGCGCAACCGCCGCCGGCACACCGGAACGTGTTCATCATGCTTCGCGACCGCACGATGTCGCTCGCCATGCTGCTGGTCATCGGCTTCCTTTTGATGATGACGTTCCTGCTCAACATCCTCATTGCGTTCGCATCGTCGCATCTCGCCAACTTCTTGCCTTTTGCCGGTGCGGCCCTCACCTTCGCCGTCGTCAACTGGGTCGTTTCGGTCGCCGTGATCGCGTTGCTCTTCGGCCTTATGTTCCGGATTCTACCCGACGTTGAGATCCGCTGGCGCGATGTCCGCGCCGGCGCGCTGTTCACAGCCCTACTGTTCGTAATCGGCCAAGCGCTCATCGGCATCTATATTGGGAAAGCCGGGGTTGCGTCGGCATACGGGGCCGCCGGCGCGCTATTGGCGATCTTAGTTTGGATCTACTATTCAGCATCGATCCTCTTGCTCGGCGCGGAATTTACCAAAATTCATGCACGCCATAATGGATCGCAAGGGTAAATACACTGCGCCGAAGCAAGCCGGAGAACGTGACCTACCGCGGGTATCTCCGGGCGATGGATATGGCAATGCGTGTCCGGACGCCCGCTGCGCCGATCCAATTCGACACGATCCGCGCGACGTGGAAGCTGGGCGGTCACGAGATTCGCGCGAGCGAGATGGACGATAAGTCGGTACGTTTCGAACTTTTCACCGTGAAGGGTCGCGAAACACCGGTCGGCAGCTATTCCGGAACGATCGGCGCCACGCCGCAAGAGGTCGCGCAATACTTGGTGTATTTTCTCGAATCGGGGAAGCCGTGGCACCACGGTCTCGCGAAAAAGGGGCTGATTTGACACCACTCGACTTACGCACCCACCGGCCGCGTCCGGTGCGCGAAACGATTCTCGGGTTTTACTTGCTGCCGCGCACGATCGATAAGTTACGGGCGGAACTGCCGGGTGGCAATGCCGGCGCATACCTCAACCACGAGACCGGTTTCAGCGCGTACATCGTGCGCGGGTTAGGACTCGACATGAACGATTTCCGCGCGGCCGTTGCCGCCGCGCCCGATGAAGCCGACCTGGTCGCGTGGCTGGCCGCGCGCATCGATACGGCGCTGGCACCCGCGCTCAATGCGAAACTGGAGACCTTCGTCGTGGAACGCATGTCGGCCGAAGATCAACGACTGGTGCGCGAGCGGCATCCGGTCATGGCACAGCGTCCGGAACTTTCCAACATCCTCGATGTCCTCGACGCCGACGACGAATTGACGTTCGCCTGATGGCGACGATTCCGGCAACACTTCCGACGTACTACATCCCGCACGGCGGCGGACCGTGGCCGTTCATGCCCGAACGGGCGGCCACGCTGGGATCGCTCACCGCTTTTCTACGCGGGTTACTGGCCGATTCCGGAACGACGCCGCGCGCGATCGTCGTCGTTTCCGGGCACTGGGAAGAACCGGTTCCTACGGTTAGCGCGCGCTCGGACTACTCGATGCTCTACGATTATTACGGCTTTCCCGAAAACACGTACACGCTGCAGTACCCGGCGCCCGGTTCGCCCGAGGTTGCGCGCGAAGTCGCCGATGCGCTCGCCGGCGGCGGCTTCCCGACCGCCGCCGAACACCGGCGCGGTTACGATCACGGCGTCTTCGTTCCGTTCATGCTCGTCGCGCCGGAAGCGACGATCCCGATTGTCCCGCTCTCGCTCGTTACCGGGCTCGATCCGGCCCAACACATCGCCATGGGCCACGCGCTCGCTCCGCTGCGCGACGACAACGTTCTCATCGTCGGGAGCGGGATGAGCTTTCACAACTTGCGCGCGCTCTCCACCGGCGCCGACGTGCTCGTGCGTTCGCGTCGCTTCGATGCCTGGTTGAACGATGCCGTTACGGGCGAACCCACCGTACGAGACGCACGGTTGGCGGCGTGGGCGTCGGCACCCGAAGCGCGCTTCGCACATCCGCGCGAGGAGCATCTACTGCCGTTGATGGTCGCTGCCGGCGCCGCCGGAGACGATCCCGGAGAACGCGTTTTCAACGACAATATCATGGGTGCCGCAACGTCCGGTTTTCGCTTCGGGTGACATCCGTTCCCACGACGCGGGAGATATTCTTCGCATTCTTCCGCATCACGATGTTCGCGTTCGGCGGCGCGATTGCGTGGGTTCACCGGGGATTCGTCGTCGAACGCAAATGGTTATCGGAACACGAGTTCGCTGAAACGCTTTCCCTCTGTCAATTCTTGCCCGGCCCGAACATCACGAACTTCGCAGTCGTCGTCGGGATGCGTTTTCGCGGTGTGCCCGGCGCGGTCGCCGCTCTGGTTGGCCTCGTCGTTCCACCGACGTTCATTCTGATCGCGATCGGAATGCTCTACGAGCGCATTGCGTCTGTTGCAGCCGTCCGCGGTGCGCTCAACGGTCTCGCCGCCTCGGCCGCCGGCCTCTTCATCGTGCTGCTCGTCAACCTGCTACGCACGCTCGTGCGGAACCGGCCGGCCGTGAGCATTCCGGTCGCAGCGACGTCGTTCGCGCTCGTGCTCAGCGGGCTTTTGTCGGTTCCATTCGCCTTGCTGACGCTCGGTCCGATCAGCATCGCCGCCGCATGGTTCCGCCGCCGCTAATGCACATCGGTCACGATTTTTGGCTGGCGCTCGGTGTACTCTTTACGCACGTTTCATTTTTGGCGCTGATCTCATTCGGCGGCGTGAACACCGTCCTGCCGGCACTGCACCATCTCGCGGTGAACGAACAGCATTGGATGACCGACCGCGACTTCGCGAGCCTCTTCGCGCTCGCGTCGGTGTCGCCGGGGCCGAACTTCATGGTGCTTACGCTGATCGGTTACAAGGCCGCCGGCGTGACCGGCGCCGTCTTGGCGACGTTGGCGCTGTGCGTCCCGACATCACTGTTGGCATTCGCGGTCGTAAAGGTGTGGGATCGTTTCAAGACGGCTCATTGGCGGCTGGCGATTCAAGAGGGCGTGGTTCCCGTTACCGTCGGCTTCGTCGCAGCCGCCGCCGTCCTACTCGTGCGGGCATCGGATAACAGCATCGCCGCATACGCCATCACCGCTGCGGTCGCTATCGTCGGCACGCTGACGCGCTTCAGCCCGCTCTGGATCTTCGCGATTTCCGCCGTCGTCGGCGCCCTAGGTTTCGTATGAACGCCGAGGGACGGCACCGCATTGGGATCTTCGGCGCGGGCTATGTCGGCATCGTTACCGCCGCCGGACTCGCGGAACTCGGGCGCAGCACGGTTCTCTACGACACCGACGCCGCCAAGATCGACTTGCTCGCTCGCGGCGGCTTGCCCGTCCATGAGGCCGGCCTGCCCGAACTCATCGCGAGCGGCGTCGCCTCGGGCCGGCTGCAGTTCACGACGGAGCCGGCCGAAGCGGTGGCTGGATGCTGCGCGGTGTTTATTGCCGTCGGCACGCCGGACGTGCGGGACGCCGCCGTAACGATCGCCGCCAATCTCGACGGTCCGACGGTCATCGTGAACAAGTCGACCGTTCCCGTCGATACCGGCGATGTCGTGGCCGCCATCGTGCGCGACGCCCGTTTGACGCGCCGAGCCGTCGTCGTCTCCAATCCCGAGTTTTTGCGCGAAGGTAGTGCGGTCAACGATTTCTTCCATCCCGATCGCATCGTGATTGGCTGCGACGACTCCGGCGCCGAAGCATTTCTACGCGAACTGTACGCTCCGCTTGCGGCACCGTTTCTCGTGACCAACATGCGCACGGCCGAAATGATCAAGTACGCCGCCAACGCGTTTCTGGCAACGAAGATCTCGTTCGCCAACGAAATTGCGGCGATTTGCGCCGCCCTCGGCGCCGATGTGACGACGGTTCTCGCCGGAGCGGGTGCCGACGCACGCATCGGTACGGCACATTTCGGTGCGGGACTTGGCTTCGGCGGTTCGTGCTTGCCTAAGGACGTTCGCGCTTTGCGCGACATCGCTGCGGGGCTCGCCGTCGAGCCGGTGCTGCTCGAGGCAACCCTGGCGGTCAACGACCGGCAAGTAGAGCGCGTCTGCGCCCGGATCGATGCGCTCGTCGAGGGCCTTTCCGGCCGGCGCATCGGCGTCTTGGGACTAGCGTTTAAAGCCGGCACCAACGATGTTCGCGATTCACGAGCACTTGCGCTGATCGAACGACTACTCGCCGCCGGCGCTGAGGTCGCCGTTCACGATCCGGTTGCCATGGACAACGCGCGCACCCGGCTCGGCGCACGCGTTACATATGCGCCGGCCGACGATTATGCAGCGGCTGCCGAGAGCTCGGATGCCCTCGTCCTTGCGACGGACTGGGACGCCTACCGCGACCCCGATCTCGCTCGCCTGCGCGCCGCCATGCGCCGGCCGCTGATCGTCGATGCACGCAATTTCTACGATGCGCAGCGCATGGCGAGCGCGGGCTTCCGCTACGAGGGGATAGGACGCACGGCGTGACGCTTAGTCCGGGAACGAGGCTCACCTCGCTCATCGTCGCGAGCGCGTTCTTCATGGAGCAACTCGACGGGTCGGTCATCGCCACATCGCTGCCGCAGATCGCCGCCTCATTCGGCGTGCACGCCGCCGACGTGGCGATCGGCATGACGTCCTATCTCGTCGCGCTCGCCGCCTTCATCCCGCTCAGCGGCTGGATCTCCGACCGCGTCGGCGCCCGCCCAACGTTCTGCACCGCAATCGTGCTGTTTGCGCTCGCGTCGGTCGCGTGCGGCCTCTGCACGTCCCTAACCGCATTCGTCGCCACGCGCATCCTGCAGGGCGCAGCCGGCGCGCTCATGGTACCCGTCGGCCGCACCGTCGTGCTGCGCTCGTCGAACAAGCAAGAATTGCTGGCCGCCATTTCCAACCTCACCTGGCCCGCGCTCATCGCACCCGTGCTCGGACCGCCGGTCGGCGGGTTCATCACAACGTACTTCACCTGGCGCTGGATCTTCTTCCTCAACGTGCCGATCGCGATCTTCGGCCTGATCCTCGCGCTCGTATTTATCCGAGCGATACCCCTCGCCGAGCGGCGGCCGTTCGATACCGCCGGCTTTCTTTTCATGACATCAGCGCTGATTGCCGTGATGTTCGGCCTCGACTTGCTCTCGCGCGGCGAACCGCTCGCGGGAAGCCTCTCGTTGCTCGCCGCAGGTTGCGCCTTGGCGGCCATCACGTGGCGTCACCTCAAACATGCGACGTCACCCATCCTGAGTTTTGCGGCCGGCGCTATTCCAACGTTTGCCGCCGCAACGTTTCGCGGCGGCAGCTTCTTTCGGGTGGCGATCCAGACGGCACCGTTCATGTTGCCGCTGCTCTTCCAAATCGGTATGGGTAAGAGCGCGTTCGCATCCGGGTTACTGATGATCGCCTACGCCGCGGGAAACCTCGCGATGAAGAGCATCACGATTCCGATCGTGCGCCGCTTCGGTTTCCGGCGCGTCGTCATCAGCAACGGATTTATCGTTGCGTTTTCGCTCGCGCTCTGCGGGATCATTTCGCAGGCGATGCCCGACGCCGTGATTGCCGTGCTCCTCTTCGCATCGGGCCTCTGCCGCTCGTTGCAATATACGACCGTGAACACCTTGAGCTTCGTCGACGTGCCGCAACCGATGATGAGCTCGGCGAGCACGCTCTCGAGCATGTTCACGCAACTCGCGCAAGCCGGCGGGATCGCCGTCGGCGCGCTGATCTTGCACGGCATCGAATCCGCGCGCGGGTCCGGTCCAACGCCCGATATGACGACGTTTCATATCGCCTTCGTGGTTTCCGCAGCAATTGCGATTGCCGCCACGCTCACGATGCTATCGTTGTCGAGGAGCGCCGGGGCCGACGTTTCCGGTGGGGCCGCCGGCTAGTGTCTTACTCGACGTAGTCCTCGACCGTCCTCGCATCACGCATCTTCGCGTGGTCGGGATTGGCGCCGGCGTCGCGCAAGCCCTGACGCTGGTGGAGCAAATCGTAGAACCGGTCGAGCTGGACCGTAATCTCCGCGAGGCGAGCGCGCCCCGCCACATCGAGTCCGCCGCTTTCGCCCTTGTGCCACAGGTCGTGCTCTTCGGCAACCAACGCTTCGATTGATTGATGGATTGACGCGTCGTTCATGCGAGGCTCTTTCCCAGAATTGCCTAGAGGCTCACGTACAGGTCGCTCGCCGGAAACGGCGCGGCGATGCGGCCGTACTTAGCCATCAGGTCGATCAGCGGCTGAATCAGGCTATCATCGAGCTTGGGAGCGAAGGTGGCGCGCGTCATCGTCGCGACCAGCTCCGGGTCGAGTTTCGCATCCGCAATCAGGATCTTGGCCGAATCGGCGTGGTTCTTGTTCGCCCAGAGTTGCGCTTCGGTGACTGCCCGGGTGAAGCGCCCAACCGCGTCGCGATGCGTTGCTACCCAATCCTTCTTCGCGTACCACGCGTTGATGGCAAAGTGTTCGGAGACCGCACTGTACGGCAGCCCCAAGACGCGGCCGGTTTGCATGGCGGGCGCCAGCGCCGGTGAGGAGATGATGGCCGCATCGATCGCACCGCGCTCGACGGCAGCGGCCATCTGCGGATTCGGCAACTCGAGAAAATGCACGCTCGCGGCGTCGACGCCGTTACGCTCGAGCCACGCACGAATAGCGATGGTATTGATGTCACCGAGCGCGATGACGCCAAGCGTCTTTCCGATCAGGTCCCGCGGTGTGCGGATCGGCGATGTCTTCGCTACGATCAACGCATTGGTCGGAGCGCTACCGACATATTCCGCGCCCGGGGCGACAAACGTGAAGCCGACACCCTTTTCGTGCGCGAGTACGAGCGATACGACGTTTGCCGCCCCAATATCGGCGGTCCCGCCGACGATTGCGGCCGCAGCAGCTTCTCCACTGCTAACGACCTGGACATCAACATCGATCCCGTATTTTTTGAAAAGGCCGAGTGCCTGAGCATACTGGACGCCCTCTGAAAACTCGACGGCAGCGCGCAATACGTGCAGCTTCGGCACCTCTTGCGCGCCGGCCGGCGACGCTAGTGCCACAGCGGCGCACAGGATCAGCGCGCGCCGCATCATGCTAGAGCATCGCTTCGAGTGCAACATCACCCTCACGTACCGTAGTGCGCCGCATATCGCGGCGAAATTGCTGGTCGTCGAACGGCGTCGCCCGATGCATCGTCGCGAGATTGTCCCACATCACCACATCACCGACGCGCCAGACGTGCGAGTAAACGAACTCGGGCTGCGTCGCAAACGCCATCAGCTTGTCGATAACCGACCGGCTGTCGGCATCGGACAAGCCGGCGATCCGCGAGATGTGCGAGGCTAGGTAGAGTGATTTTCGCTGCGATCCGGGATGCACGTGCACCAGCCGATGTTTGGCCGGCGGCCGGAGCGAGCGTTCCGCGATGCTCGGCTCGGGGCCGCCGCCGATAACGCGCGAGTAGTAGTAGTCGTGTTCTGCCACGAGCGGCTCGATCTGCGCCTTGGTCACCTCGGGGAGCGCGTCGTAGGCGGCCCGCATGTCGGCGAACTCCGTCGGTGCGGCGTCGTCCGGCGGAATCACGTGCGCGGAAAGCAGTGAATACGTCGCGCGGACGGCATGAAACGACATGTCCGTATGCCACAGACGGTTGGCGCGCTTGTAGAGCATACGCTTGTCATCGTCGGGAAAGATCTCGCCGTTCGCATCGAGATTACTCTGATCGATGATCTCCGGAAACGGCACGCGCGCCGCGCTTCCGGCCGGTATCTTCATGCGTTCCACCGGGCCGAACCGCCGGCTAAACGCGACGTGCGCGCCGTCGCTCACCGGCCGCTCGTGGCGAAACACGCCGACCGGGGAATGATCCATGATGGAGACGATGCCGGCGATCGTCGCGGCGATCAGCGGCTCGCGAATGTCCACATGTATCTCGGTGGCCAGGATCGGATGCAGGGCCGTGGCTTCGACCATCCGCCATATTTTCGCGGCCTACGCAAATTGCCCGCCTGGCAGAGGATCGGGGCGCCGCGGCGGAATGACGCCGTATGAAGAATGCGCCTCTGCGACGCGTCGTTACCGGTCACGATAACGCTTCGGTCGCGAAGGTCCTGACCGACACGATCGTCCCGGGCCAGCAAGGAAAGTCGGACGCGATCGTGCACGCGATCTGGAACACGGACGAGACGCCCGCCGCCATCGCCGTCGGAGAGGCGATCGAGGACCGCGGCGCGCGACCCCACGTCACACCCCCGCCCAAGAACGGTACGCGTTTCACAATCATCGACTATCCGCCCGGCAACCGCGGCCTGATGCACCGCACGGAGACGATCGACTACATCATCATCATGGCCGGCGAAATCGAGATGATCATGGACGACTCAACCGTGGCCCTCAAGGCCGGCGACGTGATGATCCAGCGCGGAACCAATCACGGCTGGTTCAACCGCGGCACCGAAGTTGCGCGCGTCGCATTCGTCCTCGTCGACGCGCAACCGCTCGGCATCGGCCACCCGCGGCTCTAACCTCCGGCGACGGCTTCCGCGATGGCCTTGCCGACTTCGATGGTGCTCGCCGTGCCGCCGATGTCGCGCGTGCGCGGGCCCTTGATAAGGACGGTTTCAATTGCTGCAACGATAGCGGCGCCGGCTTCGGGAAATCCGAGGTGATCGAGCATCATCGCGCCGGACCAAATCTGGGCGATCGGGTTGGCGATCCCTTTGCCGGCGATGTCGGGCGCCGAACCGTGCACCGGTTCGAACATCGACGGAAATTCGCGTTCGGGGTTGAGGTTAGCCGATGGCGCGATGCCGATCGTTCCGACGACGGCGGGGCCGAGATCGGAGAGAATGTCGCCGAATAAATTCGAGCCGACGACGACGTCGAACCAATCCGGGTGCAGCACGAAGTTCGCCGTGAGGATATCGATGTGGTACTGGTCGGTGCGCACGTCGGGATAGCGCTCGGATACCACCTTCACGCGTTCGTCCCAGTACGGCATCGTGATCGTAATGCCGTTCGACTTCGTCGCCGACGTCAGATGCTTTTTCGGCCGGCTGCGCGCGTATTCGTAGGCGTAGGTCAGGATGCGGTCGACGCCGCGCCGGGTGAAGATCGACTCTTGGAAGACGACCTCGTTCTCGGTGCCCTCAGCGAAACGGCCGCCGACGGCCGAATACTCGCCCTCGCTGTTTTCGCGCACGATGATCATGTCGATGTCGCCGGTCTTCCGGCCGGCGAGCGGCGAGGCGATGCCCGGCATCAGACGGACCGGCCGCACGTTCGCGTACTGCTGAAACTGGCGCCGGATCGGGATGAGCAATCCCCACAGCGAGACGTGGTCCGGGACGCCCGGAAATCCGACCGCACCGAGAAAGACCGCGTCGTGATTTCGTATTTGCGCAAGACCATCGCCCGGCATCATCGCGCCGGTTGCGCGATAGAACTCGCAGCTCCAGGGAAAGTGCTCCCACTCGAAGCGTAGCCCGAACCGCTTCGCGGCCGCGTCGACCACGCGGATCCCCTCCGGAACGACCTCGCTACCGATACCGTCGCCGGGAATCACCGCAATTTTGAACGTTTGCATCGCAGCCTGACCGTATGCGCGCGTTCCGGGCAGTTCCTTCTTCGGCCGTTACCCCACGGTAACGCGCGAACGCTACGCGCGCTCGCTCGTTTCGAGCGCATCCGCGCATCGTACCCGCCCCACCAGCAGGACGTGTGAACTCCGGCACCTCCTTTCGGGCAAAATCGTTCTTGCGCTCTTCTCATCTGCGCCGCATGATTAGAGCATGACAACACCTGCCGGTCCGTTCACTTCCATTCTCGTCCCATATGACGGCGGGGAGCCCTCGCAGGCCGCCCTCGCGCTCGCATTTAGGTTGCTCGGACCAACGAGCCGCTTGGTCGTGGTGACGGTCGTCAACGAGGCACCCCTGATCTCCGAATCCGCGGTCTCGGTCGCCGCGTACGATCCGACGGAGCTCTTCGAGGCGATGGATGAAGAGGGACGGGTTCTGCTTGCCGACGCGGTGAGCCGTTGCGCGGTCGCGAAGGTCACGCCGGTTACCGAAATGGTTCACGACACGCCGGTGCCGGCGATTTTGGCAGCGGCGAAAAAACATGCGTGCGACCTGATCGTCATGGGAACGCACGGCCGTACCGGCATCGGGCGCTTCTTCCTCGGCAGCACGACCGAGGGCGTGCTGCGCCAAAGCGACGTTCCCGTTCTGACGATTCGCGCCGCGAAGGCTTTAGGGTAGGTTCGCCCGTCGGCCGCGCGCAACTCCGCAAAGCCTTCGTCGCGTAGATAGGCTTCCAAAACGTCAACGAGCGCAGGTTCATCGTCAACGACGAGGATCGTTATGCGTCGCTCCACCACGCCTACTAAGCGGTGATGAGCAGTTCTTTCAAACGCGGATAGACTTCTTGCGCGAAGGTCGTCATGCCGCGAACCGTTTCGTCGTGCTCGAGAAAACCGGCCTGCCCCATCATGAGCAGGTGGCCGTAACCGCCCACGGCTTTGTGGTGACGCGCGATCTGCTTGTACACCGTGTCCGGATTACCGGCGAACACGATGCCGGTCTCGATCAATTGCTCGAGCGTCGACGAGCGATCGAACGCCGTGGGCGCACCACGCAGCAACGCCGCGGAAGTTTTGAGGGATGCATAGCCGGGCGGGTTCTTGAATTGCGGCGCGACTTTATTAGCCGTTAAGTACCACAGCAATTTGCGCGCGCCGGCGAAGCCCGCTTCGTCGGTGTCACCCGTGTACACGAGCGCGGCATAGGCCAGCCGGTCTTCGTGCATCAGTTGGCCGTTGGTCTTGCGCTGATCGCGATAGGTGTCGAAGATCGCCTTGGTCGCATCGTAGCCGGTTAAGAACGTCGCAGCCACGTGACCGTGGTCGGCAACCTTGCCGACTTGCGCCGTGCTCGTCGCCGTGATCCAGACGGGCGGACGCGGTTGCTGATAGGGCCGCGGCCAAATGTTCACGTGGCGGTAGTTGAAGTAGCGGCCTTCCCAATTGAACGGTCCATCGTGCGTGGTCCACGCTTTGAGAATGAGGTCGTGGGCTTCCCACAGACGGTCGGCCGTCCGTACCGGATTGCTGTTGGCCGGTAAGATCTCGTACGGCACGCCGCGCACGAAGCCGACTTCAAGCCGGCCGCGCGAGTAGTTGTCGGCCATCGCCATCTCTTCAGCGACGCGGATGGGATCGCGCCGGTTGCCGATGGGATTTCCGAGGATCAGGATGCGGGCGGTTGAGGTGATGCGCGTGAGCGCGCCCAACACGATCGCCGCCGATGGATTCAGGTTCGTCGCCGTCGCATGATGCTCGTTGAGCATCAGATCCAAGCCGACGCCCTCCGCCGTCTGCCATTCATCGAGGTAGCGATGGTACAGTTCCGCGCCGATCTTCGGATCGTAGTTTCTATTCGGCAATGAGACGCGGATCGACTCGTACGTCTCCTTGTCGGGCAAATACGGGTAGGCGTTTTCGCTGAAGTACCAAGTGCGCATCGTCTCGCTCCTACCGTTCGCCGAGAAAACGGGCGACGCTTGCGACGAACGCTTCGGGCTGCTCGATCTGCGGCACGTGTCCGGCACCGGCGATCACTTCGAAACGGGCGCCGGGAATGCGTTCGGCATACGCACGGCCGTAGGCCGGCGTCACGATGCCGTCGCTCTCACCCCATAGCAGCAAGACCGGAACGTCGATGCGATGTAAGCGGCGCACCAATTTCGGATTGTGCGCGTAGGGTTCCCAGGTGTAGAGCGCCGACGCTTCGCGGTTGCGCGCGATGAGCTCGACCGCTTCATCGGAGAGCGCGCTGAGGTCCGGTGCCTTGCTCGGATCGTGAAACGTCAAGCGCAGCAATTCGGCGGGTTCGGTTGCGAAGATGTCGGTGACGTCGCGCGTGAGGCGATCGCTGATCTTGATGCCGACGGCGTCGACCAAAATCAGGCGGGCGATCCGGGCGGTCGACTTGGTCGCAATCTCGGCCGCGATCCAACCGCCCAGCGAGAAACCGATCACCGTCACGTCGTGCAAGTCGAGCGCATCGAGCAGATCGAGATAGATGTACGCGAGGTCGTCGATGCTGTCGATCCAGTCGGGCAACTCCGCGCGGCCGAAGCCCGGGTGCGTCGGCGCAATCACCCGGCCGTGCTTCGCGAGCCCGCCGAGGAACGGCGCGTCCGGCGGCAACCCGCCCGCCCCGTGCAGCACGAGGATCGGCGCGCCGGCTCCCAGATCGAGGTACGAGAGCGGTACGCCGCCGGCGAGCACGTCTGTCATTGCGGGCGGCGTTCTCGTTGGGCACCCCGCACCCCCGCCCCGCCCCGCCCCGCGGCTCAGCCTTGACACTCCGACATTCGTTAGTGTACAAACAAGAAACGTTTGTACACCAATGAACTGGAGTTTGCGTGCCGATTCAGGATCTCTATGATAAGGCGGGCTACCAGATCCGGCGGCTACGGCAGATCGCCTCGGCAATCTTTGCAGCCGAGAGCGCGCCGTACGGCATCACGTCGCAACAGTACACCACGCTAGCGGCGCTGCACGATGTAACGAGTCTCGAACAGTTCGAACTGTGCGAACTCTTGAGCCTCGACCGCTCGACGATGGCGACGTTGCTCGTCCGCCTCGAAGAAAAAGCACTGGTTCGCCGCTCGACCTCGACACTCGACCGGCGGCGTAAACACGTCGCGCTTACGCCGCGCGGCCGGCGGCTGCTCGCGACGCTCGGACCGCCGCTCGAACGCATCCAGGAGCAGATCCTGGCGCCGCTCGCACCGGCCGATCGCGTCGCGTTCGCGCGCATGCTCAAAGAACTGGTCGAGTCACACACGATCGCCGCGAGCGAGCGCGCCGAGAAGCACGAGGAAGCATCATGACCACCGCAACGATAACCGCCGGTCGCTCCATGCACGACGTCGAAGGCGTGCAGGTCAGCATCCTGCGCGGCGGCTCCGGGACGCCGTTACTGTTTCTGCACGGAAGCGATGCGTTCGGCGATTGGCAGCCGTTCATGGAAGCGCTCGCGCTCAAGCATGACGTCATCGTGCCCGACCATCCGGGCTTCGGCCGCTCCGATACGCCGGCGTGGCTCGACACGATCGGCGATCTAGCCCACTTCTACCGCTCCTTGATCGAAACGCTCGGCTTACACGACGTCGTGCTGGCCGGACACGGGCTCGGCGGCTGGATCGCCTGCGAACTCGCACTGCGCAATCCCCATGACCTGCGCGCCCTCGTGCTCGTCGACAGCGCCGGTTTGCCGTTGATCGTTGACGGCGTCGACACGTTTATGTGCTCGCCGGACGAAATTCGCACCGCATCGTATGTCGACGTGGCGCGCGCGCCGGACCTCGACGACGTGCTGCGCGGACAGCAAGCCAAGAACGCGCTGATGACCGCGCGCGTCGCCTGGCGCCCGCGCTTCTACGACCCCCAACTTGCGAAGTGGCTGCACCGGCTGCAGCTTCCAACGCTCGTCGTCTGGGGCGCCGGCGATGCAATCTTCCCGCCCGCCCAAGCCGAGGTTTTTGCCGCGGCCATTCCTGGCGCGCGCACGCTCCTTATCCCGAATACCGGTCACCTTCCGCACGTCGAAGCCCCGCAGGCTTTTGCTGCCGGCGTCGGCGCCTTCATCGACGGAGTTCGCTCGTGAAATTCATCGCATTCCATCTGATGCCATACGCCGATCTCGACCTCTCGTATTCGGAGAAGTACGACTCGGCGTGGGTGACGCTGCCCAATAGCTACTACGATCCGGTCAAGGGGCATGCGCTCTATAACCGCTACCTCGACGAACTCGAATTTGCAGATGGGCTCGGCTTCGACGGCATCGGGGTCAACGAGCACCATCAGAATGCCTACGGTTTGATGCCGACGCCGGGCGTCATCGCCGGCGCGCTTGCGCGGCGCACGAAAGGCAGCCTCGCCGTACTCGGGCGCGCGCTGCCGCTGGTGAATAACCCGCTCGTGATCGCCGAGGAATTCTCGATGATCGACAACATTACGGGTGGGCGGCTGATAGCCGGCTTTGTGCGGGGGATCGGTGCCGAGTACCACTCGTGGAACATGAACCCGGCGTTCTCACACGAGCGCTTCGGCGAAGCGCACGATCTCATCGTGCGCGCGTGGACCGAGACGGGGCCCTTCCACTGGCGCGGCAAGCACTACGATTTCCGCTACGTCAACACGTGGCCGCGGCCCTATCAGCAACCGCACCCGCCGATCTGGATCCCATCGCAAGGCAGCCGTGAAACGATCGTGTGGGCAGCGGCCGCCGAACGCAAGTACACCTACTTGCAAACGTATAGCCCGGTCGTTGCGGTGAAGAGATTTCTCGATCTCTATCGCGAGGAAGCGCAGAAGGCGGGCTACACGGCAACGCCCGAGCAACTCGGTTGGATGGCGCCGGTCTTTATCGGTGAAACCGATGCGTCGGCGCGCGCGGAAGCACAACCGCACATCGAAGCGTTCGCCAACAAGTTCCTGCGGATGAAAACCGAGATGGTACGCCCGCCGGGCTATCTGAGCCTCGCGTCGGCCAAGGCCGTTACGGAAGCGAAGGCCGGTCGCGGCACCGTGCAAACGGTCGACGCGCTGATTGAAAGCGGTCAGTTCATCTGCGGCTCCGCGGCAACCGTGCGCGACCAGCTCGCGGCGTACGAACGCACGCTGGGCTTCGGAAACTTCCTCGCGCTGCTGCAGTTCGGGACGCTGCCGCACGACGCGACGATGCGCAACATCGAACGCTTCGCGAAAGACGTGATCCCGCAACTGCGGTCGCCTCTGGCGCCGGCTGCAATCGGAGCGGCGCGATAGAGACCTTCGATCTGACCGGACGCGTGGCGCTCGTGACGGGCGCCGGAAACGGTCTGGGCAGCGCTTTTTCCCGCGGTCTCGCGCGCCACGGCGCCGCGATCGCGTGCGTGGACATCGACCCGGCGCGCGCTAAGGCGATCGTCGAGGAACTCATCGCAATGGGCGCCCGCGCGGAAGCGATCGTTGCGGACGTTTCCGACGAGCGCGCGGTCGATGCGGCGATCGCGGCCACCCTAGCGGCATTCGGGCGCATCGACGTGCTGATCAACAATGCCGGCATCACGACCGTCCCGATGCGCGTACACGAATTATCGATCGCCGACTGGGACCGGCTGATGGCCGTCAATCTGCGCGGCACGTTTCTCGTCACCCGCGCAACACTACCCACGATGCTCGCTGCGCAGCGCGGTTCGATCGTCAACCTCGCATCGGTCTACGGACTCGGCGGCTTCTATCCGGGATTTCCCGCCGGCCTCGCCAGCTACGCCGCCTCAAAGGCGGCCGTCATCGGTTTGACGCGCCAGTGCGCGGTCGAATATGCCCGCGACGGCATTCGCGTCAACGTCATCGCTCCCGGCTATCACGGTGGAACCGACCTCGGCCACGAAGGACGCGCGAACGCCTCGGCCGAGACAATCGCCAAACTCGAGGGCGCGATCCACGCGGCGATCCCAATGGGCCGCCGCGGCACGCCGGCCGAACTTGAAGGCCTCGCGATCTATCTCGCGAGCGATGCGTCAAGCTACGTAACGGGTCAAGTCTTCGCGCACGACGGCGGCTGGAGCGCGACCTAGCACTCTACGACGCTGACGGCGAGCCCGCCGAGCGATGTTTCCTTGTACTTGGATTGCATGTCCAGGCCCGTTTGGTACATCACCGCGATCACCTGATCGAGCGAGACTTTGTGCTCTTCTTCGCTCATCGCCATGCGTACCGCGTTGATCGCTTTGACGGCGCCGATGGCATTGCGTTCGATGCACGGGATCTGGACGAGGCCGCCGATCGGATCGCATGTCATGCCGAGGTTATGTTCCATCGCGATTTCGGCAGCGTGCTCCGCTTGCGCGTTGGTACCGTTCATCGCCGCGACGAGTCCCGCCGCCGCCATCGAACATGCGACGCCGACTTCACCTTGGCAGCCCACTTCCGAACCAGCGATCGACGCGTTCCGCTTGTAGAGCATCCCGACGGCCGCCGCGGTGAGCAAGCAGCGCTGGATCCCAGCAGCATCGGCGTTCGGAATGTAGTCACGATAATAACGCACGACCGCCGGAATCACGCCGGCCGCGCCGTTTGTCGGCGCCGTGACGACGCGGCCGCCGGCGGCGTTTTCCTCGTTCACCGCGATCGCGACGACGTTGAGATAGTCCATCGCGTCGAGGCTTTCGTTCGCCGCGCGGGCGAGATACTTCGCGTACAGACGCGGCGCGCGCCGGCGCACGTTGAGTCCGCCGGGCAAAATGCCTTCGGTGTGCAAGCCGCGTTCGGCCGCCTCATCCATCGTGCGCCAGACCGCTCCCAGTTCGGCTTCGAGCGCCGCTTCGGATTGCAGCGCGCATTCGTTGGCCTTCACGACTTCCCAAATCGCCAGACCGTTAGCGTCGGCGAGCGCGAGAAGTTCGGCTGCCGAGCCGAACGTATATGGAACGTCTTCGCGGCGGCGCAGACTCTCGAAGCCCTCGCCCTCGACCGCACCGCCGCCGATCGAAAGATACTCGGCACTGTGCAGTATCGCACCGCTACGATCGAACGCCGTAAAGCGCATCCCGTTCGGATGCTGCGGCAGCGTCGTGCCCTTGTTAAAGACGATGTCCGTTGCGGGATCGAACGCAATATCGAGGCCGGCCGGAAGGCACAACGTGCGATCGGCGGCGACCGCCTCGGGTAACGCGACGATGATCTGCTGCGCCACGGTGTCGGGAGCGTAGCCGGCCAAGCCCAATATCACCGCGCGATCGGTGCCGTGGCCGCGGCCGGTCAGCGCCAGCGACCCGAAGAGGTCGACCTGGATCCGCGCTATCGCGCTTTGGCGCTCGCCGAGCAGCGCAACGAATCGCTCGGCAGCGCGCATCGGGCCGACCGTGTGCGAACTCGACGGACCGATGCCGATCTTGAAAACATCCGCGACCCGCATCCACGGTAGTTCGACCCCGTGGCGGTAACGGCTCTTTGCCTAGGGGCGTGCGACGCTCCAGGTGCCGCCGAACGACACGAGGCCGTTGCCATTCGTCGAGCCTGCAGCGCCGTCGCCGGAATACGTGTACAGCGGATGTCCCATGTACTCGAGCTGCACGACGCTGTTGTCGGAGCGGGCGAAAGTCGCGAATCCCGTACTCAGGGCGACACCGGCCGGCGGTAACACGGGCGGCCAAACGCCGGTGCAACCCGACACGACCGTGCACTCCAGCGTGGCCGGCGCATCGCCCGATAGGATGTACGCCGTATGGTTCGTCGTCGGAGCGACGAAGCCGGCCGAACCGAGCAGCGTTGCCTCCGAGAGCGTGGTCGCGGCCGCGGGCGCGGTCGCTGCCGGTGCCGGCGACGGCGTTGGTGTTGCGACGGCGGCCATCGTGGGAGCGATATAGCCGCCACCGCCGCAGGCAACCAGTCCGGCTGCAGTAGAAAGTAAGAGACATGAAATGATGAGCGAACGCATGCGTACAGGCTAACGCTCCATTGTGAAACCGGTCTGAAGCTGCGGGGACCTCCGGTTCAGATATTCTTGACTTTTGCGGACCCTCGCTGCGGGAGGCGATCATCGTAAGAACACCGCTCGTCTCTTCGCCCAGCGTAGCGATCATCGGAGCCGGTTTGGGCGGGATCGCTGCGGCGGTAAATCTCACCCGCGCAGGGATCACATCGTTCACGATTTTCGAACAGTCGCCCGGTCCCGGCGGCACGTGGTGGGATAACACGTATCCCGGCGCCGAGTGCGACATCGACATTCTCTTTTATTCGTATTCGTTCCAACCGCACGATTGGAAGCGCACGCACGCATCGCAGCGCGAGATTCAAGCCTACGTGCAAACGGTCATCGACCACTTCGAACTCGCGCCGCACATCCGCTACAACACGCGCATCATCGAAGCAATCTGGGACGACCGGCAACACGCGTACGACATCCGGACCGTCGCGGGCGAGCGGACGCGCTTCGACATCCTGATCAGCGCGGTCGGCCTCTTGAACGTGCCGCGTTATCCCGACTGGCCTGGACTCGACACGTTCCGCGGCCCCAAATTTCACACCGCGCGCTGGGAACATCAACACGATCTGACCGGCAAGCATGTGGCGGTGGTTGGAACGGGATCGTCGGCAGCCCAGGTCGTGCCGGCGATTGCGCCGGTCGCGGGCCGCGTGACGATGTTCTCGCGCGAACCGGCTTACGTGCTGCCGAAGAACGAACGCGACCTCACCCCGGACGAACGGCGTCGCTTCGGTTCGGGTTTTAGCCGCCGGCTCGCGCGAGCGAAGTTTTTTCTCAACATCGAACGCGGCATGGCCGTGCGCGATCCGAAAAGCAAACGGCAACGCGATACCGTCGCGCGATATACGCGTTACAAGGACGAGACGTTTGCCGATCGGCCGGCATTGCGCGAATGGGCGTCGCCGGCGTATCCGTTTGCCTGCAAGCGACCGGTGCTCTCGAGCGATCTCTACCCGGCGCTCCTGCGCGAGAACGTGGAACTCGTGCCGCGCGCGGTCACCCGCGTGACCGAGCACGGCGTTGTCGACAGCGACGGCAACGAACATCCGGCCGACGTGCTGGTGATGGCCACCGGCTTTCAGCCATGGGATTTCCTCAAGAACTTCCACTTGGTCGGCCGCGCGGGCCGCACGATCGCCGGCGCTTGGGGCGACGAGCCGGAAGCGTTCCTCGGCATGCAAGTCGCGGGCTTCCCGAACTTCTTCATGATGTACGGACCGAATACCAACTTCTTCTGCGTAACGTTCATGCTCGAACGGCAGGCGGAATATATCACGCGCGCCATCAAACGTCTGATTCGCGCGAAGGCCACGTCAATCGATGTGCGGCGCGGCGTGATGGACTTCTACAACCGGCACGTCACC
>Ga0182030_10004629_pt1 | contig 29333 bp, 27 predicted proteins | sample 812S3MmetaG_FD_121299 | JGI IMG/M metagenome (GOLD analysis project Ga0182030, IMG submission 121299) | Permafrost microbial communities from Stordalen Mire, Sweden - 812S3M metaG (Illumina Assembly) | ecosystem: Environmental > Terrestrial > Soil > Wetlands > Permafrost | place: Sweden...
AAAAGATTGTCAGTACTAATTCTCGTCTTTTTTTCATTAATGTCATACGGCTTAAATACTCCACTGGCTAATCCGTTTATCTCCTTTAATGCTGCATATCCATTTATCTGATAGAAAGATACTCCCTTTAAAGGACCTGTAAATTGTCCACCCCATCCAAGTGGAACTTGAACTTCGGGTAGTTTTAAATACAAATTTACTTTAACATCTGACGATCTTTTCTCAAAGCGTTTCAATAATTGGGCGGTCACATCCACCACGCTTCCGCTACCTGTTCCTCCAGCAAGACCCGCAACAATGTGAATTACAGTGGTGGCCCTAACATTTGACGATAGGTTTTGCTCTTTTAATGCTATTCTATTAATTATCTCCTTGATATTCGGAATAAGGTTCACCCGTCCAAGACGCCTCATCTGATTACCAGCTTTTTTAGCTAGTTCCTTATCGGTTAAAACATCTCCCCAATCTGAATCGTTGCCCAGAAATTCGGGCCTTGAAGAATAATCCTTAAGTAATTCATTCAGCACTCCTGCTTTCATAACAAGTGCGCTGTTCCCCTGTAGTTTTATATTCTTTCCCTGGTATTCCCATTTTTCATCGTCAAACTCACTGGCGTTGCTATCAACAAAAAGAAATTCAATATTCTTTAAAGCATCTACATTATCTATTTCCCCATATTTGTCAACAACTTGTTGCCTGAAAATTTTAATAACATTACCACCTGTTCCTCCTAACCCTACAATTATATGATTAACTCCGTTACCCATACTAAACGATTTTTATAGTTTTCGAATCATACCAAACATGTGCCAAAATACAGATTAATCCAATCTATCCAAATTTACTTTAGAAAAGATAATCCAAAATCGGGATAGGTAAATATTCATCTCCGTCAATTAAATAAGCAAAAAATATAGAAGCCGAAGTAGGGCTTGGTTATTTCATGTTCAAATTAATATCTAAATTTTTTATTACAAAAACCATGTGAAGAAAGCCTATGCTGACTGTAGATGTATTATCGCCACTAAATTTTGTAGTTGAGAAAAGTAAATAATCATGATATCCCAAGGCGTATTGCGCAAATAAATCACATCCCCCTAGAACTCCTGTAATTGGGTTCAAATCATGGCACTTGGCGTTAATTTGTTCCTTATGCCTTTCAGAAGAGGGGTTGGTAATACCCAAAACTATTAGGCCTAAAATAAAAATCAATATCCCCACAACACTTTTAGATAATTTCATGGTTATTTATTTTAATGCAAGGTCAATTAATCTATACTTTAGAAACAATAACTAATCCTTCTTGCTAGTTACTATTATCATTGCCGCGATTATGCCCGGTATCCATCCTAAGAGAGTTAGAACAAAAACAATAAAGAATGACCCACATCCTTTATCAGCAACGGCCAAAGGAGGAAGCAGAATACAAAGTAAAGCGCGCCAAAAACTCATATTTGTGAAATTGTATCCAAATAATAGAATTAAAATCGAGAAAAAAAAATATCCTTAAAAAAAAGGCATGTAGTCATTATTATATTTTCGCGTTAACTCTATGAATTAGCATTATTTGTATGCAAAGTGGTAATCGCAACAAACGAAGGAAGCCATTACCATTCTGATTAGTAAACGTCCGGCACAGTTTGGAATCGAAACCTAAGAAAGGATGGTTTCCGGGCATTCCTCCGATTAGCTATATGGTATAGAATACGTTGAGATGCTCCAACCCGTTAATGTGCTCTGCGGTGCTTGTGCAATGCTTGTGCAAATAAAAAAGCGACTAAGATCTTACCCTTAATCGCTTGATTTTCAGTGTGCACCAGGAGGGATTCGAACCCCCAACCTTCTGATTCGTAGTCAGAATCATATACTTGTCATCATCTTTCATCATTTTACTAATACCTGAATATCAGGTATTTATAAGAATAATATTTGACATCAATTGCCGAAATTTGTGTTAAAATGTCGTATCTGTGTGCAAATTGTGTGCAAATTTTGGATACCTTTGTTTCATGATAATCAAACCTACCATCGCCATTTGGCTTGATAACCGCCGGGCAAAGAAGGGCAACAAATACCCGGTCAAAATCCGAATCACCAGCCAGAGGCAGCGCTATTATTATCCGGCTAATATTAATCTTACTGAAGTTGAATTCGAAAATGCGACGAGTGCCAAACCGGTTCCAAAGTTAAAAGAGGCACATATAAAGCTTTATGAACTGGAAAGACAAGCTACTGCAACAGTCAACAAAATTGTTGAGGAATTACATACTGAATTTACTATTGAGTTATTTGAAAAATATCTTAATATAAACACTCCCGATTATAACGATGTGTTTCATTGCTATCAGCGCAAAATTGATCAGCTTAAGGAAAGGGGGCAAATTAAAACAGCAGAGGGATATGAAACCGGCTTACAGGCGCTAAAATTGTTTACCGGTCAGAATCACCTTTCGTTTGCTGAAGTAGACAAGAAATTTTTGGAAAAATTTGAGACATATTTTTTAGCGAAGAAAAAGTCATTAACTACCATAGGTATATATGCCAGGTATCTACGGTCTATTTTTAATGAGGCCATTGATGAAAAGCTGGTTAACTACGAATTATATCCCTTCGGAAGAAATAAATATCAAATCCCGCAACCGGCTAACAACAAACGGGCGCTGCCTGATACAGATTTGATAAAACTTTTTCAATACAAGCCGGAAGAAAATACCTGGGAGGAATATGCCATGGATATGTGGATGCTGTCGTTGCTCTGCCAGGGAATGAATATGAAGGACATAGCGAACCTCCGGTACAAAAACATTCAAGGCGATAAAATCCTTTTTACCCGCGAGAAGACCAAGAGAACTAAAAAAGCGAACCAGATTCAGATAGTAGTATATCTGGACGATGAGGCAAAGAAAATTATCAGCAAATGGGGGGGTGATAAGACTACCCCAAACCAGTTCGTTTTCCCAATTTATTCCGACGATAACACGCCATTGAAAAATCTGAGAAAAGTTGAGCAGCAAATTAAAATGATCAATAAATACATGCGTAAAATTGCCGCTACCCTTGAAATCAAACAAGACTTTACCTTTTATGCAGCGCGACACTCGTTCGCCACAACGCTAAAGAGGCAAGGCCGCAGCACGGAGGAAATACAGGAGTTTTTAGGCCACACTGATAAAAAAACCACCGAGCGCTACCTGGCCAGCTTTGGCGATGAGCACAAACGGACTATCATGAATGATTTCGTAAAGCAATTGAAAGAATCCTAATCCTCCTTCTTAATTGCCTTAATAGTTGTCATCACAACCAGTACGCGATTCATTATCAAAAGGGCGCAGAGTGAAATTACAATGACCGTAACAGCCGGGCTTTTTATGATTTCGACAACGTTATTCCCGTTCATTTTCTTTGATTTTAGGGTTTACAATTATAGGCATCTTCAATGCTTGATATCCCAAGTAACTGACACCGCCTATTAAAGCAACAGTTATGATGACGGTTCCCCACGGGAAGCCACCACCAAGTGGATAGTGTTTCTGTTCTATTAGCATATTATTAAGGTTTTTTAAGTTCAAATGAATAAATCATGGCAATTAAAAGGTCCTTCGGCGAATTATATGTAATGGCAAAATTTTTGCCATTGGTGTTTTCTACTTCATCTTTTCTGCCTTTAACTATAGCAAAAAGATGAAGCAATCTTTCATCCTTCAATAATTCAGCACCAGCATTCAATTCAGCAACTTGCTGTTGCAATTTTGAAAGTTCATCCTTGTGTGCACTAATTGCTTCAAAGTGGTTTCCTTTAGACCTTTCAAGTTCTTGTTTCAGTGCATTTCCTTTTCCTTTCTCAGTTTCTAGCTCTTGTTTTGTTCTATCCAGTTGGGCAGAAATTAAATTCCGATTGAGCAAAATATCCTCCCCTCGCTCAGAAAGTGAAATGCCAAGTTTACCAGCTTCAATACTGAGTTCTTGTTTTAATTGTGGTGTTACTCGTAAGCCTAATACCGTTTTGGCTCCGGTCTCAACCTCCAAATCGTCAGTCTGTGTTTCCATTTTTTTTATTGTTTAGTGATAGAATGTTTTCTTCTTGTCAGTAGCTGCACATCTTTTACTAATTGATCTGCCGTTTCAATCGCGCCTGCCTCTAACCATAAGTCCAGATCTTCAATTTTATAAGTATTTGATTTCCCTCTCTTCCTATATTTTATTTCGCGATTGCTTGTTAGTTTGTAAAGCGTCGCAGGCGTCTTCCGTAGATATGCGGCGGCCTCACTATGCGTTAACCATTTGTGCCTGGCGGGTGCAGCATCATGCATCGAATGCTTGGCATTAATCCGCTGAGCTACAGCATCGGCCAAAGCATCAATAAATTCGTCTGGTATGTCAATCGTGAATTTCACCCCGCCCTTTTAAACGTTAGAGTAATGCATTTTTATTCCTAATATAATTGCAACCGAATCAATTTATTTATAGTATAATAGCGCCATTTATCCAGCTAAAATCCAGATCTGAATTATTTATTCTGCCGGGCCAACAAATTATTGGTGCCAACAAATTCAGATATACTATACCCGCTGAAACAGCGTTACAAATTTAATGCATTGCAATGCGGAGGTATGTTACAAAAAAAGGTTGTTGGAAAAAGTTAAGGGGGAGGTGGGGGTAAAATATTTACAAACTTGTTACACTAAATCTTGCCGGAGATAAACTCTTTTATCTTACGAATATGGAGTTTTCGCAAATCCGATTCATTCATATCCTTTATATTCTTGTGGAATGCCTCTGGCATAAGCCATTGGAAAAGGGGAATGTAAAAGGCAAAATTGTAATCCATACTTTGTACGCCGTTTACGGTTTTATTAACCGGCAACTCACTACCGAGATCTGAAAAAAGCAGGTTTTGAATTTTGGGAAATTTTCCTGTAAAAACACACTCCTCATAATCATCCATGTTTGCACCTCCAATTTTCTCACTCATTTCTGATTTCCATGCTTTGTTATCAATCTTTAACTGTGAATAACCCTCCACTTCTGATTGGAAAAAACCATAGAAGGATTGATTCAGGTGGTGAGAAATTGACTTATCCTGTTTGGTATCAAAAGGGAAGTAGGTGGTTGTTTTATACCTCTCTTTCACCTGAAATAGTTCCATTAGCTTTTCGAGCGTATCCTTATCTTCCTTCAATCTAAGCAACATGTTCCTACCGTCCTCTGTTATAATGGTTTCAGCAATTCGTCCCAAATTTTTCGCTCGTTTCATTAACCAAAAGAATTTGCCTTTTAAGGCTATTGGCTTAAGAATATTTTGCAGCTCTTGATTGATCTTGTCAGCATTGAATCCTTCAATATAAGACTTATTCAAAATGCTGTACTGGTTGTTGATGATACTCGGGATCACCTCTCCTATCATAATATTATCAGCTCGAATCCTATCTTTTATACTTTGTAGGAAAAAGGAAAAGATTAATTCCGCAGAAAAATTATAGGGTCCTCTAATCTTGATAATCTCTTTTAAAAAGCTATAATCATTTCCTAATTGCGATTCCTTTCCTTTAAGAAGTTTATAATGTTTAATATAGGCATAGTCATAAGTTGAAAATAGATTGTGTTCTGCTTGATTAGATACTCTTTTAAGCTTTAGTTCTTCAATAAGATTCTTACGTAAATTAACTATTAGCCATTCCTCGTTTTCAAATTCAACCTTGTTCCAAACAAAAACGAATTCATCCTTTATAGAATGATCTTTTATACCTACTAAATCCCCTATTTCAAAAGAATTATTTTCCATATCAAAGTATTTTATTCAACTTTTCAGGGATTCCTTCAACATCATACTGGTATCTTTTGCAGATATCTGCTTTGATTCAATACTTATATGCCCGTGCAACTTCCCTGTGGTTCCCGAAGATATAGCATTTTGCATAAATATTGTAGTTGTTAGTGTGATGATTTCAAACTCGCAACGGAAGAAGTTCCAAAAGTACAATCAGCCAAACTGTTTTTAATTGAAGTGTTAAAGAAGTAATTTATCCCAACAATTGACCTGACCCTAAAGGGACGATTCTCCAACACTATCGGCCCGATTCGGTTTTGTTCATTATCGGCAACCCGCTATGCGTTATCGAGTGAAATGCCCGGATATATATAATGTAAAAAACGTTAACATAAGTTTACAGGCCCTTAAATATCTGCCCATGAACGAGAGCTACATGGCCGCCCTGGGAGTACACGTATAACCTGTTAACCCTCGGCAAAAATTTAGAGCAAAGCATAGAGGGCGATAAAAAAAAAATCACCCCTGCAATACATTGAGTGGAAACAGCAAACCTTTTTAACCAGCAACGTTTTTCACGTAACCGAGGAGTTCAGCATAATGCGCTCAGCCAGCAAAGAACACTACCGGTCAGATATTGTTTTGTTCGTTAACGGCATCCCTCTTTGCGTTATCGAGTGTAAACGCCCCGGTATAAAAGACTCGTTAACGCAAGCGATATCGCAACACCTCCATAGCCAGCAGGAAGAAGGCATCCGCAATCTATACGTATATGCCCAGTTGCTGTTAAGCGTTTCCGTTAACGATGTCCGTTACGCCACCAATGGCACCCAGGAAAAATTCTGGCCGCACTGACAGGAGCAGTTTACCAATACCGTTAGTTAGAAGGAATATCAAACCAGCCTGTTAACGCTCAAAAACACTCCGTTAACGCCGGTTAACAGGGATAAATTGTTTGGTGGCAGGTAACCGACCACATTGAACTGGACGACCAGATGACCAAAACATTTATCAAGTGCGGTAAGTATGTCGAATACGCCACCACCGGCCAGCGCCTGGTTGAGCTTGTAGAAAGTAAAAAAGACGCCATAGTAACCACCGACATCGATAAGTTCGAAGCCGTCATCAAAAAAATAAAAAAGCCTTTTGAGTCGCACGACATATTTGTATTAATAGACGAAGGTCACCGCACCCAGTACGGCAGTTTCAGCATACAAATGCAAAAGACTTTACCCAACGTCTGCTTTAGAGCCATGACGGGTACACCCCTGCTTAAAAAAGAAAAAAAGCCGCATCCAAATTCGGTGGCATTATAGACGCCTACCCGGTTGACCGGGCAGTAAAAGATGATGCAGTAGTACCATTATTATATGAGGGCCGCCATGCTTACCAAAAAGTAAACGAAGCACCGATAGATACTTTCTTCCAAATGATTTCCGAACCGTTAACGGAATATCAACGCGCCGATTTTAAAAGAAAATTCAGCCGCGCCAACCAACTCAATATAGCCGATCAAAAGATTTATGCCATTTGCCGGGATATCAGGTACCACTTCCGCGATAACTGGCAAGGCAAAACACCATTCAAAGGCCAACTCGTAACCCAAAGCAAAGAAGCCGCCATTAAATACAAAAAGTATTTAGACGAGATCGGGGTAGTAAGCACCGAAGTTCTGATTTCCCCACCAGACGACCGCGAAGGAGAGGAAAGCGCCTATGCAGAATCTTCCGAATCGGTAAAACAGTTTTGGAATAAAATGATGGTCGAACATGGCACGCCCAAAAAGTACGAGAAGAATATCATCAACCGTTTCAAAAAACAGCCAACTCCCGAAATAATTATTGTGGTTGATAAACTGTTAACGGGTTTTGATGAACCCAAAAACACTGTGCTGTATTTAACCCGCAGTTTAAAAAGCCATACCCTATTACAAGCCATTGCCCGTGTTAACAGAGTATATGAAGACAACCCTTTCGGGTACATAATCGACTACTACGGCGTACTCGGCGAACTGGATGAGGCGTTAACACACTACAGCAGCCTTGAAGACTTCGATGAACAAGATTTAAAAGGCGCGTTAACCAACGTAAACGATGAGGATAAAAACTACCACAAAGACATTCGGAACTTTGGGTTTTAATATCCGGCCCCGACGAACGCGAAGGAGAAGACAGTGCCTATGCAGAATCTTCCGAACCCATAAAGCAGTTCTGGAACAAAATGATGGCCGAGCACGGTACACCAAAAGAATACGAAAAGAATATCATCAACCGTTTCAAAAAACAACCTACCCCCGAAATAATTATTGTGGTAGACAAACTGTTAACCGGTTTCGATGAACCTAAAAACACCGTGCTTTATTTAACCCGCAGTTTAAAAAGCCACACCCTGCTGCAAGCCATCGACCGCGTTAACTGGGTTTATGAAGACAAACCTTTTGGGTACATTATAGATTATTATGGAGTCCTCGGCGAACTGGACGAAGCGTTAACCCACTACAGCAGCCTGGAAGATTTTGACGAACAAGATTTAAAAGGCGCGTTAACTAATGTAAACGAAGAGGTTAAAAAGCTGTCCCAAAGACATTCTGAATTATGGGACATTTTTAAAAGCATTACCAACCGCCAGGATGCCGAAGCCTACCAACAACTTTTACGCGACGAAGCTTTACTCGCCCAATTTTATGATAAACTATCTGCCTTTGCCGGAAATTTAAAAATTGCCTTATCGTCCATTCAGTTTCATAAAGACACACCCGAAAAAAGGATTGATAAATACAAAGAGGATTTGGGTATGTTTTTAAAACTGCGCAACGCAGTACAAACCCGATACTAAGACACTGTTAACTACAAACAATACGAAAGCCAGGTTCAAAAACTGATTGATAAGCACATTCAAACCGATGAAGTAAAACCCATCACCGCTCTCGCTAACATTTTTGATAAAGACAAATTACGTTTAGAGGTTGAAAAAACAATCGGCGAAGCTGCCAAAGCAGATAAAATTGCTTCAAGAACCGCCAAACACATTTCAGACAAAATGGACGAAGACCCCGCCTTCTACAAAAAGTTCTCTGAAATGCTGAAAGACACAATCAGTGCGTACGAACATCATCGGTTAACGGAAGCTCAATACCTGGCCAAAGTAAAAGAGATTATGGATTCCGTGTTATCACATATCGATAACGACATCCCGCCAGAACTGCAACATAAAGATGTAGCCAAAGCATTTTACGGGTTAACCGAAGTTAACCTGAAAGACAAGATACTGGATGCATTAACGCGAAAGCAAATATCGGCAGAGACAGCGTTAACGATAGATGACATTATTCACCGACTTGCTTTCGACAACGGCAACCCCATTATTGATTGGCAGGATAAATCGAACATTATAGGAAAGCTTCAAATCGAAATAGACGACTATCTGATTGACGAAGTGCGCGACAAATATCACGTTAACCTCGCCTTTGATGAAATGGACACCCTAGCCGAAAGATGTATTGAAGTAGCAAAAATCCGTTACAAGTAATGAAAACCTTTATTGACCTCGGTTTCAAAAGAATTCACTACACCCTTCAATACTCGGTCCGAAAATCTTTAGGCATTACCGTTATGCCAAAAATGGAAGTTTGGGTTAAAGCCTCCTCTTTACACCACGTTAACGCAGGTTAACGAAAAGGGGACGGAAGGGCCAGAGGGAAATTTACAATTGATGCAGCCTTTAACGCCGCCGTGCTTAATACAATTCTTTTACAAACCGGGCGGTTGATTCTTCGCCGTTAATGGTAACGGTTACCAGATACATACCCGACGCCAGTTGGTTAATGTTTAATACCATGGTGTTGGCTGTTAGCTGATAACCAAACGTAACTTCTTTGCCGGTTACATCGCGCACCTGCAGTTGGGTGTTGCTGCCAATAGCTGTTGCACTTTGTATAACTACCACGTCGGTTGCCGGGTTAGGGAACAGGGTAATAGTATTTGCGGTTACGTTATTAATGCCTGTGCAGTTTTGCACTACATAAGTTTTGGTAGCATTGTCAGAGCACTGGTTGCTATCACGGTAAGTATATGTAATTACATAACTACCGGCACCTGCCGAATCAGGATAGAAAACTCCTGCATAAACACCGGTGCCGCTGTAGGTGCCACCTGATGGCGCTGCGCCACCAAGGGTTTGCGGGCCGGCATTGTTGCAAACGGTATCAGGCGCACCCGTCCAGGTAACACCCGGTAGCGGGTTAACCGTAAGGGTAAGCGTTACAATGCTATCGCAGGTATTGCTACCGGTTAGGGTATCGCTGTAAACACCGGCAACAGTAAGGTTTCGCCCGTTAAACGGATAGCTTGAACCGGCGCAAATAGCGGCGGTGGTGCTGTCAGTTACCGGCAGTAATACGGTCAGGCGAAGGGTTACATTACTATCGCAGCCATGCACCGTGTTAAACGTGGCCTGGTAAGTTCCTGCGGTAGTAAGGCTGTTACCGTTGAAAGAATAACTGCCACCCTGGCAAATATGGGCTGAAACGGTATCGTACACCGCATAATATTCAGCCAGCGTAAGTACAATAATACTGTCGCAGCCGTGAACTGTGCTCAGTGTATCGGTATACACGCCCGAGGTATCGAGGTTATGTCCGGCAAAAGGATAGGTGCTACCCTGGCATATATAGCCGCTAACCGGCGTGGCAGCTGTGTTGTATAGGGTAAGTGTAAGCGTAGTTATGCTATCACAACCTCCAACCGCAATGGCTGTGTCGCGGTAAATACCACCTTGCCTAAGTGTGCGGCCGTTGAACCGGTAGCTTCCACCGGGGCAAATTGAACCGGTTATACTCACCAGTATGGCGGAGGTAACGGTTAGGTGCAGTGTAATAATACTATCGCAGCCGTGTGCGTTTTGCAGGGTATCGTAATAAGTATTACTGGCCGATAAATTACGGCCGTTAAAATTATACTGCTGGCCCTGGCAAATGGTTTGGCTGTAGGTATAGCTGGTTGGCGCGTTTACGCTAACCGTTATGCTGTTGCTGTTACCCGGGCAATTGGCCGAGTCGATAACAATGTTGTAAATACCGCTGCTATCGGTAATGTGCAGCGTTGGGGTTGTATCGCCGGGAAGGTTAACCCCATTCCTCTGCCATTGGTAACTGTAAAGGTGGTTGGTATCGCTGGTTAAAGTTACAGAACCGCCGGTGCAAAATGCAGTAGCCCCGCTGGCGCTTATGGTTGAAACCGGTGGAGGGCAAACTGTAAAGGTATCGCCCTGTGCCTGGTAAAGCCCCCAAACGCCATTGGTGTATCTGAACCGCACAAACAGGATATGCCTGCCTGAAAGCAGCCCTGATGTGCTAACGTTCAATGCTAAATTAGCTGAATCGTTAGCCGGTATAACCGCCGAACCGGTTGCGTTGCCAACGCCGGGGTCGGTATCAAAGAAATACTCCACATAGTTTATAGGCGGGCTGGTATCCTGTGTGGATGGATTTAGCACAAAAAACGAAGCGGCAGTTGGCAAGCCCCAAACACCGTTGCTGTAACCAAAGCGTGTATACAGGTAATGAAAGCCCTGACCAAGAGAACCGACTGCAATATTTTGTGTAAGGCTAACCGAATCTGCGGCGGTAAATGTAGTATATGCGGTGCCGCTACCTTCGCCGGGGTCGGTGTCAAAGAAATATTCGGCCCGGTTTATTTTAGGGCTGCTGTTGGTAGCTGTGTCAATGTTACCTTGCGAAACATAAAAGCTCTGGCTCAGGTTGGGATTTCCCCAAACGCCGTTGCTGTATTTAAAACGTGCATACAGATAATGAAAGCCCGTGCCTAATGAAGTAGTCGGCATATCCTGTGCAAGACTAACGGAGTCGGCCGTGGTGAAAGCAGCAAACGCGGTTCCGTTACCCACGCCTGGGTCAGTATCGAAAAAGTATTCCGCTGCGCTTATTTTAGGGCTGCTGTTGGCACCGGTATCAATAGTTGAGCCGGAAATATAAAAGCTTTGACCTGTGTATAGTCCCCAAATGCCCAGTGAATCCCTGAACCTTACAAACAGGTAATGCCAGCCGCTGGTTAACGAGCCTGTTGGTAAAGACAGATTCATGTTTACCGAGTCGGATGGTGTAGTTATGGTAATCGATGTTCCGTGGCCAACGCCGGGGTCGGTATCGTAAAAATACTCGCCCCGCGTAAGCGATTGCGCCTGTAGTATGCTGCTAAAGCATAACAGCAACGCAAGCGGAACTAAAAGAATAATTCTTTTCATGGCTTTGGTTTTAGTATCAACCATGAATTAATTATGTGTAGTACCTATTGCGTTTACATGTAAAGTGCCACCGGGTTGAACAGTGGGGTTATTAATTTGCAGAAAACGCATTTGAGGCAGGCGCGTAATTGTTTCGAAGTTAGGGAAGGGATATGGGCCTCCGTAAATGCCTATATCTGTTCCGTCGCTACCGGTTAAATGCCCGGGCGAACTTCCGGTTAAATGCCAGTTGTAATTATATAGTAAATCGGCACTGATGGTTGTATATACAGCAGGGCCGTTAACAAAAGCAGGATTGGTGTTGTTGATATTACCCGTACCAGTGTTATTGCCATCAGGCAGTGTTTGCGTACAATTAGGTGAATAGGTAATGTTGTTTTCCAAGGTACAGTTATTGCAGCCGCTGCTGAAAGTGCCACTACCACCCTGGCAATAAAAAATATTGTTTTTTACAGAAGCATTATTCATAGTTCTGAAAAACGTGCTGGAGTTGGTAAGGCTGGTTGAATTATTATAAATGATGTTATTGATAAACTGTACACCGGTTTCCTGGTCCTGGCTGCCGTTATTTTCAAACATAGCCTGCGCGTTTTGATTTATAAAAAAGTTATTGGCAATAAGCACGGTGTTATCATTATTGAAATTAGAGTTCATATATACCTGGCCGCCGTTAAGTATGTTGTCGGCAACTATCATGTTGGTATCTGAGCCGCATATACTAACCCCGCCGGTAATTTCGTTACGGAGTATCGTAATACTACTGAGGTAGCAGGAAATCTGAACACCACCGCCACCAATATAAAAGCCCTCTATCTGGCTTCCGGATGAATAGCTTATCGGAAATGATGATTGATAGGTGAATGTAATACCATCAATGTAAGTACGGTTATTTGCCTGGTAACTGTAGGGATTGCCGCCGCCGCCAAAAATATAGAGCTTACGCGGAACGGAAACCGTGCCATAGTCAACTGGAGAAGGTTCAACATAAATTGAATCGCCATTAGAAGCTGCATTGATAGCAGCTTGCAGGCTGGTGTATTGGCCCGGGCTGTTGCCGTTGTTGTTAACAGTCCAGGTGGTTGCTTTGGCGTTAAAGAATAACGCTGCAAAGCAAAGCGTGATAAGTACGATTTTGCTTTTCATAGTCTTTGGTTTTATGTTTAAGGGCACCTCTAAAAACTATTTTTTGATGCCGTTGTGTTAGTGCTAAAATATATCACGCTTTTCTAAAAACCTAATTTTTGCCCCCCCCATTTTTTGAATCCCTCATAAATCCAAACAATCACCCGACTTAAAACATAATATGCAAGAGTGAGGACAAACCATAGAGTGTCCAGCCGAAGCCACTCTTCACGATAACCATAAAAATGCTCCTGAAAAACAATTGTAACGGTGATGGTAATTGGTATAATTGCCCCCCCCTGCGAGGCAAAGCCGATAATATCCAAGCGGAAGCCTTTTTAGTGGTTCTAAAATTTTCATTTTTTCGTTTTCTTCTTTCCCTTCGGTATGGGTTTAGGATTGTCTTTCACGCTTGCCTTTATAATGGCGAGGAATAGTTCGCTTGCTTTTTGGGGGCTGTTTGGTGTGGTTTGCTTTGCCATGATAGCGAATTTAGCAATATATTGGCACACTATTATGCAGCATTATATGTTTATTGATGAAAGCGGGGAGGCCAATTTGACAACTAAACCTGCACTATGTAAACACAATGCTTAATGCGATTCAGTCAACAGGAAAAAATGGAGATCATCCGCTTGGTGGATGGTTCAGACTTAGGTGTAACACGAACGCTCAAGGAGTTAGGAATCCATAAGAGCACGTTTTATCCCGATTTACGATATTTCGGGCAGACCGTTACTGAAAAATGAAACCGGTTCAATATTGCCCGGTTTTCAGCAAATACATACTTCAACCCTGGCTTCGGGCATGTATATTATCCGTGTAACTATCGACTATCACTTCGTCGAAAAGAAGTTTATTAAACTTTAGAGCAAGGCAAATTTATGTCCGGGATATAATGGTTACAGCCCTCTCAATGTTTGAATCTTTTCCCACCTTGAATTCCGGTCTGCTTCAGCCTGTTGAAGAAACAGCACCGCCAGTTCCGGGTTTTTTGTTTCAATGACCTTAAACCGGTTTTCATTATGCATAAAATCATTAATCGGAAGTGCCGGCTCCTTTGAATCAACAACAAACCGCTCACCTTTCGGTTTCAGGGGGTTGAAATGAAACAACGGCCAATACCCCGATTTAACTGCAATATTCTGTTCCATAGCACCCTGGCTCATATCAATTCCATGGGCAATGCATTGGCTGTATGCAATAATAATGGAGGTACCGGGAAATGCTTCGGCCTCAAGTATAACGCGCAGGGTTTGTGAGTCATTGCCTCCCATAGCTATCTGTGCCACGTAGGCTGTCCCATGAGCAATGGCCTGCATAGCCAAGTCCTTTTTACCGGTCAGCTTTCCGTTTACCGCAAATTTGGCACTGGCACCCCGAGGTGAGGCCTTCGATTTTTGCCCCCCCGTGTTTGAGTAAACCTCAGTATCCAATACCAGGATATTGACATTTTCGCCAGTAGATAATACATGGTCTAATCCACCATACCCAATATCGTAAGCCCAGCCGTCGCCACCCACAATCCAGATGGATTTATCATTCAGAAAATCGGCCAGGTGCATAAGCTTTTTAGCCTGGGGAGATGCCAGATTACCAATGCGTAACTTCAATTCCTTTAGCAGTGCCCGTTTAGTTATTATTTCCTCTTCACTCTTTTCCGCTGTACAAATAATTCTGTCAACTAATTCCTCGCCCGCCAAAGTTCGTATTTCGTCAAGTAAAATATAGGCCATTTCTCTTTTTTGATCGCAGGCCATTTTTATACCCAAACCAAACTCTGCATTATCCTCAAATAATGAATTGGCCCAGGCTGGCCCACACCCCGAGTTATTAGTGGTCCAAGGCGTGGTGGGCAGATTTCCACCAAAAATAGAGGAACATCCAGTGGCATTGGCAACTATCATGCGTTCGCCAAAAAGCTGGGTAAGCAATTTCAAATAAGGAGTTTCCCCGCAACCGGCGCAAGCTCCTGAAAACTCGAACAAAGGCTGAAAAAACTGCGAACCCTTAACTGTAGCTTTATTCACCCGGGTACGATCTACTTCGGGCAACGTTAAAAAGAAATTCCAGTTAGCTATTTCGTGCTCCTGCACCAAGGCCTTATCAACCATGTTAATAGCCTTATGTTTCGGATTTTCCCTACTGGTAACCGGACAGTATTCGAAGCATAAATTACAGCCGGTGCAATCTTCGGTTGAAACCTGTAAAGTATAGGTCTCTTTTTCTCTTTCCCACTCTTTTCCGATAGGGTCAGCATGCTTAAATGCAGCGGGTGCTTTTTCAAGTAATTCCTTACTATACACCTTCGGACGAATAGCTGCATGTGGACAAATAAGAAAACACTTTCCGCATTGCGAGCATAGTTTTTCGTCCCAAACCGGTACTGAATCGGCAATATTTCTTTTCTCAAATTTAGTTGTTCCTGATGGAAAAGTACCATCGACCGGAAACGCGCTTACCGGAAGATCATCACCATCACCGGCAATTATTTTTGCCAAAACATTCTTCACAAAATCAGGTGAATCATTTGGCACAAGCAATTCAAGCGGTTTACTACCGGGGATATAATCTGAATAATCAATTTCGAAAAGGTTAGCCAGGGTTTTATCAACCGCCTCGTAGTTTTTCTGAACGATAGCCTCTCCTTTTTTCCAATAGCTTTCGTAAATGGCTTCTTTAATCTTCTCAATGGCTTCATGCCGGGGCATTATATTACTGATAGCAAAAAAACAGGTTTGCAGAATGGTATTGATCCGGTTACCCATGCCCGTTTCTTTTGCCACCGCATATGCGTTGATAACATAGAACTTTAACCTTTTGCTAATTATCTCTTCCTGCGTTTTTTGAGGAAGCATAGCCCAAACCTTGTCTTTTTCGTATGGCGTATTGAGTAGAAATACGGCTCCATTAGCCGCACTTTTCAGAATATCGTATTTGTTCAGATAATTAAAATGATGACAGGCCACAAAGTTTGCAGTGCTAATAAGGTAGGGAGAACGTATAGGTGTTTTACCAAAACGCAAATGCGAAGCCGTTAGTGAACCGGATTTTTTTGAGTCGTATACAAAATATCCCTGTACGTAATAATCAGTTTTTTCTGCAATAATTTTAATGGAGTTTTTATTGGCACTTACAGTACCATCGGCGCCAAGTCCAAAAAATAAACCATTCAACAAATTTTGTCCGTCAAGCGAAAAGGCTTTGTCATACACCAGGCTTGTAAAAGTAACATCATCCTCAATTCCGATGGTGAAATGGTTTTTAGGTAATTCTTTGTTCAACTCGTCAAAAACAGCCTTTACCATAGCTGGCGTAAACTCTTTTGATGATAAACCGTAACGCCCGCCAATAACAACAGGATGTTGAACAAGTTTCCCGTCAACTGATTTTTGCGCTTCGTACAAAGCGTTTACCACATCCATATACAACGGCTCACCTACGCTGTTGGGCTCTTTGCAGCGGTCCAATACTGCAATTTTCTTCACAGATACCGGTATTGCGTTTACAAAATCGCGAATTGAAAACGGGCGAAAGAGCCGGATGTTGAGCACACCTGTTTTCTCACCCGCCTCGTTCAAATAATCAACCATCTCACGAACAGTTAACGCTCCTGAACCCATGATGATGATAAGCCGCTCGGCTTCAGGATGGCCATAATATTCATACAGATTATATTTTCTACCGGTTAAGTTTTCAAATTTTTCCATTTTACCTTTCACCACTGTAGCTACCTGCTCATGATAAAGATTAGCCGCTTCGCGGTTTTGAAAAAAAACATCAGGATTTTGGGCTGTGCCTCTGATAACAGGATGCTCTGGTGAAAGACCGTGATCGCGGTGAGCGTTTATTTCCTCTTCATCCAGCATTTTTTCAATTACCTCATCAGCAATAAGTTTTACTTCAGTAAGCTCATGGGAAGTACGGAATCCATCGAAAATGTTCAGAAACGGAATCCGTGATTTAAAGGTAGAAGCCTGTGCTATCAATGCCATGTCCATGGCTTCCTGCGATGTACATCCGAACAAAAACGCCCATCCCGTGCCCCGAACCGACATTACGTCGCCATGATCGCCAAAGATTGAAAGCGCGTGGGTAGCCAGGGTACGTGCGGCGATGTGAAAAACAGTAGGGGTAAGTTCTCCTGCGATTTTATACATGTTGGGAATCATGAGCAGCAATCCCTGCGAAGCCGTAAAAGTGGTTGCCAAAGCCCCGCCCTGCAGCGCACCATGTATTGCTCCGGCTGCTCCGGCTTCACTTTGCATTTCCATTACCTTGGGAACCTGGCCGAAGATGTTTTTCATGCCTTTTGCGCTCCACTCATCCACCCATTCACCCATAGCCGATGAAGGAGTGATTGGATAAATGGCGCATACTTCATTTGTTTTATACGCTATGTATGCCGCAGCCTCATTGCCATCCATTACAACGACCGAATTGTCTTTTTTATTTACAGTTTTCATATAGTTCAACTTAAGTATCATTTACCTGCTGCAAAAGTGCAGCTCCAATGTTGTAAAATCAGCCAGTTTGTATATACCTGAACATCTAATAATCCAGGAAATAAATGAATTCCTTTTGTATTGTTTTCCGACAGGTTTTTTGTCTTCAAATAATGGAAAAAAAAGTTTGCAACACCATGACTACAATCATTCTACATGCTGAGTATTCCATTGCATTTACCAACCAGGATTTTCAATAATTATTTAAAAAATTATGTAAAGCTCCATTGACCTCCATTCTGCAAACAATTCTTGTAACTTATTACAACTAGTTGATTGGTTGTAATTTATACATATGACAAACGTCATTATATTCCTTCAGGAAGGCTGTAATTTCGCAGCATACTCATCTCCATACCCATGAAACATATTTACGCTACCATTCTAATACTGGCATTCGTCAATATTACTTATGGACAGTGCGGAACGCCCCCGTGCAATTTTATCTATGTAACCACCGGTGGTACCGCAGGCAATCCGGGTACCATAAACTGTCCTACTACCCTGCCCCAGGCGCTGCTACTGGCAAACAGTACGCAAAACACCATCCTTGTGCAAGGCGGTAGTTATGCTATTAGCAGTCCACTTATAATTCCGGCTATAACCGGTGGGGTAACGATTGATGGGGGGTATGATGCTAACTGGATAAAAAACTCAACCGTAGGTTACACAACATTAAATATTGACCCCGTTTCAACCAATAATGGCAATGTGGGGTACTATATTGGCATTGAGCCGGCATCAGGTGCAAATGGGTTTAAGCTGAAAGATCTCACCATGAACGTGCAATCTTCAGGCGCCGTAGGCACTTTTAACAATATGGGTCTGAGTATTTATGGCATTTACTTATCGGGTCAAACGGGATATGTTATCAGCCGATGTGTAATCAATACCGGTGCAGGAAGCGCAGGAAGCGCCGGAATTTACAACTCCACACCGGGGGGTGGTTATGGAGGTGGGGCCGGATCAGATCCGTACTATCTTTCTAATTACAACGGCTATACTTATTATTATGTTGGTCAAAGCACATGGAACGGTGGTTGCAGCGCCTGCAGTTCGGGCGGGCAATCCGGTTCTGCAGGGTCCCAGGTTTGGGGTTCAGCTCCGGGTGGTGGCGCAGGTGGAGGCAGTTGCAGTAGCGGATGCAACATCTTTGGATGTAACGCCAGCGGCAGCAATGGCGGTAATGCCGGTAACGGCGGTAACGGTGCCAGCGCACCGGCCTACCCGGCTCCATCAGGACCCGGTTTATCCGGTTTGTCTACATATTATATTCCTGAGTCCGGAACCACAGGATATAGTGGTGATGGCGGGGGAGGCGGGGGCTCAGGAGGCGCCGGTTCACCGGGCACCTGTTGCACCGGTGGTTGTGGCGGTGGCCAGTCCTTTGGAGGTGGTGGTGGGTCAGGCGGCCCAGGTGGCGCAGGCGGATATGGAGGTGGTGGCTCTTTTGCTGTATATGTATGGGGCGGAGCAGGAACTATAGTTGACTGTTCGCTAAATGCGGGAACCGCAGGAACCGGTGGCGCAGGTGCCGCAGGAAGGCCAGGAGCAGGAGGTTCTGGTGGTTTTGCAGGTTTGAGTCATGGTGGCAATGACGGCGGTGCGGGAGGAAACGGCGGAAACGGAGGAGCAGGCGGAACAGGTGGACCTGGACAAACAGGCTATACCGGTGTTAGCGCCAAAGTAGAACTTTTAAATGGAGCCAGCATGAGCGGTAACTACGGCAGTAGTAATACTATTCCCACTGACGGAATTGTTACGGTTAACTGGTACAGCGGATGTACAAATTCTGAGATTGACCTTACAAAAAGTAATGCTGATACATGGCAACTGTTGAACGGCTCTGTTTTTGTTGATAATATGACATCAGTATCTTCTGGTTTTACTACATCCTCAAGTCCTGCTGAAATTTATTATCCTATAGGTACACCTACAGGTACGTATAATATAAACCTGGGTCTCACTACTTTTACCGATTTCATTAATATAACCGGTAACCGGTTGGTTTCGCCGGTTAACACTATTATTAATCCAATTTCCAGCCCCTGTCCTTCGGGCACTATAACGCTAAGTAATTCACTTACTCTGGCCCAACGAAACAATATTGTTGCTTACGACTGGGAAATCATGAATATGAGTTCTCCGTCTACAGCAGTATATACTTCAACTGCGGCTGTACCCGGTGCAGTAAGTATTGGCGGATGGGTACCTGGGGCTACCTACCAGGTAAGGTTAAGGTTAAAAGAACAATGTTGTGGATGGTCTATCCCTCTCTGGGGAGCCTTTACCGTGCTGTATGCGCCGGTTAATGCAGGGCTCATTTCTGGTACCAGCACCTTGTGCCCTTCATCAACCGCCAGTTATTCTATCGTGGCTGTGTCGAACACAACAGGTTACACCTGGACTGTATCAGGCGGCACTATTACAGCCAATAGTAGTACTACATATTCAGCCAACGTAACTTCAATCACCGTCATCTGGGGAGCTTCAGGTACCGGCACTGTATCGGTGCAACCGTATAATGCCTGCGGTTATTCACCCGCTGCAACAAGTCTGAATATTACAATTGACGGGGCGCCCGGCATCTCAATAAGCCCGACACCCGGAAACGGCATTATTTGCCTGAATACTTCGGCAACCTTGCAAGCCAATGCCACCAGCGGAATCGGAGGAGATGGTTCGTTCAGTTATTTGTGGTCAACTGCTTCTAACAATCAAATCATTTCCCCCTCACCAATAAGCACCACTACGTATGAGGTAACTGTTACGGAGGGAAGTAGTAATTGTTCTGCCAGTGCCAGCCAAACCATTGTGGTGAATAATCCTCCCACAGCCAACGCGGGGCCGGTACAAACTATGTGCACGTCGGTCGGTTTGGTTAACTTAACCGGTGCCAGCGCTTCAGGTTATAGCAGTTTGAACTGGACCAGTAACGGAACCGGTTATTTTACTGCCGGCAATACACTGAATGCCAGTTATACACCCGGGGCTTCTGATATAGCAGCTGGCAGCGTAATACTGACATTAACCGCCTACGGAAATTCACCCTGCGGTAATGCCACCAGTACCAAGTTATTGAACATAATATCTGCTGCAATGGTAACTACCGGTGGTAACCAAACCGCCTGCTCCAATTCGGACACGGTAAATATTACCGGGTCAAGTGCCTATAATTACGATAGCCTTTTATGAACTTCAAGCGGTGTAGGTTCGTTTACAAACGGTACAACGCTTACTCCCGGATATATTCCAGCCCCGGCTGATATTACGGCCGGAAGTGTTACAATTACGTTAACCGCGTATGGCGCCTCCCTTGCGGTTCTACCAGTGCAGGTATGTTGTTAAGTTTTATTCCTGCACCGGTTGCAAATGCCGGGCCTAACCAATTTACCTGCGCCAATACGCCTGTAGCAGTTACCGGCGCAACAGCATTAAATTATAGTAGTTTAAACTGGACCACGAACGGAACTGGAACCTTTACTAATTCCAATTCATTGAACCCCATATATACCCCAAGTGTAGCCGATAGTGTTGTTATACTAACCTTAACGGCCTTAGGTAACTCCCCTTGTTCTATTACATCCACTACCAAGTTATTGACGACCCGGCCATTACCGAATGGAAATATATCCGGAACCACATCTATTTGTCGTGGAGCATCAGCTACACTTAGCTTTAACTTCAGCATTGGCACAGGCCCTTTTAATGTTAACTATACCGATGGCATTAACATATATACCGCAACTGGAGTCAGCAATGGAAGCACGGCTACAGTAAGCCCATCGGCTACCAGCACGTTTAGTTTCACCTCTATTACAGATAGCCATGGATGCAACCTGGTTTCCGGTTTTATGGGAGGGGCGCTGATAACCGTAACTCCATTACCTGTTATCAGTAATGTTTCTGTTAGTCCTGCGTTATGCAATGGAAGCAGCAACGGTAGTATCACTATAACCGCAGGATCGGGAACACCACCTTACACGTACTCTATTGACGGTGGAGGAACTTTCCAAACCGGAAATGTTTTTGCAGGACTACCCCAGGGAACTAATTATAATCTTGTGGTTACAGACATACTGGGATGCGCTTCCCCTTATCAATTCAATCCGGTTAGGCTTACTCAGCCAAACTCTCTCGTACAGGTTGATTCAGCAATAGATGCAAGTTGCGGCAATGTGTTTGATGGCACAATAACGATTACTGCTACCGGAGGAGTTTCTCCTTATTCGTATTCGCTCAACGGGGGGCCCTCACAGCCGGGCAATATTTTTACCGGCCTGGCCTCGGGTAGCTATATAGTAACTGTGCAGGACGCCAATGGCTGCACGGACACTGCACATACGGATGTTGGCAGCGCCTACGCTGTAAGCGGCAGTCTGGTAGCTCAAACAAATGTTTCATGCTATGGCGGAACGGACGGAACGGTTTCTGTTCAACTTAGCAGAGGGCTATCGCCTTACACTTATTCTATCAATGGATTCACGTTTCAATCAACCTCCACATTTACCGGATTAACTGCCGGAAATTATACGGTTACTCTGCGCGATTCACGCGGATGTACTGCATTTGTGCCGGTAACAATTACACAGCCGGGTCCGCTCGTGTTAGCTATTGACTCGCTGCAAAATGTATTATGCAACGGACAGGCCCAAGGCGCAATATTCATTCATGTAAACGGCGGAGCAGCCCCATACTCTTTCATATGGAGCAACGGGGCAACTTCTCAAAACGTAACAAACCTTGCCGCAGGTACTTTCAATGTTACCGTGCTGGATGCCAAAGGTTGTAATTCTTCAACCGGTGCAACAATTTCCGAGCCCCTGCCTTTATTTCTTAATATAGCCACTTATCATAACCTCTCATGCTTCAATGATTCGTCCGGTTACATCTATATCAATACCAGCGGAGGAATGCCGCCTTATTCATATGCATGGAGTAATAGTGCCACCACACAGGATATTTCGGGTTTGAGCCAGGGCACCTATAACTTAACAGTAAATGACATAAATGGATGCGTGCAAACAATCGCCCAAGCTTTGACACAGCCACAGCAACTACATTCGGGTATAAGCGGCACGAATGTTACCTGTAGTGGCAATTCGAATGGAAACATAGCGTTGTCGGTAAGTGGAGGTACTGGTCCCTATACCTATCTCTGGAGTAGTGGCGATACCACACAGAACCTGAACAATGTACCCGCAAGCAATTATTTTGTGGTGATACACGACGTAAATAATTGTAGCACAGTGAATGAATTTAACGTCACTCAGCCCCAGCCTATTACTATAACTACCGTCATAACCCAGATAAGCTGTTTCAATACCAACACCGGTGCAATTCAATTAACTGCAACAGGCGGCAGCCCTGGATATTTTTACGCGTGGAGCACCGGCCAGTCTGATTCTATCCAAACAGGTCTTGCAAGCGGACTTTATGAGATTACGGTTACAGATTCGCATACGTGCAGCGCTATCACAACAGTCAATCTCATAAATCCACCGGCTCTTAATGATAATATGGTAGCCAGGCCGCCGCTTTGCTCCGGTGATTCCAATGGTGTCATTAATCTTATTCCCTCAGGCGGCGAGCCCCCCTATGCTTTCTTGTGGAGTAACCAGGATACCACTGAGCACCAGAGTAATTTAACGCCCGGCATGTATGTGGTTACCATAACTGATTCAAGAAACTGCAGCATTGTTGACTCGGTTAACATCATATCACCTGCTCCGCTGGTTACTTCCGGTCTGATTACAAACGTAAGCTGCTCAGGCGACACTAACGGAGCCGTGTATGTTACTGTTTACGGGGGTACGCTGCCATATAATTATGATTGGTCAAATCACTCTTCAACTCAAAATATCATAGGTGTTTTGGGTGGTACTTACTTCATAACTATTACGGATGCCGGTGGTTGCCAGGCAGTATCACGATACGTTGTTGTTCAGCCTTCGCAACTTACCCTGAGCTTGACGGGTACAAATGTTTTGTGTTTTGGGGATAACACCGGATCCATAGCCGCTGTGGCAGGGGGAGGCACAACCCCTTATACTTACCTATGGCGTAATGCGGCTTCAGGAGCAACGCAGACAGGACTTTCGCAAGGGTTATATGGATTAGAACTCGTGGACTCAAGCGGATGTCGTGCATTTGACAGCATCCTGGTAACACAACCTACACAAATTCAAATTTCAGCACAAATAGGTGAAGTGCAATGTTTCGGCGCATCAACGGGGGCAATTACGCTTTCAGTAACCGGTGGAATGCCTGGCTACAATTTCCTTTGGTCAACAGGTGCAACGATGCAGAACCTGAATGCAGTTGCCGCCAATACATACCACATAACAGTAACCGACTTAAATTTATGCGCCGTTACTGATAGCTTTGATATTCAACAAGGAAACGAAATGATTATTGCGCTCGCCGCAAACCCACCGGTTTGTTATGAGGGAACTACCGGCTATGTATCAGCATCTGTAAACGGCGGCACAGCACCCTACCGGTATTTGTGGAATACCTTCCCAGCTGATACCGGAATATTGGCCAGCCATCTGAGTGCCGGTTCATACAACGTAACCGTTACTGATCATATGGGCTGTACCGCTTCTTCAGGCGCTGTATTAACGAAACCGCAGCCATTAACTGTTGCCACCCTATCTTCAGGCTCAAGATGTTTTAACAGCGCTACAGGCCAGGTTATTGCCAATGCGAGTGGGGGTACCCCACAGTACAACTACCTGTTGAACGGTGCTTCTCAGTCTACTGATACATTTACCCGCTTGTTTCCGGGAAATTATGACATCCTTGTTCTGGACGTTAATGGTTGCCAGGGAAAAGACTCCTTCTCCATAACATCAAATAATCCAATTTCGGTTTCTCTTTCGGCCAGCGACGCGGTTATACTTACCGGAATGCAGACGCGGCTAAGCGCTACCGCAACTTCGGATGCCGCTATTATAGATTATATATGGAGTCCCATTACCATTGACTCCACAGAAATAATCAACTATGCCGATTGCACAGATACATTCAATTGTTCCTCACCTTACGTAAAACCACCCTTTACAACGGTGTTTTCCGTTACTGCAATGAATGCCGACTCATGTTACGCAACGGATACGATTACAATCTCAGTAAATAAATCCGCGGCATCATTTATTCCCACAGCTTTTACTCCAAATAATGACGGATTGAATGACCGTTTTCAGTTTGCCATTCTGGAGGCCAACAATATTGATGTTACTATTTATAACCGGTGGGGAGAATTAGTATTTCACAATCCGAATCAGACAAACAGTACCACCGGGAATGATGGTTGGGACGGATTCTGTAATGGCAGACTTGCCCCCACGGATACCTATGTTTATAAAATGACGATTAGCTATTTTGATGGCACAACAGAAGCTAAGAGCGGAACAATTACACTGGTTAGATAATTCAGGGTATTCCGCCACAAGATGGGACTGATCTTAATATTTGATACTCTGTCTCTTTCTACGGATCAGAAGGTTAGGGGTTCGACTCCCTTCAGGAGCACACTGAGAATCAAAAGGTTACATTAAAATGTAGCCTTTTTTATTTTTAATTTGCACACAGATTTTACAATAATTCCTGCAACAGCACAAAATCTTGTATAAAACACATTTCGCTGACGGAATCAAAGTGGAGTTCGAATCCGCGCAAGGCGATTAGAGCGGTTTCTTACCCAGCCATTTTTTATGACCGAACAATTTAGTGGCATTAAGGGAAAGGATGTTAGCCTTAAAGATTCGTTGGATGGCTGTGAGTGTATACTTGCCGACGAGTTTAAAGACTTACCCGAAAGCGCCTTTTATATGATAGGCGCTATTGATGAGGTTAAAGAAAAAGCAAAAACTACGAAACCGGATGTAAAGCCCCCATCGCCCACAACGGTAAATGCTGACACCAATTTACAACCCCAACCCAAATAATATGGAGCAGCAACTGATGAATTTGAAAATTCTTCTACCCTATAAAGTATTCAACGAAACAAATAACGTGAAGAGCATAGTGGCAGAAACAAGCGCCGGTTGTTACGGTTTGCTACCGCACCGACTTGATTTTGCTGCGGCACTGGTGCCCGGTATTTTTAGCTACGAAGCAGAAACCGGCGGAATAAAATATGTGGCAGTTGACGAGGGTGTAATGATAAAGGCAGGTTTGCAGGTATTGGTTTCGGTACGTAACGCCGTTGGCGGCGCCGACCTTGGCAAACTACATCAACTGGCCGATAAAGAGTTTGTGAACATAAATAAAGAAGAAAAAGATGCCCGAAATGTAATGGCAAAAATAGAGGGCGGGTTAATGCAACAGCTTTTAAAACTTGGTGAGTAATAGGCGATGGATAACACAGGAAAAAAGAATGGCAAGAATTTATTTAGCGCACAAATAGCCCTAAAGGAAAGGCGCAAATTAAAAACCATGAGCGAAAATAAGAGTGTATGGTTTGGTTTAGGCATGTTTGGCATGGTGGGTTGGTCGGTAGTGGTGCCAGCGGTTGCGGGGGCGCTTATTGGGGTCTGGCTTGATAAAAAACATCCCGTGGCGTTTTCATGGACCGTGTCGCTATTGATAGCAGGCCTGGTAATAGGTTGCCTGATTGCGTGGTACTGGGTGCGTAGCGAAGACAAAGAGATTCATTAAAAAAGAAGATAAGGAGAATATGAATGAGGTATTATTTATGGTTTTAGCTTTTTTGGCGGGCGTTTGCCTGGGCATTATATTTTTTGGCGGGCTATGGATAACTGTGCAAAGGGCGCTAAAATCAAACATGCCGGGTTTATGGTTTGCAGGCGGGTTATTAAGCAGGCTCACTGTAACAATGCTGGGGTTTTACTTTGTAGGTGCCGGTAATTGGCAACGATTACTCATTTGTACAGCGGGTTTTATTGTTGCCCGCTTTATTGTTATGCATTACACCAAAAAGATTGATGAATTGCGAATTGAAATAAGAAAGGAGGCCGTGCATGAAACTTAGCCCCGACCAAACTATTTTTTGGGCGCACGGTTTTTTCAATATTAACCTTACCCTGGTTACTACCTGGGGGCTAATGCTATTGCTGGTTTTAGTATCTGCCATTATTACCCGGAAGTTAAAAAGCGATATGCAAATTTCGCGTTGGCAAAGTATGCTCGAAATAGTTGTCACCGGTATTAACAGCGAAATAAAAGGGGTTGGGCTTAATAATCCGCAATTATACATTGGCTTTATTGGCACCCTGTTTTTATTTATTGCTACTGCCAATGTTTTAATTGTTTTCCCATGGTATCAACCTCCTACCGGTTCGCTTTCAACAACGGCGGCGCTGGCTATTTCGGTATTTATAGCAGTACCTTTTTTCGGTATTAAGCAGAAGGGTGTATTGGCTTACCTTAAATCGTACCTGCAGCCAACTTTCATTATGTTGCCGTTTAACCTTATCAGCGAACTGTCGCGCACGCTTGCGCTGGCAATACGATTGTTTGGAAACATTATGAGCGGGGGCATGATTGTAGCCATACTGTTAAGTATTACCCCATTTATATTTCCTATTGTAATGAAGGCATTGGGCCTTTTAATAGGCATGGTGCAGGCCTATATTTTTAGCATACTGGCCACAGTTTATATAGCTGCCGCGGTGCAGGTACCCAAAAAATCAGATAACACAAATTCAGTAACCAATTAATTAAACCAATATCAATATGGATAGTATAACAATCATTGCAATGGTCTCCATCATCATAGCCGGGCTTACCACAGCACTGGGCTGTATGTTTCCTGCGTTAAGCGAAGGGAAATCAGTAGCCGCTGCATTAAGCGCCATTGCACAGCAGCCGGACGCCGCACCCACCATTACGCGTACTTTATTTGTGGGCCTTGCCATGATAGAGTCAACGGCCATCTACTCTTTTGTGGTAACTGGCGGGATTTTTTAATGAATCCCGATATGGGGCATGAGGTGGTCGCCCCTAAAAAGGAGGAGCTTCGGTCGAAACTATCGGGGTTTTTATTTTGCACAAGACAAACTCAAAATGAAACGTGAATGACATTTAAGGAAAGAGCAAAACGGGGTATGGAAAAACTATCCAGGCAACATCCAGTTTCCTTAGAAGCTGTCTAAAATTAAGTTATGATTAAATATCAAAACCGGTTTAACATAATTCTTATAGCGGATAAGTGAACCATGGCAACCCCGGTATTATTTAACCGCTCATAAAACTTAGAGTTTCTTCTATTGGTATCGAGCCAAGCAAATGTTCGCTCCACAATCCATCGCTTAGGAAGCACTTTGAACCTCTCAATGTCCGATCGCTTTATTATTTCAATGGCTATTTTGAAATTGGTTTGTGTTCTCTCTATGAGTGTTCCCGTATAACCTCCATCGGCGAATATCTTGACCACCTTCTTCCATTTGATAACCAGGTTTTCGATAACAGCAAAAGCCCCTGCTCTGTCTTGAGTTCCTGCGCTATGAACAAAAACGCATAGCAATAATCCCAGCGTATCAACTATAATGTGCCGCTTTACGCCATTAACTCTTTTGCCGGCATCAAAACCTTTGCTCTCACAGCTTACCATAGTTGCCTTTACAGATTGAGCATCAATGATTGCAGCAGTCGGTTGTTTTTTCTTTCCCGCACCGATACGTAGCTTCTCTACTAAAGCATCATGTATTTGCTGATAAATCCCTTTATTCTTCCAGTCCGTAAAATAATAATACACTACCTTCCAATTCGGAAAATCGGCTGGTAGCATACGCCATTGGAACCCCGTCTTTACTAAATACATGATGGCATTCACTATTTCTTTTAAATCATACTTTCGTAAGCCTCCGGTGAACCCCATATTGCGGGCATCTTAAATGGCTGTTAAGTTTGCGCAAAAAAATTATGCGCACGGACCATTCAAAGTATTACTTCAAGCTGATAGAAAAGTTTAAGATCAGCGGATTAACGGTAAAAGAGTTTTGCCTTCAAAATTCACTCAACAATAAAACGTATTACTACTGGAAGAAGAAATATGAAAAGCGGATCGGTAATGGCTTTCTGCCGGTTGTTATTGATAAGCCGCTATCAGCAAAAGTAAACACCATAACCATTCAATATCCTGATGGAACCCATTTGTTATTTGAAGGCAATGCAGATAGTTCAGTTTTAAAACAACTACTTCCTGTCTTTGCAAAATGATATCTTTCAACAGTTCCCAGCGTTTCTTTTTGTATCGTGCTGCTACTGACATGCGCAAGAGCTTTGATGGCCTGTGCGGGTTAGTGAAAAATGAATTACAGAAGCCGCTGACGGGCGGCGATGTATTTATGTTCATCAACAAGCGTATCCCTTCGGTGAACAGCATCTTGGCCATGGCGTAACCGGTCGCTAAATTAGCGCGCAAAACATACACCATGCGCGAACTCTCCGAAAAATACTTTCCACTGATAGAAAAACAGCTAAGCAGCAGCCTTACCGTTAAGGAGTTCTGCAAAGCCAACGGAATCAATCATAAAACGCTGTATCACTGGAAGAAAAAATATCTTGAAGGAAAGAAAGCCAGCGTTCAGGCAATCAAGCCCGGCTTTACTGCGTTATCAGTTGTAGATGTGGCCAAAGAAACAGAATTCATCATTCAATACGCTGATGGCACCCGCCTTACGTTATCCGGCACATCTACTGCTGCACTG
>Ga0182030_10004630_pt1 | contig 29333 bp, 29 predicted proteins | sample 812S3MmetaG_FD_121299 | JGI IMG/M metagenome (GOLD analysis project Ga0182030, IMG submission 121299) | Permafrost microbial communities from Stordalen Mire, Sweden - 812S3M metaG (Illumina Assembly) | ecosystem: Environmental > Terrestrial > Soil > Wetlands > Permafrost | place: Sweden...
CCTCCAAAACTATAGAAGTAGCTAAATACAAAGACGATTTTCTGTATCAAGTGTGGACATGAACATTATTTCTTACATAAGAATAGTCTTTTTCGAATCTTGAAGAATCTCTGTTATATAGAATGATCACTGCACAAGCTTTGTAGCCATCCGCTGATTTTCCAACAAAATCTCCTGGTTTTACTTTCAAACTATAATAAGAAACTGAAGGTAGTTTCTCTAATTCATTTTCATTTGATATATCTAGGAAAATACCATTATTTTTGGGGAATAATTCTAGTGTTACGCATGAATAATTATACTTAGCTTTTATATTTGGTTGATTTCCGAGAGCTACTGAGATTGCATTACCAACAATATCTATCCCATTAGCAAGATCGTACATTCTTTCTCGGTACCCGCCGTTTCGGGCTCCAATTTCAACTATCCTAGGGCCATCTTTATTAAGAATTACTTCTACGTGCGCAGGAGAGCTTAGCATCCCAAGCGAACGACACCCCAAGACGGCGCAATGCCTGATGGCTTCTACATCTCTTTCGTTTAGCTTAGATGGCAAAGTTCTGCTGTAGTGGAAGTTATCATTGTATCCAATTTCTTGACCTGTTTCGTAATCAACGACTTCTTTAAGGACATGGACTTCACCAAATTGATCTATAAATGCATCTACTGAATGAATGCTACCATCTATAAATTCCTCAACGAGTAGTTTAGGAGTACGATTGGGGGCGTATTTCTTATAAATGTCTTCTATTTGATTAATTGCATGATCATAATGTTCCAGTAACTCGGCTTCATTGTTGGCCTTTGTAACTAATAGACTTTTGGCTAAGTTAGCTGGCTTAAGAATTAGTGGAAAATCATGGCTATTAGCGAACTCTATTAAGTCATTTTTATCCCTAACATGTTTAAATTCTGGGCTAATCTTTTCCGGCGCTTTTGCAAACAGCTGTCTCATTAATTGCTTATCCGTACAGGCCTCAGCCGCACTTATGGGTAACCCTGGCAAATTAAGATTTTTAGCTATATGAGCGGCGGCGAGTATGTAGTTTTCATAAATTGCAACAACTCCATTAATATGGTATTGTTTATCAATTGCTTTAACAGTATCAATCATCGATTCTGTTGATGAAAAATCACATAGAATTGTATTATCTGATCTGTGAGCTTTTGTTGCTTGCTTGTCTAGGAGCGTCACATAGTTATAATTATGTTCTTCCAGATAATCACGTAGCCGAAAAAAACTTTTCCCAACTAATAATAATGTAGCCATATTTAGGTATTTAAGCACACTAAGATTATTTCCTAAATGTATAATTTAAAAGCATAATAGATTAAGTATATGACCAGAAAATCTACAAATACTATTATTAGCCGAGCGGAAAACGTTATTTTTCTGGATTTCGACAATATTGAAGTTACAGTAAAAGTAGACACTGGTGCTGATAGAAGTAGTCTATGGGCTTCAAGTATTGAAGATTGTTAACAGGTAAATCTAAGGGTTAATAAGAAATGTCAGGTCATAGCAAGTGGTCAACAATCAAACGGCAGAAAGCCAGTAAAGACGCTGTTCGAGGTGCCATATTCACGAAGTTGGGCAATACCATAGCTGTAGCTGCTCGCGGGGGTGCTGATCCTGAGACCAACTTTACGTTACGGCTAGCCATTGACAAGGCCCGGGCGTCTAACATGCCGGCGGCTAACATTCAGCGTTCGGTTGATCGTGGGTCAGGTAAACTCGGAGGATCACAGATTCAAGAAGTCATGTATGAAGGCTACGGCCCGGGTGGTGTAGCAATCCTAGTTGAATGTGCGACGGATAACCTTAATAGAACTTACCCAGACGTTCGGCTAGCTTTTTCTAAACATGGTGGTCGTTTAGCTGAAAAAGGGGCAGTTGCCTTTCAGTTTGATCGAAAGGGTCTGCTTAGGGTCCAGGGCACTGGCGATGAGTTACTAATGCAAGCCTTGGAAGCGGGTGCTGAAGATGTTCAAGAGGAAGGTGATGAGTCGGTTATTTATACTAACCCGACCGAACTAGCAATGGTACGTGATAACCTAATTACGGCTGACTTAAAAATCTTGGATTCGGAGATGACCTACGTCCCCAATAATACTGTTGAAATTGGCGATAAGGATACGGCCGATAAGGTCATGCGTTTAATGGATGCGCTTGACGAAATCGATGATGTTACTAATACTCATGTTAATTTTGATATCCCAGAAACTTTACTCTGAAAGGTTCCTAAGATATGCGTGCGATTAATCATGCTTTAACTGGTGCGGTCATTGGTCTGGCAATTGCTGAGCCAGCAGCAGCGATACCTTTAGCCGTAGTGTCTCATTATGTTTGCGATGCCATCCCGCATTATGGGCAGAATGATCCAGAAGAACAAAGGCTTCGATCATCGTTATTCCGGCGATTACTATACTTTGACACTATTCTTTGTTTCGGTCTGGTGGTTCTACTGTCGATCAACCGGCCAATCAACTGGCAGCTGGCGGTCATCTGCGCCTTCTTGGCGGCTACTCCTGATTTATTCTCAATTAATAAATATCGGCATGCTCTAGCGCACACCAGATGGCATCCCAACTTATATTCCAAATTTGCTAGTCAGATCCAGTGGTTCGAACGTCCTATAGGAGTAGTTGTTGAGGCCGCTTGGTTTATAGGCGCCATAGTGCTTCTGGCTCCTTTCCTACGCTAGCAAATCAAGCAGTTGGCATATACTGTTGTTATGCGGATTTTAGGTATCGACCCCGGTACTGGCATTTTGGGATTTGGGGTTATTGAAGCGAGCGGCAGCCAGGCTCAGCTAGTTGACGCTGGTGTTATAAGAACTCCAGTTAAAGAAGATGACGCGGTTCGTCTGCAGACCATTTATGAAGAATTGACAGACATTATTGCTGCAACAAAGCCAACAGCTATGTCGGTAGAAAAATTGTTTTTTGTCCGTAATATCACAACCGCTATGACGGTAGCTCAAGCTAGGGGAGTAGTCATATTGTGTGGTAAGCAAGCCGGGCTTGGTATTTTTGAGTATACCCCTTTGCAAATCAAGATGGCCATTACTGGCTATGGCCGGGCTGAGAAAAGGCAGATTCAAGAGATGGTAAGAGTTATATTGCAACTCAAAGATGTACCAAAACCCGATGATTGTGCTGATGCCTTAGCTGCTGCCCTGACGCACGCCCAGACTATGCGATAATAAAGAAGATGATTGCCACACTTGAGGGACTAGTCAGCGAAAAAACGATTGATGTCGTCGTACTTGATGTTGGCGGGGTCGGCTACGGGTTATTTGTGACTAACGAAGATTACGGGCAGTTGATAACAGAGCAAAAATCCAAGCTTTACGTTTATGAACATATCCGTGAACAAACTCACGATCTCTATGGATTTATAGTGTTCGATACTAAGCGTTTATTTGAACAGCTGTTGAGCGTCAAGAACGTCGGTCCGAAAGTAGCCTTAGCCGTTCTAGATATTGGCAGTAGTGCCAACGTTCGTCAGGCTATTGCTGGTGGTGATGTCAAGTTATTGCAAAGCGCCAAAGGGGTAGGTAAGCGAGCCGCCGAGCAAATTGTGGTTGAACTACGCGATAAGGTTGGCCAGGTGGCCAGTGAGTCGGCTGAAGATATCGTCAATCGTCCTGGTGTCAGCGGCCGAGATGAAGCTATCGAAGCTCTGACTAGCCTCGGCTACTCTCCCCAAGACGCCATTACGGCCTTGTATAAGGTCGATCCTGCATTACCAGTTGAAGAACGAGTCAGACAGGCCCTGAAGCAATAGAGAGTCTCTTTCTATCAAATAATAATGTCTACAAACAACTGTCAAGGTATAATATGACTATATGATTGAGCATATTGCGCCGACTAAGCCGACTACAGAAAGTCCGGCCGAAGAAGAATTTGAAGCTCGTCTAAGACCACATGATTTTGCCAGTTATATTGGGCAAGACCGGCTTAAGCAGAATCTGCAGCTAGCTGTTAAAGCTGCTAAAAAGCGAAATGAACCGCTCGATCACGTACTTTTATATGGGCCTCCCGGCCTTGGTAAAACCACTATGGCTAGCGTTATTGCCCATGAACTTGGTGCCCAGATTCGGATTACTTCCGGGCCGGCTATTGAAAGGGCCGGTGACTTGGCAAGTCTGTTAACCAACCTACAGGACAGTGATGTTTTGTTCATCGACGAGATTCATCGTCTACATCGAACCGTCGAAGAGGTGTTATATAGCGCCATGGAAGACTTTAAACTTGATATTATGCTCGGCAAAGGTCCCAGCGCTCGCAGCTTACGGCTTGACCTGCCACACTTTACTTTGATCGGGGCGACAACTAGAACGGGCGCCATGGCCGCACCACTACGAGACCGTTTTGGGCATATTCACCGGCTGGAGTTTTACACACCGGAACAAATCGGCCAGATTATTAAACGCTCCGCTAAAATTTTGGGAATTAGCATTGATCAAGGCGGTACCGAACTATTGGCTGGTCGGTCTCGTTTAACACCAAGAATTGCCAACCGATTATTAAAAAGGGTGCGTGACTATGCTGATGTCAACGGCGACGGCATGATCGATAAGTCAATCAGCGTTAAAGCCCTAGCGATGCTAGAAATTGACGAGCTTGGTCTTGATCCGGTTGATCGGTTGCTGCTAAATGCCATTATCGATAATTACCGGGGTGGGCCGGTTGGTGTTGAAACACTAGCTGCTTTGACAGCTGAAGAGCGTGGCACAATTGAAGATTTTATCGAGCCGTACCTTATGCAGATCGGTTTGCTGGAGCGAACTCCGCGCGGTCGAAAAGCTACGTCTAAAGCTTACAAACATTTAGGCAAAAAGCAATCTCCAGTAGATCAGAATCAGCCAACGCTGGTGTGATATTTGGCACTACTGGAACGGATTAGTTCGTGCTTGATTAAAAAGCGCTTGAACGTTGACGCTGTTACTCTGCAGATTCTGTATTTGTTGTACGGTATTTGGATTAATGTGTGGTATGGCCACTGTTTGGGCTTGGGCGCTAATGGCCGCTGCGCTAGGCTCGGCGTTAATCAGCGAGCTGATTCTCATTAGAACGAAGCCGTAGACGGCTAAGAGCAATAATAAAAACAATATAACGGTGTAACGCTTGGCGCGGTGCAATAGAGAACCTAAAAGGTCTGGCAGAGATTTCAAATCAAGTTTTAGGTTGATGTTACTATTTTTCATGGCTTAACGTACTCGTCTAAGGTTAATGAAAAGGTTACTGTGTTACGATTTTGGGCGTTAGGTTGAATGGAGACATCGCTGATTAGAGCTGTACGACGGTTGTTCTCTAGAGCGCTCAAGAAGCTAATAAAGTTACTGTAAGGCACTGGGTTGGTGGTGTCAGATTGGACGACCAGTTGTAGGTCGTAAACTCCTGGGATGCCCGGGACTGCGGTCAACTGTGACAAATTGATGCTGGAACTACTTGCGGTTTGGCCAGTCTGCAGCCCTAAGGAAGAAGACGGGAAGGTAATTGAAGCTAATGTGACACCATTTTCGCTGGCGATATTAACTATTTGTAAGACTGTTTCGGCTTGGTCCTTGTCTTGAGGCACAATACTTTGAGCAATTGTGGCCAGATTTTGATATTTTTTAACGTCTTGTTTGGCCTGGATAAGTTCTGTTTGTTCTTGGGCCAGGACTGAGGTCTGTAAACGATTACTGACAAGTTGGGCCGACTGAGCTTGCAACAGTCGATCGGCACCGTAAGCACCGACAGCTAGACCGCCAATCAACAAAACGATTATAGCGATCATTTCGAAGTATAGGTGTTTACTGGTCATAATTTACTGCCCGCTGCTATTAATGAATAGAAAAGGATTATTGGTGACAAACAAGGCGCGGATAATTGCGGTGCAGGGATACTGTTGTGTGGTTTGTTCGCCAGAAGCCTCTGATGGTGATAGACAATTGATACTAACTATATCGGCATTACTGAAAACTTTGTTGGCTGGTGATGCCAGGTTGACTTGAAGTTGGGTGGCAACACTATAACTAGAAGTTAAGGCAGTAATAGTTACCCCAGTTTCGGACTGGCTGAGATCGAGGTTAGTTAAGATAGCGTTACTGGGTGTCACGATAGCTAGTTGCTGCAGAAGCTTTGAAAAAAGGACTTCTTGTGACAATACTTGAACAGTTAGTTTTAAGTTGTTGCTGATATTTTGGACTTGGGTTTGGGTTGACGACATTTTTTGCTGGTTCAATAAATTTTGTTCGTCAGTAACTTGCGAAGCATAAGTTTGAGTGGTTTGCTGCATGAAGATAAGTCCTGCAGTACTGATGATGACTAAACCAATGAAACTCAGCCCAAAGGCTACCGCCCAACGCACTAGAGAAACATTACGGTAGGCGTAACGATATGATTGTTTAAGCTCTGGCGGCAGTAAGTTAATCATGCGAATATCTCTTTCGGATTGACTAATGACAAACCGGCTACCGTGGCATACATCAACTGGTCAGCCTTGCTGGGCGTCTGAAAGCCTTTGTAGTCTAAATATTGCCACGGATCATGTACGCTAACCGGCAAGCGTAAAGCGTCGGTTAAATATTCGCTTAAGCCCGGCATGTTTGAGCCACCACCAAGCATAATAACTTGCTCGATCGGTTTTTCTGAACCGTAATGCTCCTCGTGGTAGCGGATCATACGCTGAATTTCCTTAATCAATTTCAGCAATGTTGGTTTGAGTGAACTCGTAATCTCACGTTGTTTTTTACTTAAGCTTAAGCCGTACTTCGTCTTAATGACACCGGCCTCGGCCATAGTTACTCCCAAGCTATCTTTAATACTGTCAGTGAAGACCAGCCCACCAGCTTGTACGGTACCGGTGACCAAGGTGTTCTTATTAAAAATACTAATATCTGCCGAGAGTGATCCAAAATCGATAATAACGCTGGTGTAGTCATGAGATTTATCGTGAGCGAACAATCGAGAATCAGCCGCCATGGTAGTCTCTACTAATATGATCTCCAAATCCACCAGTCGGGCTAGTGTTAGATACGAATCGACGATTTCTTTAGGCACGGCGACAGCCAGCAAATCGTTCATTTCTTTACCGACTTGGGTGATAGTGTAATCGAGATACAAGTCATCAAGGGGTAAGGGGATGTATTGTTCAGCCTCCAACCTGACTGCCTCACGCAAATCTTTGGAAGATAATTTGGGCAGCTGCATGGAACGAGAAAAAGAACGATATGAGGGAATCGTCATAGCAACCCGACGCGTCGTAATGTCGCCAATTAACTGATGCTTAAACAGGTGCGACAAGGCTTCGGCAATAATTTCAGGCTTAACGATGACTCCGTCATTAAGTGCCGCCGTGTCAAAAGTAGTTGTGCCATAACCGATCAAACGAGGTGTTGGCGAATCGGCAGTCGATTGCTCTACCTGCATAACTTTTAGCGAGCTATGCCCAACATCAAGACCAAAGACTGGTCTATTTCTTAATAAAGTCGGTGTTTTTGTGCTGCCCATCAAGCGTCAACCTTTAGCTGTAAGTATATCATTTTCTATCAGTGGAACCGACTTTACTGATTAGGGTGCTGCCGGCAATTGTTGATAGCTGGTAATAGTCCATGTGCTGGTGCCAGACGAAAGGGTGGTGCCGAAGACAATCGTACCAGCCCCGCTCATGTTGATGGTTTGGGCGGCCACTGCGCCGATGTGACCACTGCCACCCAACACCAGTTCGCCCCAGTAAGCCTGAAAAATCATCCCCGGCAAGCTAACCGCCCCGCCAATGTTGACAGTCGTTAATAGCGAGGAGTTATAAAGGTTATTGCCGGACAGACTAGTGCAGGTCGCTCCACACGAAGCAGCGCTATCAAAACTAATAAATTCTATACCTGTGCCGCTACTGTTAGCGATCATGGCAGCTGAGCCGCCAACTGTTATGGTGCCGTCAACGATTACCACTGGGATAGTGGTACCGACACTGTTGGCAACCGTTATAACAGAAGCTCCACCAATATTGAGATTGCCGGAAATATAGGCGTTGCCGTCGATGGTCACATCACAACTGCTGTCGATTGACACGTTGCCGGTCAATTCAAGATTGGCCGGCCAAGTCCGATTGAATGGCCATTGTTGACAAGTATAAGTATTGCTAGTTCCGGAAGCGGTAGTTGTGACGGCGCTGATTTGAGCAGCGCGGTTGTAAGTCGGTGGTGAGACAACCGGAGCCGTACAGCCTGACTCTAGACCAAGATCACCGTTACCGCCCTGGATATTGTTACCGGCCGGTCCTTTGGAGGTTTGGCCGGTGGCACAAACCGTCCCGTAAATATCAGTACTATAGGCCAGTGAAATCGGTTGAGTAGTGGTACAAATTTGGGGATAAGTTGACCCAGGATTGGAGCCGCTTGGGCAAGCGTCGTTAGCTACATTAACGGCAAGTGGTTGGGAGCTAGTGCCGATTTGAGCTGCTCCGCTCATGGATATTGTGCCGTTAACATAAACTGGACCGTTAGTAATATTGGCACTGCCACTAAGGATCAAACCGCCTGGGCCACTAATGACTGAATTACTGCTCGAGCCGGTGCCAACTACGGTTACTTTGACTGTTCGCGATGCGACCGGTATGGGGTTACCTTTTCGGTAGGTAACACCAGTTGAGGTGATTGTCTTGGCGTTGCTGCCGGTTACGTTGGCAATAGTTGTGGTGAACGTACCAAGGCCCTGGGTGCTGTTGTTGAAGAATGTCTGAGCTGTTGGATAACCAGTAAAGCTGCTGCTTTGGTTAAGCTGGCTGATCGATTGCTCAATGCCAGCTTCGGCGGTATAAAGTGCGTCAGTGGTATAGAAATTATCACTAGCCAGTGCGTATTGGTCTGAGCCGCCGCTGAGTAAAGCGATAGCAATGAGCGTCAAAACAATCGAGATCCACAGCACGGCCACCAGTATATAACCACTCTGGCGATCCAGATGCCCAAACAATGAGTGGCTGATTCTTTTAAAAATGTTAATCATCGCGGAATACCATTTGTGTAGTATATGACTTATTAATTGTCTGGCCGAATGATTTTTCGGACAGTGATATTTGTAAAACTATCGAGCGAGCGCTCGACGGCGTTACGCTGTTACCATTACCGTCGAGGTAGGTGACCGTAAAGGATGATACGTTATTTAAGATAATCTCATCGGCCGGGCAGGAGCTGGAGGCGTGTTGAGCAGGGCAAGAGGTTTTAACTACATTGCCACTTTCCGGTGCTGCCAGGGTCCTCTTATACAATGTGCCATTTTGAACGAAGTAGATAAGGTTATTTTTGTAAGGAATGTACTCACTAGCGTCCTGCCACAAAATACTATAATTCGGACCTTGAGCGGCGGTCGCCAGTATGAGGGTTGAGCCGTTAGATGCCCAGCTGTAAGCGTTACCGGATACTGGGGCGTATGAATCAGGCCAGCGGTTTTGATCATCAGCGTTAGATGATAAGCGAACGTCAGTATTTACCCGATTTAAACCAACTTCAGCCTGGCTCAGTAGGGCGGCTTTGGCTGTAGCGACCGTGCTTTGATCAATCTCGCCGGCCATGAAGCCCAAGATAACACCCGATAATATGACACTAACCGTAATGGCAATCAGCAGCTCGACGATAGTAAAGCCCCGTTGGTCAACTTTTTTGTTCATTGTGATATACCGATGATACCTATTAATGAACTGAGCTCGACTGTCTCGGTGTGGCTGTCCTGGGTGTAGGTAACTGTCACATCTACTCGTTTAACGCCAGCAATAGGTTGGCTTATCGCCACAGTACCGCTTCGCGGCGCCGGTAAGTTGCTGGGTAACTGGCTGGTAAAGTTGATATTTTGGCCGTTAGGTAGCTGATCGTAGTTGTTATTCCTGAGCGACTCAACTTCAGTTTGGGCTGCTGTGGTGGCACTCTGGAGGTAACCGGCATTACGCTGAACATTAGTAACGCCTAAAAATACTTCCGTCAAACCAGCTGCCACAAACCCGAAAACTAAAATAGTAACTATTAATTCGATGAGAGTAAAACCGGCATTATCGTTTGGTGATTTCATAATGGCTATGCTTATTATACAAAAACCGGGGCAAAAGCCCCGGGTCTTTGTTTGGCGATGATTTAGCCTAGAGTTTAGGTCAAGCTATTCTTGACGAATGGCGTTGAGCTAGCTTCTAGATCGGCAGTCAGCGTAAAGGCTGTACAGCCGTTGTTTTGGGGTACACCACCGGTAACAGTTGTGGCAGTAGTATTGGTACAACCGGTACCAGTAGCTACGTAACCGTATGAGTAACCGCCAGTGCTTGTCGCGGTTGCGGCAATCGCGCCACCTGAAGGGCTGACTAGACCAGCCGGGTCAAGACCTTGCATGAAAGTCTCAACGAAACTGTTGGCTAGGGTAGTGCCAGCGCTAGTGTTGCAGTTGGCCGTAAACCCAAAGGTCATGGTTTGCAAGTCACACAGCGTAGGGTAGAAACCATACTGTGCATAAAACGTCTCGAGATGGCTTTGAAGCGCATCGACGTCCGTCTGTCGTTTGGTATCGCGTGCTTTCGCTTGGACACCCGCATATGTCACTAAGACCAGCGTTGCCAAAATGCCGATTACAATAATGACGATTAACAGTTCCACGATTGTGAAACCCTTTTGTTTTTTCAGTGAGATCATAAGAGCCCACCCTCCTTATATTTAATTGTTCTTGATCGTTTTGGTAACGATGATACTTATTGTCTCTGTTGCCAGAGAAGTATCAGTATCTGCCTTGATTATAACCATAAGCTAAATCTAGTCAAGCATCTGATTGGATGTGTATAAGCTACAGTTACCCCTCCAAAGTACCTGGTCCGATTAGCTTGTTGGGCTAATCTGTTGGCTCAATGAAGCGATTGGGCCCATGACGCTAGCTGCAATCAGGCCAACGATCGAGCCCAATATGATGATCATGACCGGTTCAATAATAGCGCTTAGTGAATCAATTACTGTATCAACGTCCTCTTCATAAAAATCAGCAATTTTAACTAGGATAGTATCGATCTGCCCCGTTTCTTCACCTACAGCGAGCATCTGAGCGACGATTGGCGGAAAAATCTTGCTTTTACTAAGTGGTTCACTGAGCGGCTTACCGTTTCGGACTTCTTTGGCGGCTGCCAGTAGCTCAGCTTCGATAACTTTATTGCCGAGGGCGCCGCCAGTTACCTCTAAGGCGTCAAGAACCGTGACACCTGATGAGGTCAGCGATGAAAACGTTCGGGCAAACCGAGCGATGGAGATCTTGATGATGATGGTTTTTAAAATCGGTATTTTCAAAAGTAGGCTATGATAGTGAAACTTTCCTCGTGGTGTTCTGATGTAGCGCAACAAGTAGATGATAATCACGACCAGTAGGACGATTAAGAATAACAAATTCGGTATTCTGTTAATAACCGGTAGCATATTCAGCCCAGGTATGATCCGGACAATGTTGCTACCGATGCAAAAGTTGCTGATAGCTAGCATAGCTAGGGTATAGATTGGTAGTTTGGCATTTGGCCCACCCAGCTGGGTAAAGATGTTAGAGAGCTTAGGGACTATAAACGTCATAATAAAGAAAAATGCAATAACTGTAATCGTCATAATAACGGTCGGATAAGCCATAGCGCCTTTAACTTTTTTACGAATAGTGGCATCTTTTTCGGCTTGATAGGCCAGGCGTTTTAGAATGTCTTCCAGAATACCACCGGCCTCACCAGCTCGCACCATGTTGACATAGACCTCAGAAAAAACGTCTGGGAATTTAGCAAAAGCATCACCCAGCGGTAAACCGGCCTCAATATCTTTAGCCAAGCTGCCAATGACTGTCTTGAAATACTTATTATCAGTCTGAGCTTCGAGTGTCGCTAAGGAACGTGGCAATGGTACCCCGGCAGATATTAGTGTTGACAGCTGACGGTTAAATATCACCAAATCTTTTAATTTAACTTTCGGTCGAAAGATGCCGCCGAGTCCTTTTTTGCCAGCCGCAGAAGTGTCCAGTTTAATTAGTATTGGTCGGGTGCCTTGCTTATTTAGAGCAGCAATCAAAGAATCACGGTCCGGTGCTTCGTAGAAACCGCTGATAGTTTTGCCTTCATGATTAATTGCTTTATAGCTGAAGCGCATAGTTATTCTTCCGAAGTGGCGCGTAAGATTTCTTCAATAGTTGTCTCGCCACGCAAGGCTTTAATGAATCCGTCAAGCTGCATGGTTAGCATACCGTCGTCAACAGCCACTTTTTGAATGTTGTCACTGGTGCTGTTGGAAACAATCAGTTTTTGTATCTCTTCAGAATTGTGCAAAACCTCATAAATGCCAATTCGACCGCGGTAGCCAGAATGATTGCAAGCCACACAACCATCATCATGAGCCTTCCAAAGCCGTTTGATGCCGCTCTCACTTGTACTGAGCTCTGTTGTCTGATCATTTTTGGTGTTTTTGGCGGTATGCGGTCGTCCAATGCCGCCATCCAATGCTTGCTTTTCTAGCTCATTGATATGCTTCATGTTGGTAGCAGTTTCGAGATGAAATACTTTTTCGATATGCTCTAGCTCAGTTTCATCGGGGACCAATAACTCGCGGCATTCCACACAAAGCCGGCGGACTAACCGTTGACCGATGACAGCCCGCACAGTACTGGCGATTAGAAACGGCTCAACGTGCATGTCCAATAATCGAGGTAAACACGTTGCGGCATTGTTCGTGTGCAAGGTCGAGAAAACTAAATGTCCGGTCAAGGCTGCCTGGACGGCTAACTCGGCGGTCTCGCCATCACGAATCTCGCCAACCATAATAATATTAGGGTCTTGACGCAGCAAGGCGCGTAAACCGTTACTGAATGTCATGCCGGCAACCGGATTAACCTGGGTCTGGTTAACTCCCGGTATACGATATTCGACGGGGTCTTCAACCGTGGAAATGTTAATAGTTGGAGTATTCAGCATACTTAATACGCTAAATAAGGTAGTAGATTTTCCGGACCCGGTTGGGCCGGTCACTAAAACCATACCGTGTGGCTGAACAATGGCCCGCTGTAAAGTGTCTTTGGCGGCGCCCCAGAAACCTAAATCAGCCAGTCCAATAGCTTTGTTTGATTCATTGAGGATACGCATGACTACCTTCTCGCCGTCAACGATGGGTAAAACTGAAACGCGGATGGCATATAAATTACCGGCTACCTGAACCTTAAACCGTCCATCCTGAGGTGCTCGATGTTCGTCAATTTTTAAGTTAGACAAGATCTTGATTCTCGATACCAGAGCATTGAGCATCTTGCGCGGTAATTTGTTGACTTCCCGTAATATGCCGTCAATCCGGTAACGAACAACGACTATATTCTCGCGTGGTTCAATATGAATATCGCTGGCAGTTGATTTGACACCATACTCAATAATTAGATTAACCGTCTGGGCGATCGGTGAGTCCTCGGCCAGATCGTCCTCGCCGGGCTCTTCGGTATCATCAGCTTCATCTTCGCCAGAGATAACTTTGGTCAGTTCGCTGCCGATACTGCCGTTTTCTCGATACTGATCAAGAGCTGCCTGAAGTTGGCTGTCAGTTGTAATGTAAACCCGGATGTTATTGCTAAGTTGCTTTTGAAGAAAGTTAAGAGCCTGGATATCATCCGGGTCCTCCATGGCCACTAATTTTGTATTATCTTGATCAATATCAAAAACCACGGCGTGATATTGTCGAGCAATTCTCTCCGGCAATAACTTCAGGACTTCGCGCTTAATGTCTTTGGCGTTCAGCTCAACAAGTGGGACTTCGATTTCGTCGGCATATAACTTGGTCAGCTCTTTTTCGCTGATCAAATTATCTTTGATAGCTAAGTCCTGCAGCGGCTTTTTTTCGCTGACCTCCTGTTTCCGTAAATCAGCCAACTGTTCGTCGGTAATTTTTTTGTCAGCTTTTTTAAGGAGCTGTTCGGTCAGCGAATCGGCTATACGCATATCAAACTCATTCCACCATCAATAGCTATTTTGTCTGCTGTTAACATTTTAGTCTGCCCATCATGACGTTTAAGGTTATTCTAGCAGCAAACCATAAAAACCAGAAGCGTTTTACTGGGGTAATTGGCCTATCATGGGCTAACTTGTCTGGTATACTAATGGAAAAGAAATAGTCCGATGGGGTGGCAAATAGCTACATTAAGTATGGAGGTACGAGGTTATGGCAACAGACAAACAACCATCAACGGCTGCCGCCACCGAGGGCAAAGCCAAAGCACTAGATTTAGCGCTTGATAGCATCGAGAAACAGTTCGGTAAAGGCTCAATTATGAAACTTGGTGAGTCAACACACACCAAAGTGGAAACTGTACCATCGGGTAGTATCTCGCTCGACCTAGCCCTGGGCGGCGGCTTACCGAAGGGTCGGGTAGTAGAAATCTATGGTCCAGAATCTTCGGGCAAGACAACACTGGCACTGCATGCGATTGCTGAAGTCCAACGAGCTGGCGGCAACGCCGCCTTTATAGATGCCGAACATGCCCTTGACCCGTCTTATGCTAAAAAAATTGGTGTTGATGTCGATAATTTGCTTTTGAGCCAACCAGATAACGGCGAACAGGCTCTGGAGATCACCGAAACATTGGTTCGCTCCAATGCCGTAGATCTGGTTGTTATTGATTCAGTAGCAGCTTTAGTGCCGCGGGCGGAAATTGAAGGCGAGATGGGCGATAGCTTACCGGGTCTTCAGGCTCGGTTGATGAGTCAGGCACTGCGTAAGTTGACGAGCGTCATCAGTCGCTCCAAAACGACGGTCATCTTTATCAACCAGATCCGTATGAAGATTGGCGTTATGTTCGGTAATCCGGAGACGACTTCTGGTGGCAACGCTCTGAAGTTTTATGCTTCAATCAGGATGGACATCAGGCGTATTGGCCAAATCAAGCAAGGGGAGGTTATTGTCGGCAACCGGACGCGAGTTAAGGTTGTCAAAAACAAAATTGCTCCACCGTTTCGCGAAGCTGAGTTTGATATCATGTACGACCAAGGTATTTCCCGCACTGGAGATATTCTTGATCAGGCAGTTATCCGGGGCATAGTCGACAAAGCCGGGGCTTGGTTTACCTACGGTGGTCAAAATATTGCTCAGGGCCGAGAAGCCGCCAAACAATATCTTAAAGACAACCCGAAGGTAACACTAGAAATTGCCAAGAAGGTTCTCGACTCAGTTGTTAAAGAATAGTCGGCGATAGCCCAATCTGGTGATTATGAAGATTACTCAAATCAGTCAGCAGGTTAAGCAAAAAGATCGGTATTCGATATATGTTGATGGGAAGTACGCCTTTTCGCTAAGCGCCTCTGCCTTGTTGGAAAGTCAGCTAGTAAGGGGCCAGCAACTTAGTGACGGAGAACTACAAAACTGGAAGCATCAATCATCGGAGGACAAGATCTCCAACCAAGCTTTGCGCTATGCCGTCCTTAGGCCGCACAGCCGATGGGAGATGGAAAATTACCTGAAGCGAAAAGCTATCTCCCCTGCTCTGGCCCAAAAGATACTTAACAAGTTAACTGGTATTAGCCTTATAGACGATATGGCATTTGCTCACAGCTGGGTGGCCAATCGCCGACTGCTCCGCCCTACCTCGAAGCGAAAATTACAACAAGAGTTACGAGCTAAGCGGGTCGACGATGAGGTGATTGACCAGGTACTAACCGAGGATGAGGTTACCGAACAGGATGTCTTGCGACAATTGGTAGTAAAGAAACGTCAGTTATCAAAATATCGAGTCGATGATCTTAAACTAATGCAGTATTTAGCCAATCAGGGCTTCAACTATGGTGATATCAAAAATGTCCTGGCCGAGAAGCCGTCCCTAGGCGATTAAGCAATACTGGCTGTAACTGGTGACGGATTACCCTGTAGCAGGTCATTTATAATGACTCGGCTGTTAGTTATCTCGACGATTTGGCTACGGTCGATGCTCAAGCCACCACCGGTTAGATTTCTGATAATCGATCTGGATACGTACAGCTTTTGGACGTACATAGTGGTTGTTTCAACGGCATAATCACTCACCTTGCCGATTTTCTCCTTCGATGTAGTTTCGACTGGTTTCTTGAGCAGCTCAAAATTTAGATTAATCAAACGCTTTAAGCGAACGAGTTCGTGTGGTTGGGCCAGTACATCATGGTCGTCAATAATAAAGCCCTGTTGGGAAAATTCTCGGATGTCTTGATAGAGTAACACTAGCCGCTTTTTATCAATCGTGTCATCACAGTAAAAACCCTCAATCTTCAAGTTGTTAGGGTTAAAGATTGGCGACACTATCCGAGCAACAGGCCCACCGCTTCGTAAAGACAGGACCGGCTTGCTTAAAAGTGACCCACTCAGCTGCAACATATTTTCATTGTACACCGACGGGCCTGAACCTGAGTTACTTGCGGGTGTTACTCATGGCGGGTTACTATACGGAGGTGAAGAACAAAGCGTTAAATTGGCAGATCGTCTCCAATAGTTCTGAGGTCACCGAGACTATTGGCCAGAAACTCGGGAGCAGGCTTCGTGGCGGCGAAGTTATTGAATTAGTCAGTGACCTAGGGGGAGGTAAGACGACTTTTGTCCGCGGCATTGCGCGCGGTCTTGGTAGCCAAGATGCTGTAGCCAGCCCAACTTTTACGATCAGTCGCCAATACCGATCTGGTGAACTGACTCTCTACCATTTTGATTTTTACCGTCTGGGCGAACCGGGCATTGTAGCCGCTGAATTAGTAGAAGTGATTGGCGACCCAAAGGCGATCGTCGTGATAGAGTGGGGCGAAATTGTCGAGAATATTCTGCCCGTTAACCGTCTGACCGTTACGTTCCGGAGCACGGGCGAAGCTATTCGCCAGCTGATTTTTGAGTACCCCAGCAAATTAAACTACCTTGTTTCGAAAGAGGTCTAAGATGTTGATTTTATCAATCAAGACAGATAACCCGGAAGCCGAGGTTGGCCTATTTAATGACGACCGCCGACTTGATTATCAGACCTGGGCAGCACACCGCGAACTATCGGGCACGATTCATATTAAAATTAGCGATTTGCTTAAACACTCAAACAAAGCCCTTAGCGATTTGGGCGGCATCATAATTTTTAAGGGTCCCGGTAGCTTCACTGGGCTTCGAATTGGTCTTAGCGTCGCCAATGCTTTGGCCGATAGTCTAGACATACCGATCGTGGCAACGAGTGGTACCGGCTGGTTAGAAAGTGGCCACGCTGAACTTAATGGTGGTCACAATGACAAAATTGCTCTGCCAGAATACGGTGCGCCAGTCCATATTACCGAACCAAAACATTGACCGCACTCATCGAGTGGAGGTATAGTTTTAATAGGATTAGCTACTGCGAATGATGTACGTGCGATCCTATTTGATCTAACTCTTTAATTGAATTTCAGATAAGGTGGATTTGGGCTAGTGAAGTGAGAGCGATTGCCCGCACACCTTGTCTGCCGATAGAAAGGAACTATAATGATCCCACTAATAGTAGTGTTCGCCGTGGTGGGCGTTGTTGCTGGTTCTGGAGCAACCACCGTCTATACCAAAAAACGAATCGGCTCGGCTGAAGACCAGGCCAAAAAAGAACTAACCAAAGCCCAACGAGAAGCCGAAAAAGTTATCGCACAAGCTCGTGACGAAGCCGCACAAGAGGTTCAAGAAGCCCGCAAAGATGAGCAGGCTCACCGTCGTGAGCTAAAAGATCTAGAGCAGCGACTAGTAACTCGTGAAGAAACACTCGACAAAAAACTGGATGATCTCGATAAAAGATCCGCCAATCTTCGCAGTAGTGAAGACGAAGTTGATAAATTAAAAGACGAAATTCGTGAAATTCGTAGCCGTCAACAAGACAAGTTAGAAAAAGTTGCCAAACTCAGCAAAGACGAAGCAGCTGATAAGCTAATGCAGATGACTGAACGGGACATCAAAAATGACCTGATTGGATTAGTCGCCAAACTGCAAAATGCAGCTAAGGAAGATGCCGAAGAGCAGGCCGCTTTAATCCTAACTACCGCCATGGAACGGATGGCTAGTGAAGTAACGGCTGAGCGAACTGTTTCTAGCATCAAGTTAGAAGATGAGGAGATGAAAGGCCGCATTATTGGTAAAGAGGGGCGCAATATTCAGGCTCTCCAACGAGCCACCGGTGTTGACATCCTAGTTGACGACACACCAGGTTATGTTGTCCTATCTAGTTTTGACCCGGTTCGTCGCGAAATAGCTCGAGAGGCACTGGAAATGCTGATAAAAGATGGTCGTATTCACCCCGCTCGGATTGAGGAAGTTGTCGAAAAGGCTCAGGGTAATGTTGAGAAAGAAATTGTCCGGGCCGGCGAAGATGCTGCCCGAGAAGTTGGCGTCATCGGTATTCCTAGAGAGATCCTGCATTTGCTTGGGGAACTGAAATACCGAACCAGCTACGGCCAGAACGTGCTTAAACATTCGACTGAAATGACTCACCTGGCGGCTATGATTGCCGAAGAAGTCGGCGCTGATGTGGCTATCGTTAAATATGCCACATTGACCCATGATCTTGGCAAAGCCCTAACCCACAAGATGGAAGGCAAGCATCATCATATTAGTGGCGAAATGTTACGTAAATATGGAGCACCTGAAGCTGTCGCGCTGGCTGCCGAACAACATCACGATGATATGGAAGCAACTAGCGTAGAGGCCCTAATCATTAGGACGTGTGACGCACTCAGTGCAGCTCGTCCGGGAGCTCGTAACATCTCAGCTGAGAATTTTGTGGAGCGCATGAAGGATCTGGAAAATGTAGCTCTTGGTTTCAAGGGTATTGAAAAAGCGTACGCCATTAGTGCCGGCCGTGAGGTTCGAGTTATTGTTCAGCCAGAAGAGATTGATGATCTGTCAGCCATTAAACTGGCTCGTGATATTGCCAACAAAATTGAATCTTCGATGCAATATCCGGGTACCATCAAGGTCAATGTCATCCGCGAGACACGGGCTACTGAGTACGCTAAATAATCTTTAGTAGGCATTTAATATGAATATCCTCTACATCGGAGATGTAATGGGCGAGACGGGTCTGTCAACTGTTGGTGAGATAGTGCCCAAACTGCGTCAGAAACGTAAGATTGATTTGGTTATTGCTCAAGGCGAAAACGTAACTGAGGGTAAGGGTATTACGCCCGAAGATTTTCAGAAGCTCCAATCCTACGGTGTAGATTTCTTGTCTGGCGGTAACTGGTCGTTGTTTCGTCCAGAGGCCATACCGTTACTAAACAACACTGAAGAACCAATCATCCGACCGGCCAACTACCCAGAAGGTACGCCAGGATTAGGTTACAAATACGCTACAACTTCTCAAGGTAAAGCATTGGTTATTAGCTTGTTGGGCCATGTTGTCGGACGTGATGCGGACAAACCGTTCGACAATCCACTGCGGGTAGTTGATAAAATTTTGGCCTCGCAGATTGACACAGAAAAAGTAGCCTGTGTGGTCAATTTCCACGGCGACTACAGCAGCGAAAAAGTGGTTATTGGACACTATCTAGATGGTCGCGTTAGTCTGGTGGTAGGTGATCATTGGCATGTGCCAACGGCTGATGCCCGTATTTTACCTAAGGGAACGGCTCATATTACCGACGTTGGCATGTGTGGCGCGTTGGAATCCTCACTAGGCATAACTTATGACGCTGTCGTCGCGCGTTGGCGCGATGGATTTGTCACTAAGAACGAGCTAGAAACCAAAGGGCCGCGTCAGTTCAACGCTGTCTTAGTAGTTACTAACAACCGCGGTTTAGCCCAAAGTATTGAACATATCCAACGATATCTTTGATCCAAGTAGCTTTGAGTTGTTTGTCACACAATTGTCTCCGTTAGTCGCATGTTGCGAATATACATTGGGGGTTACCATGTATTTTGGGAGATTGCTTTGTGCCCCAAAAATATTACAATTGGACTACGCTTAAGACATGTCGGTATTGCCATAAGCAATACCCGGAGACGGATTTTGGTGTAGCGGCAACACTACCCAATAAAGTGTACAGGCGTCAAAAGTGCAGGTATTGTTACGGGAAGACAAAAAGACTTTTAATTGTTCGTTACCGTAAATGGCTCGAATGTTACAAACGCGAGAAACAATGCGAAAGGTGTGGTGTAGCAGACTTCCGGGTGCTAGACTTTCATCATGGCGGTTCTACGGAGAAAGATTTTAGCGTATCCGACTTTCGCTATAGGGCTGGCTTCGCAAGGCTAAAGGAAGAAGTTAAAAAACGCACTTTACTTTGCGCAAATTGTCACAGGATTGTACATTTCAAAGAGAACAATAAATAACAGAATTTCGGGGATTGGCGCAGTTGGCTAGCGCGCGCGCTTTGGGAGTGCGAGGTCGGAGGTTCGAGTCCTCTATCCCCGACCATTTTGTAGTTATGATCTTCGGGGTGTAGCGCAGTGGCTAGCGCGCAGCGTTCGGGACGCTGAGGTCGGAGGTTCGAGTCCTCTCACCCCGACCATTTTGTCGAAAAGAATTTAAATCCCCCGATATTCTAAGCAACGCTTCTATTTTTGTGAGTCAACTGTACAATAGGTTGCATGAACTTAATAATATCTGTCGTCATCGTGTTTTTGCTGTTATGTATTTCGGAAGCACTCTGGCGACATCGTGATATTAATACTGAATTTACTCGAAAATTTGTACATATTTCAGCCGGATCGTTTGTGGCTTTTTGGTCACTTTATTTAAATCGGGGCGAAATTGTATTACTAAGTATCGCTTTCGTGGCGGTGGTTGCCATATCGAAACATACCAACCTCTTCAAGGCGATTCACAGTGTCCAACGGCCAACTTGGGGCGAAATAATGTTCGCCGCGACGGTGGGCGTTTTGGCTTTCGTGGCGCACAGCCACTGGATATACTGTGCCGCTCTTCTAAACATGAGTTTAGCCGATGGTCTAGCGGCCGTGTTTGGCATGAAGTTCGGTAAAACCAATCGATATAAAGTTTTCGGTTATGCCAAGAGTGCCGTTGGGACGCTGACTTTTTTTATGGTTTCGATGGCCATTTTTGTTGGTATGGCAATTTTTGTGCCTAATGTTTTTAGTTTGTGGTTTGTAGCCATTGCTGCGGTTGCAACAATCGTAGAGAATGTTGGAGTTCGAGGTCTTGATAATCTACTAGTGCCACTGTTTGTGGCGGTTGCCCTAAACGTAGTTCGCTAGGGGTTAGTCTTATATCGGTAGGTTCTTAGAACGCTAAAAGTGATAATGATCTCAATCGCACTGCGAATAATTGCGCCAGTGAGCGGCGAGAATCGGCCGCTGGCAAAAACCAGCATTGCGGCTAAACATATTGTTGCACCAATGACGACACTTTGCTTGACAATGCGCAGTGTCCGTTTGGCACTAGTGATCGCTCGTACAACATAACTTAAATCATTTTGCATGATAATTAAGTCAGCTGCCTCGCCGGCAACGACATTGCCGCGAGCATCAAGGGCTATACCGATATCGGCAGCTGTCAGGATTGTGGCATCGTTTAAGGCATTACCAATATAGGCTAGTGGGCGAGCTTCAAACGACTCGATTGCTAAAAGTTCGTCACCGGGCAGTATCTCGGCCTTAATGTCGGAAATGCCTAGTTGTTTAGCAACTTTAAGAGTGGCGGTTTGACTGTCGTCAGTCATTATTAGTGACCGAGTAATCCCGAGTTTAGATAATTCCTCAAGCATTGGCTTAGCGTCCGTTCGGACGATTTCTTGGAACGTGATGTAACCTACCAGGTTACCATTAATGGCCACGAAAACGGCCGCCTGATTGATACGTGATGGTTTAATTTGTTTAGGTATGCTGACACCACGTTCTTGGATTAAGTCGAGACGGCCCACGAGGACGTCTTTATTGCTGATATGCGCTTCAATTCCAAGACCAGCTACCTCGGCGATGTGCTTTACCCTTAGAAGTTTTAATTTCTTAGTTGCCACAGCAGCATTAACGGCTTGAGCTAAGAAGTAGTTGGAACGCTGCATTAGGCTACCGGCGTAAGTCAGAACATCACGCTGATTGTATGAGCCGCAGGGCATGATAGTATCAACGGCCGGCATGCCATTAATAAGAGTATCGGTTTTGTCAAAAACAATCCCTTTAACTTTAGCCAGCTGTGCAAAGGTTGTATTAGTTTTAGCGATTATGCCATCACGAAAAGCTCTAGATAAACCAATTATGTAGATGGTTGTTGGAGTTAATAGAAAAGATAAAGGTGTGGCTACTATAAATACTTCCAAAAATCTCAAAGGTTGGCCGCTAATCAGCCAGGTAGCTGTGGCTATGATGTATGTACCTATCATAAAGAACGCGCTATACCAATCAAATGAACGGGCCAATGGCACTGGGCTGTCAATGGCCGACCGAATTATTCGGACGATTTGCTGATACTGGCTATCAACAGCAAGCCGAGTGACTTTAGCAGTTATTTCTCCATCAATATTTACGGAGCCACCTAAAATTGAGTCGCCAATAGCTTTAATCTGTGGTTGGCTAGAGCCACTTAAGGCCGATTCATCGAAAGTTCCGCCGCCCTCCATTATTAGGGCATCAACTGGTACAATTTCGCCAGGATGAATCAATAATTTGTCGCTAACAACAATATCGCCGACGGATATCTCAGCCAGCTTACTTTTTCGAATAACGTGAGCCCGATGCGGCAAACGCTTCAATAGCTCACTAGGATACTTTCTGGCGGAGCGAGTCACGATACTCTCCAACCATGGTCGGCTAGTTAAACCAACAGCCACTACAATACTTGCCCAATATTGATGCAAGACAATCGAAGCAACGACAGTTATCAAGGCAGCGACATCAATACCATATCGACCAGCCCGTATCATTTGCCACATGCTCACCAACGAGGACACAACTGCGATAAGTGCAAAGGCACTAATATTCCAATTGGCGAGTGTGTGAAGATGGAATAACCAAAGCACAATGCCGATGACTAATCCAATAGTCGTCCAGCTTAACAATCGGTAGGTTCGTAGGAAACTAAATATTTGCTTAATCATCGACTGGAAAATGGCGCTAAGTGTATTAGCGATATATCTAAACTTGGGGCGAGTGATGAGGGTCAAACTCACGACCTTCTGTGCCACAGACAGACGCTCTAATCAACTGAGCTACACCCGCCATACGACTAACAAGTATATCTGTTCAGCCTTTTATAGGCAATCACTGATGTCACTTCGAGGTATTGGGCTTAAGAGCTTCAGATGGATAATGATGTATAAGAAAATGACAGTTGTAACACAGCCACGTCAAATTCGATAAATCATTGTTCTGGCGGTTTTTATCTTTATGATGGACTAACAATATACGCGCATCGTCTGTCTTGCATCTAGCGCATACTTTAACGAGCCTAGATCGATTTAAGATATCTCTATATGAACTCTCGCCATTCCTCCAATTGACGTGATACTTTCCTATGTATATTTTTGTGTTTCTCCAGATAGTTTGGCAATGTTTACCGCAAAAGAATTTACCACTTTTTGATCTTTCAAGTTCTTTGGGGCTTCTGTAGATTAGTTTGTGACACATTAGGCAGTGGGTAAGTTTTCCTGATCTTAGTGCAAGATGTTTACAACGGTTCGAGCAATACTTTCCCCACCCCCTAGCGACTCTACTGGGCTTTATCTTAAATTCTGTGGAACACTGTTTACATTTGACTGTGAGCATCATTATTAATTTAGCTGTGAGTAAGGTGTAGGTCAATAGTACGTTTCTGAACTACCACAAACTGCCGCACTAGCCCCTTTGATACTTCGTAGAGTTTCATAAAATATGTAAAGCATTTGGGGTACAATACGAATAGATAATGGCTAAGCGGATATTTCCTGAAGATTTTTTATGGGGTGCCAGTGTAGCTTCACACCAGGTTGAAGGTGGTACGCACAATCAGTGGAGTGAATGGGAAGTGGCTAATGCTAACCGTCTAGCTGAAACGGCCCAAAAACGACTTAGCTGGTTGCCAAATTGGCAAGGCGTGAAGTCTAAAGCCCAAAGCCCCGAAAACTATATATCCGGTAAAGGCACAGAGCATTATTCGCGCTACGCCGAAGATTTTGGATTAGTCAAAGAATTAAATATGAATGCCTTCCGTTTTGGTGTGGAATGGTCGCGGCTTGAACCAACTGAAGGACAGTGGGATGAAAAGGAAGTAGAGCATTATCGACAGTATATTGACGCCATGAAAAGACTCGGTATTGAGCCAGTCCTAACTTTATGGCACTGGACAATGCCGATTTGGTTTACAGAAAAGGGTGGTTTTGAAAAACGTCGTAATTTGAAGTACTTTGAGCGATTTGTGGTTAAGGTTATAAAAGAATACGGCGATCAACTAAAGTATGTTTTGATTTTGAACGAACCCAATGTCTACGTAATATTTAGTTATCTTCAGGGTGCTTGGCCACCACAGCGCAAAAACCCGTTACGAACGTTGCAAGTTTATTATAATCTGGCGTTGGTTCACAGAAGTACCTATCGATCAATAAAATCGATTAAGCCAAGCCTAGTTGTTGGAATTGCTGCGCAGCTAAGTGACATCGAGCCAGTTAATGGTAGCGCTTTCAATAAGTTAAGTGTCAAAATTTCTGACTATATTTTTAACTGGTGGTTCTTGAACCGCATCAAGAATGATTTGGATTTTATAGGCCTTAACTATTACTTCACACAATATATTAATGGGCTAGGAATCATGAAGAACCCTCCGCAGCCACTTAATGATTTGGGTTGGTATATGGAGCCCAAGGGCATTGAACCTTTACTAGAAAAAATATGGGAGAGATACAAAAAACCGTTGTTGATTACTGAAAACGGAGTGGCTGATGAACGTGATGAATATCGCCAATGGTGGCTTGAGCAAACAATATTAGCATTGCAAAATACCCAAAGCCACGGCGTCCGGCTCCTAGGATACTTACACTGGAGTTTACTTGATAATTTTGAATGGGCGTATGGGTGGTGGCCAAAGTTTGGTCTGGTAGCTGTTGATCGCCAGACAATGCGTCGAACTATTCGTCCCAGCGGCCGTTGGTTTGCTAAACAAATAAAATAATTCCAGTAGTTTTTCCATAAGCAGATAACTTTTAGTATAATAGGGGCCTATGGATTATAAACCGATTAGCCCCCGCCAGCCCGTGAGCTTGGACGGTATCTTGCCTAATCGAGTTCAGCACAATAATCTTCAGAAATTACCTAGTCCAGTTATTCAAGAAAACTATCCCGATACCCCGATTAGTGAGCCCGAGCTGCCGGCAGTATCCGAAAGTTCTGCAAAACCATCGAGCTCAAATCAGCCGTCACTCCTAAACGCCACTATTCCTAACCCGCGGTACCAATCATCCAAGGGTTTTGGATCTAAGCAATCAAAGCGAAAAAAATGGTCGCGTAAACGTAAAATTTTGACAACTTTATTGGTTCTTTTTCTGATTCTTATTGGCGTCGGTTCCTGGTATGGTGGGCAGATTATTAATAGCCTGGATAAAGTTTTTCACGGTAATCCCCTAAGTGACGTCCAAGCTTTGTTTAGCAGTACTAAACTGAACGGCGAAAGCCAGGGCCGAGTTAACATACTGTTAGCTGGTGACTCAGCTGACGATCCAGGTCACGGTGGAGCTAACCTGACTGACTCAGTTATGATCCTCAGCATTAATACCAATAATCACACAGCTTTTATGATGAGTATTCCCCGAGACTTGTGGGTCTATGTGCCTGGGTTAGGGTCTTATCAAAAAATTAACGCAGCTAACGATGTAACAAATTTTAATCAATCTGGTTATCCGCAAGGTGGTATGGGGCAACTTCAGCAAATTGTCCAAACCGATCTTGGCATACCGATTGATTACTACGCGTTGATTAACTATGCCGCTTTCCAGGATGCGGTCAACGCGGTCAATGGCATAACTATTGATATTCACAGTCCTGACCCACGAGGTATCTATGATTCGTATACGCATCTAAAATTGCCTAATGGTGAAGTGACACTAAATGGTCAAGAAGCACTTGATTTAGCTAGAGCCCGTGGTGACGTACCAGCTGGAGACATAACTTATGGCATACCAAACAGCGACTACACTCGTACAATGTACCAGCGGGAAATGTTAGTATCGTTGGCTGCTAAAGCCAAAACGCTAGGAGTGATTACTAATCCGGTAAAGATCAGTAGTCTTTTTAGTGCAATTGGCAACAATGTTCAAACGAATCTTAATCTTCAAGACGTACTTAGGTTGGTGCAACTCACTAAAGGTATCACTCCTTCAACGTTGGGGTCCTATGAATACAGTGCCAGTTTAACAGGTGCAGCGAACCCGTTATTGGTTGGCTATCTTGACCCAGCTTCAGGTCAGGACGGTCTGATACCATCTGCTGGTATCGGGAATTATGGGCAGCTACAACAATACTATCTTCAGCTGACATCCAACAATCCAGTTGTCAAAGAGGGCGCCAGCGTCGTTATCCTAAATGGTAGTGGAGTTAATGGTTTGGCCGGTAAAGAGCAGAGTGTTCTAAAAACTAAGGGTATTGATGGAGTATCGATTGCTGATGCTAGCAGTGTCTATACGGGCACTATGATTGTTGACCAGTCGAGCGGTAAAGACCCAGCTACGAAGCAGTTGCTTGGCCAGCTTTTCCCGGGGACAATTGTAACTAGTACCACTGGATCGACAGAAGCGTATGAAGCTGCTAATTATCCAAATGCCAATTTTGTTGTTATATTAGGTCAGAACTGGAATACCTGATTCTTTAATCAAAAGAGTCTGGCTATACAATGAGAATTTGCTTAAGCAGTTCTGGTATGATGTGAATTAGTTTATGGATAAAGAAAAAGTTAAAAGCATTGACTTCCATTTGTTGATGACTGAACTGGATACGTCACCAACTGGCTTACCGGCTCCCGAAGCTCAAAGCCGCCTGCTACGCTATGGCCAAAATATACTCAAAAACGAAAGCAAGAAAAGCATCTCTGAATTACTACTAAAACAATTCAGAAGTTCTCTGGTGTATCTATTGCTGGTGGCCGCACTCCTGTCTTTTATCCTGAAGGATTTTAATGATGGGCTGGTGATCATTGCCATACTGCTGATTAATACGGGGCTTGGTTTCTTCCAGGAATTTCGATCCGAAAAGGCCGTCGAAAAGTTACAGAAATTAGTCGACAGAGATATCTTGGTCGTCCGCGGTGGCCAACAGGCTTTGGCGCCAGAAAAACTGATTGTCCCGGGTGATGTTGTCGTTCTCCGCGAAGGCGATATAGTGCCAGCTGATATTCGTCTTTTTGAGGTCGATGACATTATGGTCAACGAATCACAACTGACTGGTGAATCAGCGCCGGTAGCAAAAGGCATATCCGGGGATCAAGCCATTGCCTATGCCGGTAGCGTGATCGAACAGGGAGAGGCTAAAGGTGTCGTCTATGCTACGGCCGGCCTTACTGAGCTTGGCAAAATCGCCCATTTATCCAGTTCGACAAAGCGTGAAACACAGTTCGAGAAATCGTTGTCGTTGTTTAGTAGTTTTCTGATAAAAGTGACATTTTTGACATTGCTGGTTGTATTCATATTGAAGCTGTTTCTTATTCACGACACCTCAAATGTTGGTACTTTATTGCTGTTTATTATTGCATTGTCAATTGCCGTGGTTCCCGAAGCAATGCCAGTTATTGTCACGGTAACATTGTCCCGGGGAGCACTTAACTTAGCCAAAAGGCATGTTATAGCTAAAACCCTCACCGCCGTGGAGGATTTGGGTAATATTACGGTCCTTTGTAGTGACAAAACTGGTACTTTGACCGAGAACAAGCTAACCATCAAAAACTTAATTGCCGATGACCCAAAACTTTTTCAGCAAATGGCTGTTGCTAGCCTGGAAACCCTAGACGAAAAACGTAAAAAATTCCAGAGTTCCTTTGATAAGGCTTTTCTAGAATATGTGTCATTAGATATTCAAGAGGAAGTTAAAAGTTATGAGCGCCTTGAAGAATTGCCGTTTGACCCAATGGCTCGCCGTCGCCGAGTGGTCTATCGTAATGGCGAAAAAATTTACCTAGTGGAAGTCGGCTCAGTTGAGACGCTGCTTGATCTGGCAAAAGAATCCAAGGCCGAACAATACAAAGACGTTTTAAAAACAGACGGAGCTATGGGCCTGCGTCATTTAGGTATCGCCTACAAAGAAATCCATTACGATTCTCACGGAGCATTCAACATACTGAAGCACGAACAAGACTTACAGTTTGTTGGCTTTGTTTCTCTCGAAGATCCATTGCGGCCATCAGCCAAGCATACTATAGCGTTAGCTGAAAAACTTGGAGTGGCCATTAAGATATTGTCGGGTGATAGTCGTGAAGTTACTCAATACGTGGCCACGGAAGTTGGATTGGTAGGGAAGAACCAAGTCGTCTACACCGGAGAAGACTTAGACAATATGTCAGATGATCAATTGGCCGAAGCGGCCCAGAAAAATAACGCCTTTGCCAGGCTCAATCCAGAGCAAAAGTACCGAATCATTAAGCTACTTAAGCTTCATGGTGATGTGGTTGGATATCAAGGTGATGGCATTAACGATGCACCAGCTCTCAAGTTGGCTGATGTAGCTATAGCCGTTAATAACGCCACCGACGTGGCTCAGGAAAGTGCTGATATCCTACTTCTGCGGAGCGATATTGGAGTAATAGTTAACGGTATTCATTACGGACGCCAAATATTTACCAACATTAATAAGTACATTCGTTTTACGTTTGTTAGTAACTGGGGTAATTTCTTCGCGCTGTCCGCGCTTTATTTGCTATCAGTCGGATCTTTACCGATTCTACCGGTCCAAATATTGTTGGCCAGCTTGTTGACTGACTTGCCATGTATCACGATTGCAACCGATAATGTCGACACCAAAGAACTACTGCAGCCCAGCAAGTTTAATGTTCATTCACTTATGTTTATCTCGATGTTCTTAGGCTCGGTCACGGCTATCTTTGAGATTATGTACTACGCTATTATTAAGAGCCACACCGCGGGTGTTTCTGAGACTGGTCTTTATTTGTTCTTAACCTTTACGGCTCTTATAGTTATATTTTCGATCCGGAACAAAGATCACTTTTGGCACGCACCAAAACTATCCCAGCCAATGAAAATAGCCTTTGCCTTAATAACTGTTCTATCGCTGCTGCTTGTTTACTTGCCAGCCGCACAGAGACTTTTATCTTTTGCGCCTCTTTCAATCGGTTTGCTGCTTCTCACAATTTTCATGACGCTGGCTTACTTCATGGTCATGGATACGATCAAAGTCTGGTTTTATAAAGCCAATATCGCCAATAATCACTAGCTGATAAAATGGCGC